>Ga0180437_10002788_pt1 | contig 27052 bp, 19 predicted proteins | sample SS_ome_4_FD_132410 | JGI IMG/M metagenome (GOLD analysis project Ga0180437, IMG submission 132410) | Hypersaline lake sediment archaeal communities from the Salton Sea, California, USA - SS_3_D_1 metaG | ecosystem: Environmental > Aquatic > Non-marine Saline and Alkaline > Hypersaline >...
TCTCGTTGAGTTTGGCATTCCTGAAATACCGTTCAACGGGAAATTCCTTGGTGTACCCATAGCCACCGTGGATTTGGAGTGCGTTCTTGCAGACTCTTATGGCGATTTCCGACGCAAAATACTTGCATTGAGCGGCCTGTTTATGATAGGCTTTTCTTTGATCTTTCAAAAAGGCCGCATGATAAACCAGCCATCGGGCAGCCGATATTTCGGTATCCATGTCTGCGAGCATGAATTGTATTGCTTGCTGCGCGATCAATGGCTCGCCAAAGGCTGTTCGTTTTTTCGCGTAAGCCAATGCTGTCTCCATGGCGGCGTGAGCCGTGCCCACGCTGATAGCACCAACCCAGATACGTCCGTCGTTAAATAGATGCATCGCCTGCTTGAAACCTTCGCCTTCCTTGCCCAGCAGCTGATGTTCTGGGATGTCAACGTTTTCCAGAAGGATCTCCGTCGTGTGGGAACCGCGAAGCCCCATCTTGTCTTCCTTTTTGCCGACAACAAATCCCTTCGTCCCGTCTTCGACGATGAAGATGGAGAATCCCTTGACTCCAGCATTCGGGTCCGTCTTGACTCCCACCAGATAGGTTTTTGCCAATCCGCCGTTGGTCACAAAGACCTTGTGGCCGTTCAGGATGTAGCGATCTCCTCTCTTTACGGCCGTTGCTTGAATACCCGCCGCGTCTGATCCGGCTGTGGGCTCGGTCCACGAAACGGCTCCCACCGCTTGGCCGGAGCACAGGGCTGGCAGGAATTGACGCTTCTGGGTGTCACTCCCGAATCGCTGAATACCCTCGAGGCAGAGGTTATGGGCATCCAACGTAAACGCAATGCTGGCACTGCCCCTGGACAACGCCTCCATACAGATCACGCCGCTCACGGCATCTCCCCCTGACCCTCCATAATCCTTTTCACCAATCAATCCCCAGAGACCCTGCCGGGCCATCTTATCAAGGATATCCGGTTGGATTTGATTTTCCCGATCCATCCGCGCATCATGAGGGGCGATCTCTCTGGCCGTAAATTCTTTCATCGACCTCTGGAGCATTCTCTGTGATTCGGTTAAATCGAAATTCATACTTCCTCCCGGAGTATCGAATTTTCATACAAAGACGCCGATCTTCCGATGGCCAACAGAATGGATGACGAAACGCACTCCCATTCATCGATACACGATGTTCGGAGTATCTGCTCAAAACCCGATCGATTCTGTTTCGGAATCATTCCTCGCCCGAAACTTTCAACAGACAAACATCCAAGAATCCACTGCCGGAACTATCCGTATGACCAAGAACGACGATATCCCCACGTTCGGTGACCACAACGGCGTTGCCCCAATCGGTCCCGGATCTGCCGAACGTCTTTTCCCAAATCACATTTCCTTGACCATCCAGTTTCGTCACAGAGATGTCGTTGTCGTACACGGCATCATCGCCCGGCACGGATTTGGTCGCACCACAAACGATGAAACCGCCGTCTCCTGCCGGATGCACCGAATTACCGTAATCGTAGAAGGGCTTCCTGCCGAATCTACTCGACCAGGATTCCTCGCCATCAGCATCGGCTCGAACGACGTACACATCCAGAATATCCTGAGAATCCGTGTAACCCACGAACACGGCTCCGTCATTCTCCGTCGGATGCATGGCCTTGCACCAGTCATACCCGTACCCCCGGGGTCCCGAATTACCGTAATGATGGGCCAGAATCTGACGGCCTTCAGCATCTAATTTCATCAAGTAGGCATTGCCCGTCTTATCGCCGTAGCTGGTGGTGGTGGCACCGACGAGGAGACTGCCGTCGCTCAATGCATAGACCGAATTGCCCATATCCGACCGGGAACCGCCATACGTCCTGGACCACACTTCATTCCCGTCGGCATCGGTCTTGATCACGTAAATATCCTCATCCCCGGAACCGAAGGAATGCGTGAAACCGCAGACTACATAGTGTCCATCGCCGGTTTGGCATACAGAGGCGCCCACATCCCAATGAGAGCCGCCGAATGTTTTCGCCCAGATCGTCTGCCCTTCAGGATCGATCTTTATCAGATAAACGTCTTCTGATCCCGTCCCATACGACGTAGTATACCCCACTACAAGATACCCACCATCCACGGCAATGCAGCCGTAACCGTACTCCGTACCGGCGCCACCGTACGCTCTGGACCAGGTCATGCTGCCGTCGGAATCCGTCTTGATGACCAGAATATCCGCATCGCCCGATCCCTGGGAAAACGTATAACCGGTGAGGAGGTAACCGCCGTCGTCCGTCTGGCAAAGGGCATGGCCGCCGTCAGCCTGCGGACCTCCGAACGTTTTCGCCCAGACCACATCCTCAGGACCAGCATCGTACGGATGGGAGAATATGAATTCCCTTTTGGACATTTTCTTCGGCCCCGTTCTGTTCCGTCTTTTCTCCACAGCCGTAGCCAATGCCTGGCCGATGCCCACGCTGTATTCCTGTCCATTTGTAGCCGTTATCACCGGATCGTCGATAACCGGTGGATGCTTGACGCCTTGCCCTCCTAGGTATATCGCTCCCGCACGCTCGTACTCCTCCTGGAATCTCGGACTCCCCGTTATTTTCTTGTTCTGGATCACGTTTGCTGCAGCCAGAACGCGAACGCCGGCACACATGGCGAACACGGGGAGCCCATCACCGGCAGCCCTGGAGATCAAAGCCAAGGCGTCCGGACTCTTCAATAGGTCGTCGAACGAGTCCGGTATTTTATAGTAACTGCCCGTACCCGGCGGAATGACCAGGCAATCGTACCCGGAGAGGTCTGAAATCTCAGGAACCTTTACATCCACGACGATGGGAGGCACGCCCCATTCGATGACCGGCGGGCAGGCCGTAATCGTATCCGTCACACCGGCATGGGTCACCTTCCAGCCATACTGGTCTAAAACATCCCGGATAAGAAAATAATTCAACCCGTAATTCTTGCTCATCAGGAAAAGGGCGTTCACATCTTTGCCACTGGATTTCATGCCACCCGTACCGCAGGCCATTCTCCCCATCAAAACGGCCAATCCCATGATGAACAAAATCGTTCCCCAACGCATTTTCATGGGTATTCCCCTCTCTTCGATTGAATGATACACTATTTATCGGAATCCTGGATTTTTACCAGGCATACATCATAGCCTCCTCTGCCCCCGGAATTCGTATGCCCCAGGACAACGATCTCCCCGTTCTGGGTCACGAGAGCCGAGTTGGCCCAGTCGGATCGATGACCTCCAACGGTTCTTTCCCAAACCAGCTCACCGTTTCCGTCTATCTTAACGAGAAAGATATCGTTGTTGTAGACGGTCTCTCCTTTCTTCGGCACCTCACGCATCGACTTGGTCATGCCTGCCAGAAGGATGCTGCCGTCGGGCATCTCATCCACGCTGTTTCCGTACTGATAGAACGGCTGATCCCCGAACGTCTTCAGCCAGATTTTGTTGCCCCAGGCGTCCGTTCTTATAACCACGGCGTCCATCAGGTCATTGGTGTCCGAATACCCCGTGGCGACAATACCGCCGTCGCGGGTGACCGTCACGGCCTTGCACCAATCGAAGCCGTGTCCGGGCTTGGGATTGGCGCCGTGAGCCTTCATCCAGAGCATACCGCCTTCCGCATCCGTCCGTACTAACCAAAAATCGGTGTTTTTCCCACCGTAACTCAGACTGCTGGCACCCATCACGCATCCACCATCATCTGACATCCTGAAAAATCCGCCCATCTCAATCCGTTCGCCGCCGAACGTCCAGGATCCCAACTCATCGCCGTTCCGGTCGATCTTGAGTAGATACACATCCTCTTCGCCCGCTCCGAAAGAACGGGTGAAGCCGCTGACAAAATACCGGCCGTCGGGGCGCTCAGCCACCGACATTCCCACATCCCAGCTCTCACCGCCGTAGGTCTTGGACCAGATTTCCCGGCCTTCGGGATCGATCTTGACCAGATAGACATCCTTCTGGCCCGCCCCGAAGGAGGTCGTATACCCCGTGACCAGATATCCGTCTTCCACGGCGGTGCATCCGTTGCCGTATTCGGTGCCCGATCCTCCGAACGTCCGGGCCCAGATCATCCGTCCCTTGTTGTCGGTCTTCACGACCAGGATATCCGCATCCCGCGATCCGGGTGCGAACGTATACCCCGTGATCAGAAATCCTCCGTCTGGGAGCACGCAAAAGGCTCTGCCTCCATCCGAACCCGGCCCGCCATACGTTCTCGCCCAGACTGTCTCGCTGGGAGTAAAGTCAACCATGCCTGCTTTAATGTGGCCGTTCGAGAGCGTCTTAGGCCCCTGCGTCTGTTTCCCTTCGACGACAGTCGCAATGGCCTGACCGATGGCGACATTGTATGTCTGTCCGCGGGCACCCGTGATGATGTTACCCGAGATGAGTGGACCGTTGTCGTTCCTCTCATTGCCCACCCAGACTGCACCAGCCGCCCGGAATTCATCCTGGAACCTTGGTGCACCCACAACCTGCTTATTTGCAATAACATCCGCCGTAGCCAGAACGCGAACTCCGGCACACATGGCGAACACGGCCAGTCCTTCGTTCACAGCCGATTTGACGAGGCCCAGGGCTTCGGGACTCTCCAGGACATCCTGATACGAATCCGGCACTTGCCATGCCTGCCCCGGGGACGTGGCGATGAAAAGCACATCGTACTCTGCAACATTTCCGACCTCCGAGAGGGCAACCTCCGGGAGAAGGGGCAAGGAACTGGGATGCCTCCCCCAGAATCCACAGGGCGGGATCGTATCCAGCACCGCCGTCCGGGTTACATGCCAGCCGTACTCTTCGAACACGTCCCGTATCAGGAAATTATTCGCACCGATGTTCCGTGGCATCAGGAATAACACTCGAACGCCGTCTTTCCGAGCACCGTTACCCTGATTGCAGACTGTAAATAACCCGCACAGGATCGAACCGATGATCATAAAAACCACGATCCTCAACATGACGCATTTCCCCTTCATCGCGACCCTCCTTCTCTTCCAAACAGATAGTTTGTGATCGTTACTCATAAGACATATGAAAGAAACCGCTTTAGCAGATGACGATCCTGTCCTCAGTCACCGATAGGACAGCGAAATGTCTTATCCGCATCATTCAACGGGGCTCTAACTTCAGAATCCGATACGGTTCCGTGCGTTGATTTCCCAGATGGAGCTGGCTCGTCGTCACGTATATGGAGCCATCCGTAGCAAAGGCAATGCTGTCGGGCCACTTCAGCAGGGAATCCTGGACGACGATCTCTACCTGGCCTGCGGGATCGAACCGACGGATGGCATTAAATTCCAAGGACGTCAGATAAACGTGATGATCCGGGCCATAGGCGATACCATCGGCTGCACCGGACCGGCCCAGCCGTTCGACTTTCTCGCCCAGTTGAGATTCCGTAAGCGTGGTATCCCGGAGCCATTTCGTGTGAATGCGGTACAGGCTGTAACCCGTGAGGGCCTGGTAGTAGAGGTACTCACCCCTTCCGTCCAGAGCAATTCCATCGGAATGGACCTGGGGACCACTCCCGTCGGGCCGGAGCCACTCCCGGCCTTCGATGGTCAGTGTGACGTCCTCTGCCTTCACCGAGGGATGACGAGTCAGGAGACGCCGGCTCTTTCCCGTGGACAAATCGACGACAACGATAGCTCCCAGACCCGAGTCCGTGATATACGCAAATCCCGATTCCGTATCCACCCGCACGTCGTTGAGATAACTCCTCTGGGGAGCCAGATCGGATGAGAATAGGATTTTCTGAACGATCTGATTCGTCGCCAGATCGATCTTGATGAGTTTGGGGCCGCCTTCGACAACACCCCCATGATAAATACTCAACGCCGGATCGAGAATCCACAGGAAATTTTCAGTATCGACCGTTACGCTCTGGACGCATACAAAGTAATCGCTTGGGGATTTTGTTTGATTCCAGTCGTTCCAGCGGGTATCGGGAAACGGTATCACATTGCCCGAGGCTGTGATTTCTGCGACGGACACGGGGACATCCTCTGACCATCGGGGATAGTTCGTAAAAACCCGCCCTTCTTTGGATACGGCAATACCCGTCCACAACCGTTCCGATTGAGCAAAGTCAACCAGTTGATAGGAGATGTGTTTTTGTTGGGATGCCTCTTTACCACAAAAGCTCTGTGATAACACGAGCACCACGATACAACCTAAAAGTACAACAATCTTACGGACCATTACGGTACCCCCTTTTTATAAATGACTATGTTTTTTTATATCTTTTTTGATGACTGCACTCGGGTGTCATCCCGATACGGAAAAAGAATGTTGCTGCCGGTTGAGGACGCAAGGATGAGGACCATCCTTTCCAGGATCGATACGCTATCCTCCTATGTCGTTCCGATGGGTGCGGGATAAGTCCCATGTGCGAAAACGTCTTTCTACGAATGTTTCTTTGATGTCCTTCCCAAAATCGATCACGGTCTACATCGATAAATCAAAATTGAGTACGTCAAGACCTTTTCATCAAGCCAGGGTAAATGGATTGCGCTGTTCCGGGTATTTCCTATCCTTGAGTACGAATCCTCGTTCGTTCGGGTTTCGAACTTCGTCGAAACCATCTTCTGCTCCCATGGAGGTACATACGATTTTCTCAGCAACAACGACCAATCCTCTTAAAAAGCCGGACGGATTGTTTTAGCTTATACAGCAGCTTCCGGTAAACCAGATGTGACATGCTCGGGAATCGGTCTCTAGAGTCGTTGGCTGGAATTTAAATCCGAGGCTGAATACGGAGACAAACACTGGAAATGAATATTCTAAGAACCATTGGATTAACAAGCGACGCTCTCGCATCGTCATCTCCTCCGCATGTGGCTACTATTTAATACGGCCCATCGGGTGTTCTTCCCTCTGCATGTCTGATAGAATGCAGAACCTGTTTACGGTCGAAAGCCTTGATAACAGGCACCGCTTCGGTGCCATCAACATACGTACGGCCAAAGCCGATTGCAATCAGGGATCGCTCAGAGGCAAATGGCAGCGCCGAAAGGTATATATCCCCCGCGTTTGTGACAGAAAATGGACATGGGGAAAAGAAACGACTGTATTAAAGAATGGGATACCCGACGGATGTCCGGTTATGGCAGGAAAGTATATGAAAAAGCCTCCTGACAATTCACCCTGTTCAGGAAGCTGTGATCATTCGATAAATTTGAAGAAATAGGTCAAACGATGTTAAACAACATTCATGTACGTTATCCACGAGTTCCGCTATATCGCAACGGTTGACGTTTTAAATAGGTCAGCGAGCGCCACAGCCATTCGGCCGGCCCGAAACGGAAGTGCCGGAGCCATATCGGCGATAGTATCAATTGCACAGTCCATATGGCGAAGACTATCAGGATTTGAGATTGCCTTTCCGCCCGTCCGAAGAGGCCCACTCCATGGCCATAGAACAGGAACGTGCAGATCAGGGTCTGCAAAAGATACTGGGTCAATGCCATCCGTCCCACAGCGGCAATCGGATGGAGTATCTTTTTCTGCTCCATCGATTTGGAAATCATCATCACCAGACCGATATAGCCCATTGCCACCAGCAGGCTGCCCCAATAATTATACTGGGAACCCAGAAACATCGAGTACTCCAGAGACCAGCCTGCCTTAAAATTGGACACGACACCAACGATGACGATGGGCCATCCGATTCCGAGTCCGATACTCGTGAGGAAGAGGTAGAAACGCCGGGTACGACGGGCCGTGAGTACGCCCCATTTATACAACGCCATACCCAAAAGCATCAGTCCCCCGGCTCGCCAGCCCGTCCAGATCAGGAAAATAAACGTCTGAAAGTTAAGGGACGAAGGAACGCGGTGGGTCATTTGATGAAGCCAGCTTCCCCCATAGGCGGCAAGTTCTTCAGCTACCTTTTCTGGACCAGGCTTCCAGCTCATCATGAGACCTTCTATCATCTCGGGAGACCAGTTGGTCATAGACAGTCCGCCCATGATGTATATGAATGATGAGATGGAAAACAGGACAAGGCCCACGATCACTACCGTCTTGGGCGATGCTTTCCGAAACGGATAAACCACCAGAGCACAGAGAGCATACGAGACCAGAATATCCCCGTGCCATAGAAGATACGCATGGGCCAATCCGATGACCAGGAGCCAGAGGGTGCGGCGATAATGGAGGCTTCGAGCGCTCCTGCCCCTGGACTCGATTCTCTCTGTGAAGAGCACGATGCCCGCACCGAACAGAATGGAAAAAATCGACAGGAATTTCTGTTCCGCCAGAACATGGCTCAGAATCCAAATCCACTTGTTGAGTCCTGTCAAGTCGCCGTACGCCGCCGGATTGATGTAGGCAGCCTCAATCATCGAATAGCTCTGAATATTCATGATCAGGATACCCAGGATCGCAAAACCGCGAAGTATATCCAAAGAGACGTACCGTTCCGAGAGAGACGTGGGAGCCATTTGTGTGTCGGGATTCATCATCTTCCTTCCCATGTATATAGGGCTATGCCCGGGTTTTCAGGATGAAGGCCGATAGTTTTAGTAGAGAATAGGTACAATGATCGCTTCTAGGAATTGAAACCAAAGGGATTACAACGGCTTCACAGGCAGGCAAATGTCCAGAATGCACTTGCCCTCGGGATGCTCCTTGGGATCGTTCAGGTAGAGCTCGAAGGCCGGACGGTCGTCAGGCTGGAATCCGCTCTCTGGAAGCCACCCGCTGCACACGGCCGACCAGGCATCCGGGTATTCGTCGGAGGCCAGTTCGAATCGGGCCATGGCATACTTGCCGCCGGGAAGAACCATTTTCCCTAATTCCCCATCCACGGGTGTATCTTCCGGCACGGTGATGCATACATCCAGGCGCAGCTTATCCTCGTCGGTGATCTCGGGATTGTCGTAGTAAACCGCCAGGACCTGGGTCTCGGGAAAACGCAGGAGATCCCTCGCCCCGGCCCACTTAAAAAGCCGGGTAAAGAGTCGGTCAAAGAGTTCAGCGTCCCCGGCATACGGGCCTATATGTCGAATATAGGCCACATGCAGATCAGGCAGGTCTTTGACTTCGACGTTTGCTCTGAACGTGCTTTTTCCTTTCATGACGATCCTCCATGTTTGTTTTACGGTCTTGCCGTCCATAAGATAATCGGAGGATACGTCGAAGTCTTTTCCCATCTTGCCGAGTAATTGATCTTTCTTGTGAATGGTTTTGCGTTCCTTGCGATTCCGTGCATGTCGGCCTGAACGCCACTGGCTCGCACTCATTCCGAAATTCTCTCTAAACGCCCTGGCGAACGTGGCCGAACTCGAGAATCCGCAGTCGTATGCAATTTCTGTGATGGATTTTTTAGGATTGCCGATGAGCTGAGAAGCCGCCTTTTCCACACGAATACGCTGAATGAAATGGTTCAGTGTCTCTCCCACCACGGCGCCGAATAAACGGTGAAAATGGAACCGGGAAAAATTAGCCACGCGGGCGAGTTCTTCCAGCGTAAAGCTTTTATCGATATTCGCCTCGATGTAATCGATGACACGGTTGATACGGGCAGTATATTCTTCTCGAAGCAACCATCGCCTGGCATCATCGGTCATACGTCTTGCCACCTGATCATTTTAAGCATCCGATGAAATTGATCGGGATAGATTATATAAATAATGTCGATCCCCGGAGTAATGAATTGTACAACATTATGATAGAATAAGCAAGCAGTATTTCGCCAAAGCCCACATCCTGTAGAACACCCTGTTGTCTTAAAAAATCTGATGAGGTTTCCCCATATTTGGAAAAGTCTTGACTTTCATCACCGTCTTGTATAAAATAGTGAAGAGTCATTCATCGTATGAGAAGGAGCAGGCTATGTGGAGAGCACATTCGGTCATTCGGGTGCTGATGTTCATTATTCCCGTTGTACTCGGTTATGCCCTACAAAAGGATAATCTTTCCCTATTCCTCCAACCGACTGAAAACGTGAACAGTAACCATCCCAATATCGTGCGGAAAGCTGAAGAATTGACCCAGGATTGTCAGACCGATGCGAGCAAAGCGAGATTGCTGTTCGAGTTTGTCAGGGATTCGTACAACGACAATCCGAGTGGATCGTTCCGAGCATCCGATATTCTGGACTACGGAGGGAACAACTGTATTCGAAGGTCCATCCTTCTCGTCGCCCTCTGCAGGGCTGTGGGCATTCCTTCAAGGCTTCACATGCAGGAATTTATGATGAAGAAGGAGACACCCGGCAGTGATGAAAAGGAATACCTGAGAAGCCCTCATGTGATCACGGGGATTTATCTCAACGGAAACTGGCGTCTGTATGATGCCACGGGGAATGAGAAGAAATGGGTGGGCCTGAACCAGGATCCGCGTGTCGCCTTCCAGATGCCCCTGGAGTTTTCTGCGGATCGAGACTGCCTGTTTCCTTCCAACGACAGAGTCACATTCACCAAGAGTCTGATCTACTTTGCCGATTGGTCGGAGACACACGAAGACTTAAAAAACCGAATCGCTCGGGGTGACGTGGGTTTTGTTTATCACTAAATAACCCTGGAATATTAAAACCCCGGGGTAATCTCGGTTCTCAATTCTTCAACACTATCCGTAACCATCCCATCCATCAGGCGAATAGAAGCCGCTGTTTCATCTTGACAGAATCAGGCCGAAAATAGCGATCCGTCCACGAATCGTCTTCATGCAAAAACGATTGTGTTTGCTGAGAAGCTGTGAGCCGTCTCTGTCGAATCCGGCTCGCATGGTATCGAAAATAAAAATGATTGAACAACCGCATAAATTCGCCCAGGTAAATATCGGCAACCCGGGTATTGCCCCGTATGATCAGCATGTTCTCATCGTTCTTGCGGGTCGAGGCGTCGCTGAAGTTGGCCGATCCCGTGATGACCAGAGGGTTTTGACTCAGCGGATCGATGAGCATAAACTTGGTGTGAATGTATCGCACGTGCACATTAAAATGGGTCAGCTCCTCCCTTGTCCACTGGTACAGAGTATCCCGCGTAAAATGCGATCCGATGGAGACCTGGACGTCTCTATCCTGGGCATAGACATCGTAGTTCGAGCCTTTCTTCTCCAACAGAAGGTAGCGCAGGTACGGTTTGTCTTTTTGAAGCACCTCGGCCAGCTTTTGATTCACACCGAAGGCAGCCGTCAGAGCCGCCGATTTTCGGGCATGATCCAGTTGTCTTGCGTACCACTCCAACGCGGCCAGGCTACCCCGCGGACTGAAAATCGGAGTCGTTCCTTCCGGCGCCCGGTTTCCCGGAACCGGCGTCTCTTGGTCATTCCAGACACGCAGATCAGCGGGTGTGACATCATCCGCCAGTTGTTGCCAATAAGCATAAAACCGGCCGGCCGTTCCTGCGTCCCGTACGATATGACCCACATTCGATTGACCGAAAATCCCACCGCGCGTGATATTCGTGGAACCGGTCCAAACTTCCAGGGGCCGTCCGTTTCTCAGCAGGACGATGAATTTGTTGTGGGATATGTACGAGCGGCCTTCGCAGCGGGGAGTCATAAGACGGCTGATGCCCATACGCCGGACGGCTTGCTCCGTGGAATCCTTCGGATGCTCGCGCCGTGAGTCGTACACGACCTTCACGTCCACGCCTCTCTCGTGGGCTTCCTTAAACGCTTGGAGGACAGGATCGTAATTGAACTCGTACACGGCAGCCCGCAATCCATAACCCCTGCCCCGCGCGCTGGCAATGAACCCGAGCAGTGCTTCCTCCAATCCCCTGGAAAGCCATTTATAGGCCTGCCTGCCTGGCACATCGTCCGGTTTACGATTCTGAAACTCCCGGGCATAGGCCTGACTGCCTGCGACCCCGCGATTGAAATAGATGGTATGAACGCTGTCCTCCTCACTCTCCGTATTGATGCGCACCAACACCGCATCGCCTTGCTCTGGGTTCCCTGGATCACCGTACAAGGGCACGACCTTGTACGTATACGTATGGTTGGATTTCGCCGTATAATCTCCCCATAAAAACGTCTGTACCGGATGCTTAAGAGTGGAATACAGCCTTCCCGGTACCGAATTGGGTTCCACCGACCGGAATGTCTTGAATCCCTTCAGCCAGTAACACTCGTCTTCTGTATGGTCTCTTCGGTGAATCGCAAAACCCAGAAGACCGCGTCGCGCACGATCCGTCCTCGTGTTTATACCCAGCGTAACCACATGCAGACCAGAGATGGCACGCACGGATATTCCTTCACTCCTTCTTCGACGTCTCATGTCGACCCCCTTTCCTCATGAAGTGATGGCCGTTTAACTGTATGACCGACTGACCACTTTTACCGGATAGTCAAGTGGAATAAGGCGATGCCGGTCAAAGTGGTACGATGAAGTTTGTTTCGCCAAGGCCGCCTTCTCACCTCTCCCCAGAGGTTGAAGCGCCACCTTCATTCCCGCCGATTTTAAAAACTGATTATAAGATATTCGCGGATTTTTTCGATGACATGCGAATAATAAATAATTCTCGGATGATACGCAAGTAAAATTTTTACAGGAACAAAAACTTAATGATATTTTTAAGATAAAATAATGGCTTATCGCGATAAAGCATACCGAATAAAAAGGCCCACCCTGAATCGGCAGAATGAGCCTTATGCAGATTGATCAAGGGAGTCGTTTTCCTATTTCATCAGCATCAATTTCTTCGTGAACACCTTATCGCCGATCCGAAGCGTGTACAGATAAAGCCCTGAAGGTACTTCGAGATTCTGATTATCCTTTCCGTCCCAAACCACATGATAATTACCTGGGGATTGATATAATTTAACTAATCGTTTCACCTCCCTTCCGGTTATATCAAGAATAAGAATAGTAACCTCAGCAGGTTTATTTAATTGATATTTGATCCTGGTTACGTTGTTGAAAGGATTTGGATAATTCTGATATAATATGAATTCACAAAATCCATTATGAGGTTTTTTTGAAGTATCTCTTATCCCAGTGGTAATCACTTCAATTTGATAAAGTGAATCGGTACTATTGTCTGTAACCCAAAAAGTATTACCATCGTATGTAACGCCTGTTGGATAATAACCGGGTGTGTCAAATCGGTCTTGCCGCCGCCCTTGATAAGTATACTGAGCGACCCATCCTTTCTTGAGTCCTCTACCATTGCAAGAATTCCAGATATACACACCATCATAGGTTAAATCTCTTGAACTTCCCGATGTATATGAAAAACGATAAGCAGTATCATTCTCCACATCCATTCGTACAATTTGACTTGACCAGCCAGCTTCAAAGTTGACGTAAAAATAGTGCCCATCCCATGCCACACCGTAGAAGGGAAACTCTGCTGTGGGCAGCCACTCCACCTCTGCAGGAAATGGAATGGAATCCTGCGCGGCTCCGGTTTGTTTATCCAGTTTGTATATATACCTGAGTGAATCATCGAGACACCAGATGGAGGTTGTGTCGGAGGTCATACTTATAGATTTTGGACCAGGGCTTGCGAAAGAAAGAAGTACGGAACCATCCCATGGATCAAGCTTGTAAATCGTATCCGTGCTGTCATCGGACATCCAGATATATTCTCCATCCCAGGCCAAACCCTGAGGGCTTGAGCCGGGTGTAGGGAATGAGGCAATAACGTGGCTTTCCAATGTAATCTGTGAAATAACCGGATTTGAAACAAATACGTTAAACAGCAAATATGTAAGCACTATATTTCTGGATTTTAAAAACATATATCCATCCCCTCTTCATAAGCAGGATTTTATCATAGGAACATGTAACCCGCTCATCAATGAGATGAGTAATAGAAATTAAATCGCAGAATTCTCGTTTCGCTTTAGGTCTTTTGTATTATAGGAATAATTGGGAACTAAAGAAAATATACAATTGTTTTATTTATTTTGTCAAGGATTTTTTACCGAATCAGACCATGCGGATTGACTCATAAAAAAAGTAACGATGTTGATTTTTTAAATGAGTCGTTGCCTCAGAGTCGATGTAACCGTCAATCAGATGGATTCCATAATTGCACAAAACGACACGATACAGAAGATTCGAAATCCTCAGTGTCGAGTACGAAATTTCATCACTGCCTGTATAAAATCGAACACGGGATAAATCGTGTTGCACGTGGAAAAATAACAGAAGTAAACCGAAAAATATTTTCAATTTTGAGACAAGCATTAATTCATTTAATTAATTTTGAAGTTGATTTTTATTAAATTTTTTAATCTTTTACTTGAACTTTTTAATATTTTATCCGTATATTAAGACAAGAGGGTTAAAGAAAGGATGAATGATGAAACACGATTGGCAGGAACTCACCCGGCTCACGAAAGGCGAAGAAATCATCGTCGAGCGGGCGCGGCTGGTCAAGAAGGGAATCGCCATCGAAGGCGAATTCGAACTTCCCGCTCTATCCCGTCTGACCATCGAGGATCAGATGTTTGTCATCGCTTTCATTCGCTGCCACGGCTCCATCAAGGAAATGGAGGCCCTGTTCGGCATCAGCTACCCGACAGTCAAGAACCGACTAAACCGCATCGCCCAAACCCTGGAATTCGTGGAAATCAATCCACCTTCGTCAAGAGCCGATATTCTCGCTCGGCTGGAACGCGGGGAAATCGGTGTGGACGAGGCCGAAAAACAACTGAGGAGGGGATATGATACCGCTACTGATTAAGACGAAAATACCGAGGCAGGACAAAGCGCCCGTCACGCTCTACCTGCCCCTGTTTCTGGCCTGGCCCATCTTGCTGGCCATCCTCCTCCTTTTGCTGCCGTTTCTCGTTATAGCGGTTGTCGTCACATGGCCGATGAGATACAAAGCCATGCTGATTCGGTTCTACCCCATGCTCTTTGCCGTATTATGGAACTTGCAGGGACTCGTCATCGACGTGGAAGACGGAGACGACAAAATTTACATGGAATTCATTTGATCAATCATCAGGAGACAGCGTGTCAACTTATAATGTAAATCAAGAGGATGGACTCATACGAGAGGAGTGTGAGAATGGACGGCTGGAGTGTGTCTCATTCCTGGATATATTTGCGGGAATCGTTGGATTCGAGACATCCTTATTCCCCCATACCTATGGATGCCGGGAAAGACACACCGGACGAGATAAAACGGTACGAGTAAAAGCGATCCCGATGGTTAAAAAGGACAAACATCATCATAAAAAATGAGAATAGCGAGGAGGATACCATGAGTGAAGAGAAACGTAAGATTCTGGAAATGCTGGCCGCGGGCAAGGTCTCCGTGGACGAGGCGGAAAGGCTTCTGACGGCAGTTTCTGAAGATGTGGAGGCAGCGTCCGCCAAGCCGTCATCCAGCAGCAAACCCAAGTACCTCAGAGTGCTGGTGGAACCCGCACCTGACAGTAAAAACAGTGATCGCGTGAACATCCGCGTTCCCATGAACCTCATTCGAGCTGGTTTGAAATGGGCGGCATTCATCCCGAAGCACGCTCAGGAAAAGGTGGACGAGGCCCTCAAAGAAAAAGGGATCGACGTGGATTTCGACAAGATGAAACCCGAAGACCTGGAAGAGATCATCGCCAATCTGAACGATCTGCAGGTCGAAGTGGAGGGTGAAGAAACAGTCAAGATTTACTGTGAATAATTCTACAGTCCTAAAAGACATTCGACTGCGACTGAGTGAAGGGAGCATCCCTCTCTGCGCTGTATAAAACCGGAGATGAAATATGGCATCTGTGGAAGACCTCCTGGAAAAACTCAAAGCCAAAGCCAGGCCCGGTCAGGTGGAAGGCATGGCCCGTTATGGAATGACTGCAGAAAAGCGACTGGGGGTGTCGGTCCCTGACATGCGAAAAATCGCAAAAGATACGGGTAAGGATCACGCACTGGCTCTCGCTTTATGGAAAACAGAAATCCCCGAAGCCCGCATGGTGGCCGCCATGGTCGGTGAGCCAGAACAGCTGACCGAGGAACAGATGGAAGATTGGGTAAAGGACATCAACTCCTGGGACGTCTGTGACCAGGTATGCATGAACCTGTTCGAAAAAACGCCCCTGGCATGGAAGAAAATCCTCGACTGGTCCGAGCAAGAAGAGGAGTTTGTCAAGAGAACCGCTTACGCGCTCATCGCCTGCCTGGCATGGCACGGCAAGGAATTAGACGACCAAAAATTCATCGACTGTCTTCCCATCATCAAGCGCGGATCGACGGATAACCGGAATTTCGTTAAAAAGGCCGTAAGCTGGGCACTGAGAAACATCGGCAAGCGAAACAGGAATCTGAACATGGCCGCCCTTAAAGCGGCAGAAGAAATCCAGCACATCGATTCCAAATCGGCACGGTGGATTGCCGCGGGCGCTATCAAAGAACTCCAGAGCGAAGCCGTGCAAAAACGATTGAGAAAGTAGCAGTACAACAAGGCATCCCAGGTTCCACGAAGAGGTTCATATTGAATAATTCCTGATAATTAACAAGGCTCATTCATCAACCCGAGCTGACTACGCGTGATGATTCGATGGGTGCACTTCTCGATTTCCTGGTTTTTAATCGCTTCGGCCGGATTCGACCTCCAGGACGATTCCCTCGGTATCGATTTTGTGACGTTTTAATTCCTTCCGCAGGGAAATGGCAGTTATCTGCAACCACAACTTAGCAAACCGTGCCGATCCATCTCCTTATTCATACTTCAATGCATCCGCCGGACGGGTCTGAGCCGCCCGCACGGCCTGAATGCTCACGGTGAGAAATGCTATTCCCAACGTCAAGACAGCAGCCAGCACAAAGCTCCCCAGTCCCAAATTGATGCGGTAGGCAAAATTCTGCAGCCAGTTCTTCATGAAAAAATAAGCCAGCGGCCAGGCAATGACATTGGCCAGAAGCACCCATTTCGTGAATTCCGTAGATAACAGGAGGATGATTTCCCGCGCCGTCGCGCCCAGAACCTTGCGCACACCGATCTCCTTGGTACGCTGTTCCGCCATGAACGCCGCCAGTCCAAAAAGACCGAGACAGGAAATTAGAATGGCCAATACAGTGAAAGTCCGGACAAGCGAACCCGTCCTGTGCTCTGGCCGGTACAGCCTGTCAAAATCATCATCGATGAAACGATAATCAAACGGAAACGCGGGATTGAATTTTTGATGAACGTTCTTGATATGTTCCAAGGTCTGAAAAATGCGACCAGAACGGATTCGCATAAACATGTATCGAAACCGGCCGGGATCATAAAACAAGACCAGGGGCTCAATCTCCTGGTACAGGGGCTTGAAATGAAAATCCTTGATCACTCCCATCACGGTCCAATGGTCATTCCAACAGGAAATTTGTGCTCCCACGGGATTCTCCAGTTTCGTGATATTTGCAAACGTTTCGTTGATGATGATTTTTCCACCCGACTGCGTGGGACCGGAAATGAAATCTTGGGAGAAGTAGCTCCCTTGGGCCATTTCCATTCCAAAGGTTTCCAGCAAGTCGAAATCGACGTAAGCTTTTGAGACCAGAGGATCGGCATCGGTATCCTTTCCCTCCCAGTTCCAGCCGATGTTGTTGTTGTAAAGTCCGGTAGGCACATAAGAGACCATCGAGACGGACAGAACATCGGGATCCTGCAGCATCGCCTGTTTTGCCGGTTCCATATTCTGTGCCAACGCCCCTTTCAAGGGTATATACAGAAGATGTTCCTTATCAAATCCCAAATCTTTATTCTGCATATACTGCAATTGCTTGGAGACGATAACCGTTCCAGACATCAAGGCAATGGAAAGTGCAAACTGGATGACTACAAGAATTTTCCTAAACCGTGCACTCTTGGAGCCTCCTCGGATCGATCCCTTGAGTATACAGGATGGCTGAAACGACGCCATGAAGAGTGATGGATAGCTACCTGCCAACAGACCCGTGAAAAGAGCGATACCCAAAAGGCAGGGGATCAATATCGGATTGTTGAGAAAATCGAGGGACAAAGTCTTGCCCGCAAGGGTGTTATAAAATGGAAGCAAACCATAGACGAGAATCAAAGCTACAAATAGAGAAAAGAAGGATAACAGGATGGATTCGCCGTAGAATTGTTTGATCAGGTTGATTCTCAAGGCGCCCACTACTTTACGCAGCCCGATTTCTTTGGCCCTGTTGGCCGAACGGGCCGTCGTCAGGTTCATGAAATTGACGCAGGCGACGAACAGAACGAATATGGCGATCATCGTGAACATGCGAACCTGCTGGATGTTTCCGCCGCCGAATCCCAGCCAGTGCAAGTGGAGGCTCGAGAACGGCCTGAGGTACGGTTCGCTGAACTTCCTGCCGGTTTCCTGTGTAATGCGATGGGTGATTTTCTGACTGAACGCTTCGAAGGGAATACCCTCCTTAAGCTGTACGAACGTCCGAAACGAATAATTGTCCCAAATATCCAGGTAGCGGTCATTTTGGTACCATTCCTCACAAAAAGCTATGGGGACCAGTATTTCGAATTGCAGGAATGAATTTCCAGGAATGTCTTCCAGAATGCCCGTAATCACAAAATCATACCTGTCCTCAATGCGTATGATTTTCCCCAACGGACTTTCATCCCCGAAATATTTTTTAGCGATGGTCTCCGTAAGGACGATGGAGTGGTTACCGGACAGGACCGTCATTTTATCACCCAGCTTCAGGGGAAAAGTAAACATCTCCAGGAATGATGGGTCGGCCGCATGAATCCTTTCTGTGAACATTTTATCCTCATGCCGAAGCGTCAAATCAGGAATTCTCCAGTAACGCGCGGAGTTCACGACTTCTGGATAATCGGCTTTAAATGCCGGGCCCAAGGCGGGGGGAGTTGAACCCCAATTCTCCACTTCGGCGCCGAAATACATGCGTGCGCCCACGATATACAAGTCATCGATATGCTCGTGGAATTTATCAAAGCTCAGTTCATCCTGCACCCAGAGCATGATAAAGATGGCACATGCCATGCCCATGACCAGACCGGATATGTTGATAATCGAATAGCCCCAGTTTTTTTTAACGTTTCTTAGGGCAACTTTGAAATAATTCTTAAACATCCACGCCTCTCCTTTGAGTTAAGACTGAAAAGGATCCGAATGATACATTATGTTTGACTTCAAAGTAGAGGAAAAGGATGCCAGGGTTTCATTTGAGCAATATCATTTTCTGCGATGACCTTTGGTTCCCGGCCTGGAGGACGATGCTATAAATACCACTGGCCAATTGTCTGGCATCGAAGAGGACTCGGTGATTTCCCGGCGGAAGCTCAGCATCGATGGGGATCGCGACTTCGCGTCCCTGGATGTCGAAGATTCGCATTTGAACGGATGAATTCAAGGGCAGCGTGAATGGAATGGTGGTCGTCGCGTTGAATGGATTGGGATAATTTTTTCCCAGGGAAAAGGTGAGGGGTCGATCCATCCTATCCGTCGATACCGGTACCGGGGCATCGAGGCGGGCATAACTGTTCATGCCGATGGAATCGCCAAGACTGTGGAATAGGGAGAGCTGAAGGCCGTAATCACCGGGATCCAGGCCGACCGTATTCCAGAACGCCAGGGTGTCGTTCAGGACGGCATCGGGATGGAAGCCGTCGATGGGATTCCAAACAGGATCTTCAAAACCGGGCGAATAATCGATCCGGTAGCCGAGGAATTCGATATCCCTTTCGGGGCCGGCCAGGAGGCGGGCCGTACCCAAGATCGGAATACGACTGTCTACCATGCCTTCGACAGGGGATAGCCGGCCTTCGAAGATGATGGCCGACATATGGGCCTCGGGCTCTGTTTGATAGGCCGTGTTGGCCAGGAACATGACAGACGCTTCATCGGCATCGATCTCTGTGCCCCAGAAGGCGGATTCGGCCCCGATGAGTGCGCCGTTTTCCCGACTGATGACCTGAGATCGGATGAAGGAGTTAACGACGACGACAAAGGATTGGTGGAAAGCGCCCAGATAACCGCCGCTTCCGTCGCATACCGAATTGGTGATGAAGACCTTGGCGTTGTCCTGACCCAGTAATTCACCGAACACACAGTTGTTGATGGAAATATTGGAATTGACCGACGGATAAAAGCTCCACGTATGGACGTCGCTGTTGATCAGACGGAGAGTGCGGTCTGGTACATCGGCGATGTCGTCGATATTGTTGGATTCGTTGTGGATGCCGCTGATGGCGATGGAGTCAGGCTCGGTGAACATCAAGCCGATGGTGCGGAACTCGGTATCCCGGAATGTGGCATCAGATCCCGTTATGGAGATGAGTCCCCACATCACGCCGGTGCAGGAGTCGATTTCCAAGGAATACGGAATGTTTTCCACGTTCTGAACGGCCTCGGAAAACCGCCATCCAACCACGAGGGAATCATCGGGTAGGGAAGCCTCCACGACGCTGGAATCGGGCAGGACGAGCCACATCAGCAGTGTATCACATCTGTTAAAGGTGACATCGTTCTCACCAAAGCAGAGAAATTCACCGGGGATGTTGGTGCCGGTGATGGTGGCCGTTGCCTCTTCCAGCAGGCCTGTTGTGATGAAGCCGTCGGATATTTCGGAGTCTTCGAGTATGTATTCGGCCTGATTCGTGAATGCATTGCTCCAGCTCTGACCGCTGGACTGAAACTTCACACCGGAAAATTGAAAGCGTCCGTTTTCTACGACAACGGCGTCGTGCTCGTAAATATACTCCTGGATCACGGTGAACGTCCCGCCGGTCACGTTGAGCTGACCGCTGCCCATGATGAAGATGTCTCCCCTGATCTGGAAGTCGGCGTCATCCAAGTTCAACACACCGTTGTTCACGATGGTCAGGTTACCGTCGAGGAAGTAAGAGCCGGTGATGGTCATCACTTCGTTGGGATCGGTATGGCCTATAATGAGGTCCTGGGGCTGAAATTCCGGAAGAGCGAATTTATCGTCGCTAGTGGGAGTTGACCTCCACTTCTTGAAAAAATGGCTGACGTGTTCCATGGTTTTCGTGCCAACGATCCTTTCCGATTCCTGGCCGAACGCGAGAACCGTTGATAATGGAATCAGATAAAGGAGCAGGTTTTTCATTCTCATTGCATGGATCCTTGTTATTCGTGTTTGATATTTTGGAAACAGACGATAATGCCTCTTCGTTTTTGCACCTCTGATTGTATTCTGCATATCTGGTCTGAACGGTGTGTGACTGGCATTATTATCTTTCAGATGTTATGCCTGCGAATGTGTCGTTCAAATTAAGAGCGACATGGTTCATAATCAAGGACTATTTGATAAAACTGTGGCGGCTCCTAATTATACAGACAGAACCAGGCTTGAAACGTAATAAAGATACAGTTTAAACCTGGTTTTATTAAATCCATACTCCCTATATGAATGCAAAAAAATGCTTTATTGCATTGCCATAGATTCTTAAATTTCACTAAATAACAAATGTGAATGGGCTGCGAATACGAATCATCGCCGAGCAATGGATTAAAAAACAAAATTGGATGACACATTGATTCCAATACAATTGTTTTCTTATTGCAGATGACAGTTGGTAATGTTAAATTGTCATGATAATTTAGAAAATCCAGATTGTACTCCTATAGAAAAGCGAATCGGGGATTATCGGACAAATACGATTCGTGACTATTTTTAACAATCCTCTTCATTGGGAATTGAACAAAGACACTCCGGTAAATTGGAGAACATGAGAATAATATGTAATACAATTTCTAAATATCGTCTTATCTGGAAGCCATTCGTTGGAGTATATAAAGAAGGGGGATAAAAATGTCACTCATCAAAAAGATATTCATTGTCCTTTTCGTTGTTGGATCGGTGAGCGTTTGTAGGCGGGCGCAGAAGTTCATACCAACCTCCGTTGACTTCACCTGGATGTCCAATACCAGCTGGCTCGTGGAAACGGCGAATGTCCGAATCCTTTTGGACGGATGGATAACACGGATTCCGCGTCCGGCGCGACCAGATATACGGAAGCCGGAAACACTGACTATGATGCCTGTTGTGCCTGACACAGCAGGCATTCGCCGGATTATCCAAGCGCTGGGCGCACACAAGAAACTGGATTACATCCTGTCCGGGCACAGCCATTTCGATCATTCATTCGATACGGGAGTATGGGCCAAGCTGACGGGAGCGCGTATCATCGGTCCCCGGTCGACGTGTTTGCAGGCCTTTGCTCAAGGCATACCCGAATCTCAGTGCACCATGGTCCAGGGAGGCGAGACGATCGACCTGGGCGACGGACTGAGTGTCCGCGTTGTGCGATGGCATCACAGCGGTGATATTGAAACGCCGTTAGGTCTATTGCTGCAAACTCCTATGGAATTAGTCAATGCCCCGATACCCGATCCAGAAACCGAGGGCCTGCGGCCCGGCATTCTCGAGGATTTTCCCGTCGGATGTTGTTTGGGCTTTCTTTTCACTCACCATCATCCTCAACATCCTTTGAGCTGGTATTGGTCCAATTCAGGAAATGCCGACACATTCACTGAAGCCAAAATTGCGGATGAGGCTTTCCTACAAGAATACGGCATTGCATTAGACAATCTCAAAATTATACCTCAAGAGAAATCCATAGAATCCTATCTCATCGAAGCAATGGATGAGCAAAAGCTGGACAGTGTTGACCTCTGGCTGGGATACAATAGCTCCTATCAAGTCGAACAGGTGATCCCCATCCTCAGGCCCAAGGCATTCATCCCCCAGCACTGGGGAGGATTATGGAATCCGTTTTTTGAGGGATTAAAATCGCCTTATTCCAATGAGAGGCTAGCATCGGTATTAAGCGAAAATGGTATCGACTTTTATCCCCAGAATCAGTTCATGGATAAGTACAGGGTGGACGCCAACGGTATTACGTGCGTACCCAACGATGCGGTAAAAAAAAAGCTGGGTTTTATGGATTGATGTGAAAAAATATGGTTTGTATTGTGTTAGACCTGCCAGGTCTCGAAGGCTTTGCAGGTTTTTGTTATACGGAAAACATTTTTACCTGATCAGAACCATTTTCCTTTCCGCCCGAAAATCCCCATGAACCAATACATCAAAGCCGATATATGAATGAAAAAGATGACAATCATTGCAGTTTTTACACGACTTCTTACATCGACTCCTTTGTCTGGTGAGTTTTCTTCACGAGGTAGAAACATCGGTATTCACTCAGCGACGTGTTTGGAAAAGAATTCCCAACGTTAATGTATAAGGACTATTGTAAGACCGACCGAATTCGTGATGAAGGAAACCGACATGATCGAGGCATCAATAACCGTGAAGAATCGGGAAACGGGTGCTTTGAATTACTCGATTTTCCTCAAGAAAGGGTTGCCTAAAAAGAGGCGGGGAATCATGAAATTCTGAAAAAAACACGTCTCCTTATGCCGGAATATCGAAAGGATGAACGATACTCCGCAAATCGGAAGACACGTTGAAAGAATCATCCGCGAACAAGAAAAGCTTTAAATCTAGGAATATTGAAGGACGTGAACAGCCGCTCCGTATCACTCTTTCAGTCGCTCAATGGCCTCCGAAGCAGCGGCTACGTACCGGTTTATCCTGGAGCTATCGACGGAGGAAGTTTTCGCCCGCTCCAGTACTTGCCTGTAGGCATCGATGGCACGTCCCGATTCATCGATGGCTTCGAACGATCTGCCCAGATACAAATGAATTTCCCCGCCATCGTCTACGGTCGCGTACCGTTCCAGAATTTTGTGCAGCTTCACGATGGCATTGGGATAGTAAGATTGTTCGTAGAGTGCCCGGGCTCCATTGACTTCGTACCGCCATACATCCGACGCAGCAGCCTTATCCTCGGCTTCTGTTTGAACGCCTTTTCGCTCGGCCCGGACCACACCGATATTTTCGATGCGCAACTTCGATTCGCCCGTGGGTCGTTCGATATTCTTGAGTTTCTGAGACATCAAATACAGGAACAGTTCCCGGTCGGTGATTTTTCTCAGGTCACTGATATCGAGAATGGAGTTACCACCCAGAGTAAACAGCCGTTCTCCGTCGATGACCAGCACAACTTCCGAGACCTCCCCCGTCAGAATCGAATCAATATCTTCCAGGAGCATGCCAGTACCCACGAGATTCCAGGCTTCCTCCAGACCCCGGCGCACCTTTACATCGCCCTTGAAATTCCTGATTCTGACATCAGTCGTTGGATACGTGATCTGAAAACAGAGCAGAGAAACGACCATCAAAAACGGTTTATTCTGCATAGTTAACCCCCTCCCATTCCATATCGATAATCTTCATCCAGCCCTCGGCCAAACCATGTCTCAGCTCGCCGTCCTGAAGATATTGCAGCGCACCCGACGCCCAGGCCTCCTCAAACCCGGCTTTGATCAACGTGGTCTCCACGGGAATCCAGACCGAACTCTGCCCCGAAGAATTCTTTCGAAGGACGAAGCGTTTCTCGTTGGTGCTGATGAGCCCACTCTGCTCTGGTCCCAGCCCCGTGTCGAACATCAGATAGACATGGGCCAATTCTTTGGCCGGATCATGGACGTCCACGAAAGCCGTCTTGATGCCCGCACTCTCCAGAAGGGAGGCATAGAATACGACCAGATCATCGCAGTCGCCCGTCCGAAGCTCTTGCGTCTCCGAGGCGAACTGGACACGGTCGTCCTGGTAGAACGGAATGTTCGGATCGCTGTGGTACCGTATTTCCAACTTGCCTAGTTCGTTAAAAAGATCCCTGGCGATAGAAAAAGAACGTAGAGATCCCGCGCTGCCTTCCTCCCCGATAGTCCGACTGGCGACACTGCGGCTGATCTCCAGCACGTTATCATCATCCGGCGTGAGGAAGAATCCCAGCTTGTTGATCTCTCCGTTCCAGGCGTTTCGGTCGTGAATCATCACTGGAGCACTCAACGTTCGGGTATGCGTCGCACCGGCCTTGGCCTCTATTTCCAGGTCGATCACGGCAGGTTCGCGCTGGGTCGCATTCAACAGCTTCGACCCGAAAAGCGCATGCACGGGAATATCCTTGGTTTCGCCGGGCCCGATATGGATAGTACCACTCTCCTGGGCACGCTCTGAGTAGCCTTCGATGTTCGACCATAGGTTCACTTCGATGGGATAATCGACCGTGTTTTTCACGGCCACCAGGGCCAACGGATACGTGTTGTAGAACTGATAGTAAGCCGGGTAGATGTCTTTCACGACGACTCGGACATCTTCCACATGAAATATTTCTCGCCTCTTTCCCCACATAAAAAAGAAGCCAAAACCAAACTCGAGGCCGGTATAGTTTCTTGCGGGTGTATTGCTCAAGTCTACGAAATGATATTTCATGTCGCAGTTGAGTCCAAACCAGCTCAGCAATACCACGTTGATTCCACCGGTGATGTAAGCCCCGTATCGTCCGTCCGTCTCTGTAATAACACTGTTACCAACTAATGAATGAACAACCCAATACGCACCAACACCCGCCCCGACGTAAGGCTGGTATGAACTCCCGTATTTCGTAGAGAGTAGATCATAACGCACTCCGAAGAGCAACGGTGTCACGACGGTAGCCTCGACATCACCCCCACCGATTTTCGAGTCTGCCACACCACCCAGGCTCGTCTCCAGGAACAGTTTATCGCTGACACGTGAAAAAAAGTAGAGGGAGCCGAAAAACCCTGTACTCACCACATATCCTGGAGGATAGAGTTCCGATGCCGATTTCTTCGTCGACCAGAGCCCCCATCGTACACCCAGACCCGACGAACGGGGTATTCCCTGAGAAAAAAGACGCACGACAAGAACGAGATTGATTAAAATAATAAATGTCTTTTTCATACGATAGATCCGATTTTTTTATCTATTCAGTAATACGTACGAATACCTTTTTACCTTATTCACTTTATTTTAGGATTCGGCGGTTGATACTGTCCCCATAAAAAACTAAATCCAAATCCAACCTCCAAACCACTGTAATCGTGATTCGGATCGAAATTGATGCAGTGCACCTTCATGTCCCAATTCAGTGCAAACCAGGAGGCCAGATGAAAATAAATTCCACCTCCGAGGAAGAATCCTGTGTGCATTTTGGAGTGGATGGTCACCTCCGAACCTAGAATATCCGGCTCATACACCCGCACGCGATTCACCCAGTAGGGCCCGCCGCCCGCTGCTACATAGGGTTGCAAAGAGCTGGAATTGGAAGTAGGTAGCACGTTGTAGCGCAACCCCAGGAGTATGGGTATCAAGCCTGAAACATCGACCTCGTCGCCCGATAGCGTATAGTGATCTATTCCAACCCGGCCCATGGCTCCGAGATGCAGCTCCACAAACGCCCTATCCGTTACCCGCGAAAAAAAACAGAGCCATCCGCCCGCATGCCCCGTACCCACCTCATCGTGGTCCCAGTCATTCCGGATGGCAATCAAGGCTTCATCGTCGTTCACATCCCAAAAAGTCCCCCGGAGCACCACACCCGAAGAGCGCACGACAGACTGACTATATAGTGTACCGCCAGAATCGAAAATAGTTGCCAGCAGAATGAATACAAATGGCATTACCTTTCTAATCATTTTGACACCTCACCTTCTTCGTTGATCTCAACATCTGTGAGGGGTCAAAGCAATCGGAATGCCAGAAAATTCGGTTCGATGGTATGTATGCGTAAGCATACATTTAACAAGCTATTGGAGGATTCCTAAAGAACGTAAACCGATGTATAACCGAAAAGGTGAAAAGCGGAATCGCGGAATATTTCCGCAGTCATACCCCCCCTTCATCGGGAATCAGTGGATCTCAGTATAATGACGTAATACATCATCGAGGTAGTGATGATATTTCTTAGGAAGCCCCCGGTAGCAGGATAATGACGAAGGGGATGAGGAGGGCTGTGTTCCCCCCGGCTTCAGGAAAGGACGGAGATTATGCAGGTAGCCTTTCATCTTGGTCTCGACCTTTTGGATGACATCCTCATCGTCCGATCCCGCAATGTCTCTGGCGGCTCGATGCATGTCGTACTCGTGCTTCACCAAATACTCGAAACAGAAACCCCGTAAGTGTTCTGTTATCGTCCCCCGATCCAGATTATCCAGTACACGCGCGGTCTGACTGATGGCAGAACGAGAGAACCGGAAGGCTCTCAGCATCGTCAATATCTGCTCCTCCAGGGGATGATACA
>Ga0180437_10002789_pt1 | contig 27042 bp, 18 predicted proteins | sample SS_ome_4_FD_132410 | JGI IMG/M metagenome (GOLD analysis project Ga0180437, IMG submission 132410) | Hypersaline lake sediment archaeal communities from the Salton Sea, California, USA - SS_3_D_1 metaG | ecosystem: Environmental > Aquatic > Non-marine Saline and Alkaline > Hypersaline >...
GGAGATCAGGTTCCAGATATCTTCCGAACTCATGCCGTCGATCACGGCCTGCCCCAGGGGGTCGGTTCCCTTGTCCCCGTCGGCATCCTTGAACAGATAAAGAATCCGCGTGCGGCCGTATCCCTCGATAGAGGGGCCTTTTACCCACCCGTCTCCGTCATGATCCACATAAGGATCCTTGGCGAGGATCGGCGGCAGGCTGTAAAGGGTGGCGTTTTCGCCCCATACGGTGTTCATGCGGTCAAGCACCAAGTTGGCGATATGGGCGTGCACCGTGTGCCCGGGATGCACACCGTCCATGGTGAAGGCGCCGCCCCTTCCCCAGCTGCGCGTCAGCGTGGTCCCGTCTACCTCCAACCCCTTTTTGAACAGCGTATTGAGCTTTTCTCCCGTAGAGATCACATGGACGCCGGGGAGAGATTTGACACATCGGTTGAAGGCCCGGATGCGGGATTTGACGGCCCTGTACTCCTTCACGCCGGAAGTCGAGAGGACGAGGTCATCCTCCCCCAGCAGGATCTGGTCCACCACCCGGGTTTCCCCATCCATCTGGAGGGCGTACAGACAGATGAAAGTCAGCAGGGAAACCCTTCCGTTTATCTCCGGAACCCTGTATTGCGGAGTGTCGAGATAGTACCGCAGATCCTGACGGTCGAAGAGATAACCGACATCGCAGTAGTAGGGAAAGGTGCAGACAAAAATATCGCATGCAGCCAGGTCGGCCTCGCTGTTCAGGCGAAGCAGGACCTCGTTGTATTGGGTGATGAAATCCCTCCTGTCGGTCAGGTTGCGGGTGATGTTCTGAGGAGAAAAGGGCCCGAACGCGAGATCACCCCGGTTCTTGCCGTATTCCAGGAGGACCTGGAGGCTCGGTTTCAGCTTGTGCTTCAAGTGGGAATACGGTATGGGCAGGAACTCCGGATTCTTCCCTCCCAATCCCAGGGCCGCAAGGCCGGAATCGTTGTTCCCGACCCAAAAGCACACCGCCGCCGGGCCGGCACGGTGGTTGAGGTGCCAGATGAGGGCATCCAGTTGAGTGACGGCCTGTTCGGCCCGCAGATTGATGGGGTAGAGCACCTGGTCGTGCATATCGGAGAACAGCTGAGGGGAGGGCTGGTCGCAATAATATTCCTCACTGAGGAAATTCTCGCTGGTCCCGGCCCGTTTTCCGTACTCCAGGCCGACCAAGGAAAATATATCCTCCCCATCCACTCCCAAATTGGTGGGTACGGCCTTAGGTTTCAGACGGAATCCCTGGCCGTCGAGAAAGGGCTGGACGAACTTGATGGGCATCCCGTCGCGGCGCAGCCGTTGGGAGACCAGGTGAAGAAAGGCCTTCCTGGTATGCTTCTTGGTGTTGAAGGCATCCATGGTCCCCTGGGTCATGCTGTCTCCGACACCCAGCAGCAGGATCTTGGCGGCCTGAGATCCCGGCTCGTCCGGGTCGCTCGATCCGGCCGCGGCCGGCTCCGGAGACAGGCCGTCTATGCCGCCCGCCAGCACGAGGCACAGGCAAAAAATCCGTATCCACCCGAGTTTATGCTGGAAGAACACGGCCTTCATGCTTCCTTTCCCCGCCGGCCACCGGATAATAGGATGATACGCATAGACCCTCGATGATCCTAATGTAGAGGGCTTCCGCAAGGGTGTCAAACTTTTTGTCATAAGGCCGCCGCGTTCCGCCCCGGCGCCGGCCTTCCGCCCCCCGCTCGGAGTCCGTCATCCATGTGTATCGGCATCCGGGTCCGATGCTGCGGTGTCCGACCCTCTGTTCCGCCGTTTGGGGGCCGCTCAGCAGGGTAAGGACGGCCAGGGCGAGGACGGCCGGGATAAGGGCCGCCTTTTTACGCCGGCCGGAGATGGAAATTCCCGGCGCTTTCATGTTCAATGTCATATCCCGTCGTGGCGGTACGGCTCCACCACCCACCCGCCGCAACAAAGAGCGTCTTCCTCAGACCCGTGAGGCTTTGAGGGCGGCGGAGATCAATGCATTCCAAACCGGCGCATAGGGGGGAGCGTAGGCGGCATCGAACCATCCCAGATCGAAGATGCTCATTCCCATGTGGACCGCCGCCGCCGCGGCATCGATGAATTGGGCGGCATTGCTTTCGCTGACCGCCGCGGCGCCGATGACCACCCCCGTGTCCTCCGCGCACACCACTTCCACCGGGGCCGGCGCCGCTCCCGGATAATACCCCGCCTTGTCCGGCCGCCGGGCGGAATAGGCTCGGGACTCGATGCCCTCCTTTTCCGCCTCCTCTCGGCTCAGGCCGGTCCGGGCCAAAGACAGCTCGAAAAACTTGACGATTTGGGTGCCGACGATCCCCGGAAACAGGATGTCCCCCCCCGCCATGTTGATCCCGGCGATGCGTCCCATCTTGTTGGCGGTGGAACCCAAGGGAAAATAGACCGTGCGGTCCAACAGCCGGTGGTACACCGCGGCGCAGTCTCCGGCCGCGTAGATATCCGCCGTGCAGGTCCAGCCCCTCCGGTCGGTGATGACCGCGCCGTTCTTCTTATGGTTGAGCGCATCGCGGCAGAAGGCCGTGGCCGGCACCGTACCCACTACGGAAAACACCACATCGGCCGTGAACTCCTGAGTGTCGGTCTTCAACACGAATCCGTTTTCCTTTTTGTTTACGGACCGTATGGCGGTGCCGCCGTAAAACCGCAGCCCCTTTTCCCTGATCTTACCCGCCACGGCCTTTCGGATCAGGGGAGGCCATTGGAACGCGGGTTCCGGAAAGACCTCGAACATCTGGACCGCTAGGTTGCGTTTATGCAGGGCTTCCGCCGTTTCCGGTCCGATGTTGCCCGCCCCTATAATTGCGGCGCTTTGCGGCCTACGTTCTTCGAAAAAGGCCAGCACGCGTTCCAGGTCCTCGATGCTGTGCAGGTTGAAGATCCCTTCGACTCCGTAATCGATAAAGGGCAGCCGGCGGGGTTCGGCCCCGGTGGCGATCAACAGCTTTCCGTAGGATTCCCGGTAGGTTTCGCCGGCCTGCAGATTCTTGACCGTAACGGCGTGCTCCTGGGGGAATACCGCCACCGCCTCATGGAGGACCGCCACCGGAACACCCCGCGCCTGCTCGAAGCCGGCGGGCGTGAAATGCACCAGGTTTTGCGGCGCGGAAATATCCCCGGAGAGGACATAGGGGATCCCACAGGCGCCGTAGGAAATGATGCGCCCTTTGTTGATGACCTTGACCGCGGCAGAAGGCTGCCTGCGCTTGATCTGCACGGCCGCCGACAACCCGGCTGCATCCCCGCCGATGATCAGATAATCCGTCATGTGATCTCCTCCCAAACGCTGCTGGAGGATTCTAATGTAAAAAAAGTCGCCCGACTTTGCAACCGCAGTCTTTCCGCCCAACGCATTTCCGCCACGACACACAAAGGTCGGTCGCCGGGAATCCCCCTCTTCCTAAATATCGAATTTTGGGTTATAGTCCAGGAAAAGAGGATGTCCCCAGGAAATATCCGGACTCAGCTCATCGAGGAGAGAAGATGCTCGAAAAATTGGACCTGAGCAAGAAAATCCCCAAACCGGAATACAAACAAGCCATGGACTCCCTGGAAATCCAGGCGGGGGAACTGCAGCGGCAGGCCCTCCAGGCGGGCATCCCCACCATCATTACCTTCGAAGGGTGGGATGCGGCCGGCAAGGGAACCATGATCAACCGGCTGGCGCTGGCCTTGGATTCACGCGGATTCGTGGTCCTTCCCATCAATCCTCCCAATGAAGAGGAGCGGCTCCGGCCTTTTCTCTGGCGTTTTTGGACCAAGCTGCCCCCGAAGGGAAGAATCACGATCCTGGATCGGAGCTGGTGCGGCCGGGTGCTCGAGGACCGGATCAACCGGACCGTAAAGAAGAGCGTCTGGACCAAGGCCTACGACGAGATCCTCTCCTTCGAGCGTCAGCTCTCCAGCGACGGCTATCTCATCATCAAATTCTTCCTGCATATCGAAAAAAAGGTACAGAAAAAGCGCTTCCGGGAATTGGAATCCAATCCGGCGACGCGCTGGAGGGTCACCAAGACCGACTGGAAACATCACGGCCAGTACCAGGACTATCTCGAGGCCTATGAGGATTTGCTGACCAAGACCCACACCGAGCACGCCCCTTGGACCATCGTCGAATCCCACGACCGCAGGTATGCCACTCTCAAGGTGTTCGAGACCGTGGTCCGGGAACTGAAGCAGAAGCTGCGGGCGCAGAGCGACGCACCCGAGTCGGTGTCGAAGGCGGCGGAACTCGAATCGCCGCCGGCCACCACACCGGTATCCATCCTGGACAAGGTCGACTTATCCGACGCCCTCTCGCGCAAGAGCTACGACCGGCGGTTGCGGCCCCTGCAGAACCGGATGCGGGAGTTGGAGCATGAGATCTATCACCGGAGAATCCCGGTCGTCATCGTCTACCAGGGCTGGGATGCAGCCGGTAAGGGCGGCAACATCCGCCGCCTGGTGCAGAGGCTGGACCCCAGAGGATATGAAGTCGTCTCGATCGGCGCACCCAATGAGATCGAAAAACAGCACCATTATCTGTGGAGATTCTGGAAAAAATTTCCCAAAGCCGGTCATTTCGTCATCTTTGACCGCTCCTGGTACGGCCGGGTGCTGGTGGAGCGCATCGAAGGATTTTGCACGGAAGAAGAATGGCGCCGCGCTTACTTCGAGATCAACGAGATGGAGGAGCAGTGGGCCAATTTCGGAACCGTAATCATCAAATTTTGGATGCACATAAGCTCGCAGGAACAGCTCGACCGCTTCAAGGCCCGCCAGGAGATCACCCACAAGCAGTGGAAGATCACCGAGGAGGATTGGCGGAATCGGGAAAAATGGGAAACGTACAAAATCGCGGTGGATGAAATGCTGTACCGGACCAGCACCGCCCATGCCCCGTGGACCATTGTGGCGTCCAACGATAAGCTCTTCGCGCGCGTCAAGGCCCTGAAGACCGTGGTCGAAACTCTGGAGAAACACCTGTCATGAGCGATCGGATCCCGCCCTGATGAGCCGACCGGGAAAGGACTCGGAAGATCAACCGACACGGCAGCTTGGTGTTTCCCGGGCAGTTTGAGTACAATAGGCATTCAAGTCCATGGAGTGAGATCCTGAAATAATCAAGCCGAGGGAGTGAGACTTTATTGGTAAAGGAATCAGAGGGTATGAAGCGCAGTTCCATTTTGTACATCGAGGACGATCCGCGGCAGCGCCGGATCCTTTGCTCCCTGCTGAGACGGGAAGGATACCGGGTGACGCCGGCCGCCTCCGGCCGGGCCGGACTCCGGCAACTCCAGCGGAGGCGGTTCGACGTCGTGCTCTGCGACCTCAACATGCCGGAGTTGGACGGGCTCCAGGTCCTGGACAAGACCAAACGGGTTCGGCCGCATCTGCCTTTTATCATGCTGTCGTCGCGGGGGACCATCAAACAGGCCGTGCGGGCCATTCGGGAGGGAGCATTCGATTTTGTCCTGGAGCCGCCGCAGCCCGAGGAGATCACGACCACCATCGAAAAAGCCCTCCAAAACACCCGCCTGGAAGAAAAGCTGAGGAAGTCGGAATCGGATCTTAAGCTCATGGTGAACAATGTCCCGGATGTGCTTTATTCGCTGAACCCGGCGGGAAAATTCCTCAGCCTAAGCCCGGCCCTGGAGATGAACCTGGGCTACTTGCCGGCCGAGCTCATCGGAACTTCGGTGTTCGATATCATCCATCCTGAGGACCGGGAGCGTATCAAGCAGGGATATCTGGAGGAAATGAGATCCGGAAAGGCGGGTTTGCGCCGGGCCGAATTCCGGATGCTGACCAAATCCGGATCAGTCCGTCATTATGAGATCAGGGGCCGTTCCATCGAGGATAAAGGCCGGATCGTCCGCTCCGACGGAATCGCACGGGATATTACGGACCGGAAGCATTTCGAAAAAGAGCTGGAGCGCAGCCGGGACGAACTCCAAGCCATCATGGACTGTTATCCCGACGGCATGCTGATGGTCGACAGCGAGGATCGGGTCCGCACCGCCAACCGCGGGATCGGCAGATTTTTCGGCATCCAGTTCGAACAATGGATCGGCCGGCCTTACCAAGAGTTCCTGGAAGCCATAAAACCCTGCTTCGAGGATTTCGACCGTTTTATCGAGGTCGGCGAGTTCATAAAATCCAAACACAATGTGATGCTCGAAGACGAATTCGATCCCGCATGGCTGCAATCCTGCGGGGTCAAGCAGATTCAGCCCGTAGAGCGGACCATCATGCCCTTTCCGATCGCGGTGGTGGGAAAGAACCAGGAAGACCTGGGGTGGCTGTGGGTCTACAACGACGTGACTGCGGTGAAACGATCATTCGAGCAAATGCGCGTCATCGTCAACGCGGCTCCCATTCCGGTTCTGGTGAGCCGCATCCGCGACGGGAAGATCATCTTCGTCAACGACCACCTCGCCAATCTGCTGGGCTATACCCAGGAAGAAGTCCAGGGGAAGGTCACACCGGAATTCCTTCTTCACCCCGAAGAGCGGGAGGATCTGGCCAAAACGATAGAAAGGGAGGGACGATTTCACGACCGGGAGATCCAAATCAAGCGCAAGGACGGAACGCCGATCTGGGTGCTCATCTCGGGGGAACTTACCCGGCTTCAAGAGGAAGACGTGACCGTCACCGGGATCTACGACATCAATCAACGTAAGCTGGCGGAGCAAGCCTTGGAGCGGGAGCGCAACTTCATTGCCGCCGTGTTGGACACGGTCAGCACCCTGGTGGTGGTCCTGGACCGGCAGGGCCGCTTCGTGCGCTTCAACCGCGCCTGTGAGCAGATCACCGGCTATTCACAGGCCGAAGTCCTGGGCAAAACCTTATGGGAACTGTTCATCCTGCCGGACGAAAGAGAACTGGTGAGGGAGCGGTTCACCGAACTGAAGGCCGGACGGTTTCCCAATCAAGGGGAAAATTATTGGATGACGAAAGACGGCGGCCGCCGCCTTATCGATTGGACTAACACCGCGCTGCTGGATGAAGGCGGCGAGGTGGCGCACATCATCGGCACCGGGATCGATGTGACCGAACACCGGCAGATGGAAGAGGCCCTCCGGCAAAGCGAGCGCGAATACAGGGAGCTGGTGGAATCGGCCAACAGCGTCATCATGCGCTGGAATCGAGGCGGCATCATCACCTTTTTCAACGCGTATGCGCAGCAATTCTTCGGCTTTCAAGAAGACGAAATCCTGGGCCGCAACGTCATGGGCAGCATCGTTCCGGAGAGGGATTCTTCCGGCGCCAACCTCAGGGAGATGATCGAAGACATCGAGCGTCATCCGGAAAAGTACGTCAGCAACGAAAATGAAAACATCAAGCGCAGCGGCGAACGGGTGTGGATCTCTTGGACCAATCGGCCTATTTTTGACGAGGACGGAACGCTCAAGGAGATCCTGAGCATCGGGAAAGACGAAACCGAACGCAAAGCGGTGGAGAGGGCCCTTCAGGATACGCAAGCCCAGCTGATTCAGTCGGATAAGATGGCGTCACTGGGTCAGCTGGTGGCGGGCGTGGCCCACGAGATCAACACTCCCATCGGGGCGGTCAACAGCATGCACGACACGCTGTTCCGCACGTTGAAGAGAATCAAAGCGATCTGTGAAGAGGACATTCCGGCGGATCACCCCCGGTTGCCGCAACTGCAGGCGGCGTTCAAGATCGTCGCAGATTCCCAGCAGGTGATCGATTCCGGAACCGCACGTGTCATCGATATCATCACCCGGCTGCGCAGCTTTGCCCGCCTGGATGAGGCCGAACTGAAGACCGTGGATATCCATCAAGGCTTGGAGGATACGCTGGTACTGATCCATAACGAAATCAAGCACCATATCGACGTCGTCAGAAAATACGGCCGGATCCCGCCGGTCTCGTGTTATCCCGGCCAGCTCAACCAGGTGTTCCTGAATCTGCTGATCAACGCCAAGCAGGCCATCCTGGATCGCAAGGACAGGGGGACCATCACTATCTCCACCTCCGCCCAGGATAAAAACGTTACAATCTCGATCGCCGACGACGGTGCGGGAATCAGCCGGCAGAACCTGAGTAAGATCTTCGATCCCGGATTCACCACCAAAGGCGTAGGCGTGGGAACCGGCCTGGGATTGTCCATCTGTTATCAGATCATTCAAAATCACCGAGGCGAGATCAAGGTGGAGAGTAATCCCGGACAAGGGGCCACGTTTACAGTCATTATCCCCGTGGACCTGGAAAACAGGCTATTGGGGACATCCCCCCAGGGGACACCCTGAATTCACAGGGTGTCCCCTGGGGGGATGTCCCTATTAGAAGCGGAAAATCAAGCCTGCGGTCGCATTGACGCTCTGGATATCGGGGTGGTCATCGGTCTTGGGAACATTCACGTAGCGGGCGTCCAAGCGGAGTCCAAAACTCTGGCTGAGCAGAAACTCGAAACCGCCTCCCAAGTGGAACATGAAATCGGTCTTTTTTTCCGGCTCATCGAGAATGAATTCATAGCCGAAGTCCGTCTCCAGGGTCTTGGTCTCCACGTCCACCAGGGTATCGAAGCCGGCCCCGGCCACCAGATAGGGAGTGGAGCCGCCGCGGAAGATCCGGTATATGAGGCTGGCGGTGATGGAATAATGCTTGGCGGTATCGATATCTACGGTGTCTCCGTCCGAAGGATCGGTCAGCGTCACCTCGGCATTGGTATGGTATCGGCCGTCCACTTCGATACCGAAGCCTCTGCCCAGCAGATATCCGAATGACATTCCCACATTGGCCGTGGTGTGCTCCGGAGTCACAGGAAAATCATCGACTCCTTGTTCGTAATCACAGTCACAGCCATATTCAAAGACCCGGTTCAGGCCTCCGAAAAAGTGGAAATAGGCTTTGGCTTCCTGCGCCCCCACCAGGCCCGGAACTGCTGTCAGCAGGAGCAGCACAAAAATACAGATAGCGAAGTTCCTCGATTTCATGGGGCCTCCTTTTCCATCAATTGCTATTGTTATTTTCGATCCTCGGCTCCACAATGTCAATCGTTAATTTTGCACTGGGGGACATCCCCAAAGGGGACACCCTGAAAACAGAATGTCCCCTTTGGGGATGTCCCTGTGAACTCAGGGTGTCCCCTTTGGGGATGTCCCCCAGTCCGAAGCTCCGTAGAACACGGCATTGAAAAGATAGCGGAAGGAGCCGTGCGATTGCGAGCGGTATTGAGCGGGAAAACCGATGAGGATCACCCGCCCCTTCCCATAGGGCACATCCACCAAAGCGCTGCGGTTTACCAGGTGTTGCTCTCCCGTTATCCATCCGCTGAGCAGGGGATGGGCGGGATATCGCGCCACCGTACTCCCCTCGCCCACGGCGAATACGGGACTCCGACGGAAAAAGATGGCCGTGTCCCGCTCACAGCCGTAAGCGATGGGGTGTGAGGTGTCGTTGATGACTTTGAGCAGAGAGCCGGGGATAAAAAACTCCTGACGCCGTAATCCGGCGGCCTTGTCTTCCACACCCAGATGCAGCCTCTTCAGCGCGAATCCGGCGGCGGTATTCAGGGTGATTAGCGTGCCGCCGCCCATCAGGAAAGAGCGTATTTTCTCCACTCCCACCTCGCCGATTCCTCCGGAGTATTCCTCGGGAACGCTGCCCTCCTCCAGCCCCTCGACCACGGCCTGGTCGCTCATATCCGGTATGATAATCACGTCCCACTGTTTCTCCAAGCCGCCCGCCCGAACATCCGTATCGGTGATGCTGGTGTAGGGAAACTCGAACTGCTCCAGCACGAAGCGTGTCCACCCTTCGTCCATCGAAGCGGTCCAACTCTTGTAAAGCGCCAGGCGGGGCGGTTTGACGGATTGGAGTGCGGCCCCGGCAGGCTCCTGCCCCAGGGGGATGAATTCCACCCCGAGGTTTTGGCTCAGAGATTTGAGTCGCTCAGTCAAGCCGGCCGCATTTGAAACCAACATGGTGCCGGCCGGAAAAGCCCGGCCACCGGATTTGAACTCACAAGTACTCCAGGAGATGCTGAAACCCGCCCGCAGCAATCGATTGAGGGCCACAAAATCGTCGTTGGAGGCGTGCCCCCAGGCATACCCGTAGGCATCCGCACCCGGTTGGATACGGCCTCGAGGGTGAGGAATCGTCTGCAGCAGCCTCCCCTCCACCTGGAAGGGCTTTTCCACCTCTACCACCTCCACTCCCATCAGCAGGGGAAGGGTGTGACCGACCACATCGTAGGGCGTCTTCAAGGGGCCTCCGGGTGTTTCCCGGATCTCCGGATAGACCTGCCGTTCCAACAGGGTTTTGGCGAAGCTTCCGAAGGGCTGCGCCACATAGATGACATAGGAATCTTCCGGGAATCTGCGGCCTTCTGCTTCGAAAGCTCGTTCCGCCTGATGCACCTCAACGCCCCCCATTCTCAAAATATTCAGCATTTTGACGGCGGTGGCCGGGTCGTGCTGATCCCGGGAAACGACAAAAGCGACCGGCGGATCCGCACGGCGGATCGCATTGCGAAATACGCGGTGATAATTCCGGACCCAATTCCGGCGCAGCGCGGCGGCGTTGGTCAGGACCGCCCAGGCCGCGGCATAGTCATAATCGACGATGTCGCGCAGGGTCCATTCTCCGCCTTTCCAAGGAAGGGGCTGACGGGCCGATTCCTCTCGGGCATCGGCGCGCAGGCGATCGGGCGCAACCGTGATGGGGGTGGCCACCCGCACGCCGGCCGCCTCGGTGAGGATCCGGATCCCGCCGTGATAATGGTGATAGGCGCGCGCGGGGGTCCAGGCGTCATAACCGGAGCTGTGAATGACCCCGGGCTTTCCCTCAGCGGTCAGCTGTGCGGCCATGAACGTGCCCATCACGGCCACCTGCTGCCGCAGGATGGGATCGATATTGGGCTCGTAGGGATCGACATACGGCGGCACGAACAAACGGGCTCCGTTACTTCCCATCTGGTGCATATCCACGATGATCTGGGGATGCCAGTCGTTGTGCACCCGGATGGTGTGCCGGGTCTCGACCTGGGTGAACATGAACCAATCACGGTTGTTGTCGTGCCCGACATACTTATGATACAGCCAAGGCATGCGGCAGCCCTCGAACTCCGTGCCCAGATACTTCTTATACCACTCCACCACCATCTGGATTCCGTCGGGATTGTGCATGGGAGTCAAGAGCAGGATGACGTTTTCGAGGATCCGGCGCACGCCAGGGTCATTGCGGATCACCAGATCGTAGGCCAGCTCCAACGACATCTGGCTGGCTGCGATCTCGGTGGCGTGGATCGAGCAGTTGATCATCACCACCGCCCGCCCCTCCTCGATCATCCGCTCGGCATCCTGCTCGGTGAGGATTCGCGGGTCGGCCAAACGCTGCTGGATGCTGCGGTACTTCGCAAGCGCGCGGTGATTGTCCTCCGACGTGATGAATGCCACGATAAAGGGATTTCCCATCGTGGTTTGCCCCACCTCCTCGACCTTCAACCGGTCGCTGCTCCGGTCCAAGAGCCGGAAATAGGAGATGATCTGGTGCATATCCGCCAGCCGCCGGTCGCTGCCGACCTTGAATCCCAGAAAATCTTCCGGTGATTGGAGCTGAGCCCCCACGGTTCCGGCCACCAGGCCGATAAGACCCAGGAAGATGGAAACACGATGCCTTCTTCTCACGGCTCCTCCTCTCGAAGACGTTTTCCGCACGGCGGAATCATCGCTCGGCTGTTTCGCCCCCTCAAGAATGACGCGATCGGTCCCGGAGGTTTCCCCGAAACGCCGATTCTATCTATTTCCCGCGATAGGGGATGCCCTCGGTGATCCAATCCGGACCCGGCATGCCCTTGAGGTGATAATCGAAATATTCCTTCATCTTCTTGAACCAGTCGAGTTTGTTGGGATACTTCTGAGGGTGGTGCGGCTCTCCCCGGTACTGCAGGAAGATGCAGTCCTTGCCCAACCGGCGCATGGCCAGATACAGTTCGATGCCTTGATACCAGGGAACAGCCCCGTCTTCGTCGCCGAAAATAATGAGCAGCGGGGTATTGATCCGGTCCGCGAAAAAAACCGGCGAATTATCGATATAAAGATCGCGCCGCTCCCAGAGGCTCGCTCCGATGCGGCTCTGGGACTGTTCGTATTGGAACTGCCGGGCCAAGCCCGATCCCCAGCGGATCCCGCTGTAGGCGCTGGTCATGTTGGAAACCGGGGCTCCGGCCACCGCACATTTGAAAATATCGGTCTGGGTCACAACGAAAGCGGTCTGGTAGCCGCTCCAGGAATGCCCGTGCAATCCGATGGCATCGGGATCGGCGATCCCCAGGTCCACCAGCTTCTGAACTCCCGGGACCAGGCATTTGGTGGCGGAAAAGCCGGGCCGCCCGACCTCGAAACGAATATCGGGCAGAAACACCGCGTAACCGTGGCTGGCGTAAAAGGGAAAGTTGGGGCGGTGGTTGATGACGGTCTGGTTGAACTCGTGCAGGCGCTGGGAAAAGAAGCGGTAGAAATACACGATCACGGGATATTTTTTCCCGGGCCGGTAGTTGCCGGGCTTGATGAGCACGCCCTGCAGGGGAATGCCGTCGACGCTCTTCCATTCCACCAGCTCGGCCTCTCCCCAGGCAAACTGCTCGACCTGGGGATTGACGTCCGAGATTCTGCGGGGTGAGGCAAAGGATGTGTCGCTCACCCATAGATCAGGAAATTCCCGGTAGCTCTCCCGGGTGTACAGCAGCACATCGGCCTCTCTGGCCTTGGCGATCAACCGGAACTTTTTGCCCTCCTCCAGCAGGGGCTTGACCGCCCGACCGTCCACGCTTCCGGCATAGAATCCCCAATGTTTGTCGCCGTTGTCATAGGCGGACAGAAGCAGGGGCGCGTCGGCTTCGAACGCCTCCCTTTCCGGATCCAGCTGGAGCACACGGAACGTGACGCTGCGGAGGCGTCCGTGGCCGCCCGTGGTGTTGACCGCTTCTCCCTTACCGGTGGGAAATTTCCAGATGTCGTACTTGTCGTAAATGAGGACCGCTCGATCTCCGGCCACCCAACCCGCCGTTCCGTAGGAGGGAACGGCCTGGGGATAATCATGGTCTTCGTCGTAGAACTTGACATCCAGTTCTTTGGTCAGAGTCCGGGTCTTTTGCGTATCCCGGTCGTACAAATGCCAATGCCGGTCCTGGAAGTAGGCCACGAAGCGGCCGCCGAGAGAAAGAGAAGGCCGACCCTCCAGGGCGGTCGCCACCTCAGTCCGGACGCCGGTCTGCAAATCGATCAGATACAGGTCGTTGAGCCGGCCGTACCATGTGATCATCTTCCGGTAGGGTGCATCCAGAAGACCCATGGCCACAGCGGGATTCCGGTTGGTTTGAATCTCCGGCATGTCCAAATCGGCCAGCGGGACGATCCGGCGGGATTCGACATGAAAAACCGCCGAATAGGTGCGGTCCTTGAACCGGGGCCACATGTTTTTCTGATGGGGATTGATGCAGGGATCCTCCCAGTGCCACACATCGACCTCCCGCTCGGCCAGAATCTGTGTCACATCGAAAAGATCGATCTCCGTCTCCTCCTCTTCCCGGGACGATGCCGCTGCCGGATCCCGCAAGGCTTCCGGCTTGAAGCCGAAAAACAGGCGCCGGCCGTCCTCGCTCCAGGCCAGGCGATTCTTCTCCGGAAGATACCAGTCCGCCGGAGCCTGGCCGGAGTTTACGGCCTCCGCCAATTCGTCTTCCTCCCCGTCCCAGATCCAGAGCGATGCGTCCGGATCATCCGGACCGTCGGCGGCCATGGGGGCGGAGATGAAGGCCAGCCGGCTTCCGGACTCGGACCAGGCGAGCTGAGGAATGTGGACCATGGCCCGGCGTAGAATGACCTTGCGCTCGCTCTCCTGCATACCTAGGGGGAAGACGAAAAGACCGTTGTCCTGACCCTCGGGTTCCGCTGTCGCAACGGCCAAGAAGCGCGAGGGTGGATCGAATCCAAACTCCAGCACGTGAGGGATCTGAACATCCTCCGCCGCGGAAAGATCGAGAAGGAGGAGGGTGCTCCCCACCGTCCGGGGCTTGTCAGGAGCCTTTTCCAGTTTCTCCGATCCTTTCCTGGTCGGGGCCTCCGCTGTCTTTGGCTCCGCCGGCTTCGCTTCCTGTTCCTTCTCTTCCGCCTTATGATGATGGAGGGCCAACCAGCGGGAATCGTCGGAGAAACTGAAAGCCCGGACCTTTTCGAACTCCCGTACCGCTCCTGTCATGAGGTTCACTAGGGCGAGTCCCGGTTGGGGTGGTTCTTTCTTAGCTCTTTCAAGCTCCTTCGCAGGCGGGCGGACGGCCATGGCAGCCCAGCCGCCAGCTTTCGCGAATACCGGCCCGGTGCCGCGGGGCACGACGATCTGCTTTCCGTCCTCCAGCCGCACGACGATCACTTCCCCGTCTCCCCGATCGGGCTGAACGGCATAGGCCACCCATGCCCCGTCCCGGGAGATCACCGGATCATGGATCTCCTTGAATTGCATGATGTCCTGAAAGGACAACGCCTTCTTCTCCGCGGCCGAGACGCCGCCCGCCGCCACCAGCGTGAAAATCAGGACCAGTGTCAAATAAATCCGAATACGGTTATGGCTATTGTGTTCCATGTGACCCCTTCCTTCTCTTCGGTCGCGTCCGCCGGAGATGTATCCCTCAAGTGGGAACATATGTTTTTTCCGGCCCATGGATGTGCAGAGAACCTGTTTATAACACAGCACTCAAAGCTTCGCAAGATATCATCGGCGCTTCCCTATCCCCGATGCGGAAAAGCGGAGCAAGGATGCGGGCCGGGATCATTCCCATCGACACGGATGATGAGAGGCTTCGCCGGATCGGAGGGGATTTTACATCCGTGCTCAATTTTTTTAAGATGGGTGCGACCCAATAAATCCGGTGGTGGTGAATAATTCCTCCGGCTGCTCGGTACAATCTAATGGGCAGAAATCCGAGCCTTCGACTGCCGGATTTGTAAAAATCCCGTTTAGGGAGCAGGACGAGGAGAATGAAAAAACAGCCGCGACACGATTTTTATGAAATCCAGCACTCCCAGTGGCGGAAAAGCCTGCTCCTTTTCCTGATCCTGTCGGTGTTCTACTTCGTGGGGGTGGCGCTGGTAGCGGTGGTGATCCTGTTCAGCCTGGGCCTCTTCGTGCCCGACACCTCCTTCCCGCTGGTCAACCGGCTGTCGACCATCCTGTGGGCCGCCGCCGGGATCGCCGGGGCGGTCGCGGCGCTTCATTTCTACGATGCCCGCCGATTCGGAGCCGAGTTTATCCGCAAGCGCCTGCAAGCCGCGCCGCCTGATCCGAGCGACCGCTACCACCTGCAGTTCGCCAACACCGTGGAAGAGATTCGTCTGGCCTGCGGTCTGCCCCGGGTCAAATCCTATATCATCCCGGTTTTCGCCATCAACTCCATGGCGTTGATCGAAAAGGATAAGACCCCCAGCGTCATCGTCACGGAAGGGATGCTGGCGGAATTCACCCGCGACGAACTCTCGGCTGTGGTGTCGCACGAACTGGCGCACATCCTTCGCGGAGACATCTCCTTCATCACCCTCGTCTGTTCTTTGGCCAATTTCTTTGAACGGCTGCGTCAAGCCGCCGAGCCCGATGACGTCCCGCAGCCGATCGGGTCCCACCCCGGCCGAAAATATGAAGGAGGCCAGATATTGGTGTTCCTGGCATCTTCCTTCTCCGGACTGCTCATGCATCTCTTGAGCATGCTCATCAGCCGGGAGCGCGAAATCCTGGCCGACGCCGCCGCCGTCGAGTTCAGCCGCAATCCGGCGGCCTTGGCCCGGGCCATCTACAAGGCCCACGTCAAGAACTCTTTTGTGGGAGACTTCAACCTGACCTACAGCCCCCTGTTCATGGTTCCCCCGGAGTCACGCGAAATAACCGATGGACTGCTGAGCCGGATTTTCAATTCGCACCCGCCGGTGATGAAACGGCTGCGGCTGTTGGCGGACATGGTCCCCGCCACTCCCGGTCAAATCGTCCGGGACGTCAGGGAAGGATACAAGCAGCGAGAGAAGGCCAGGAACATCCTCACCGCGTTCGAAGAGGCGGAATCCCCCGCGCCGGACCGGTCTTCTCCCGCCTCTTCCGATCCTCCGCACACCGGGAAGACCTGGGAGGTCCGCGACGGCCAAGGCCGCTGGCAGGGTCCTTTCTCCCTGCAGGAAGCCTTGAGCCTCCCCTTTTTCAGCCTGCGCATCGGCATGAAGAACCTCCAGGAAAACGTCATGGCCACAGCCCAAGAATTTCCCCAGGTCCGAGCAGGGATGCGGCGCCTCTACGGCAAGAAACACATCGATCCCCGGCACCACAACCGATGCCCCGGCTGCCATGTCCCCCTGCAGGAGAACTTCTATGAAGGAGTACCGGTCAAGACCTGTCCCCGTTGCCGGGGGAAGCTGTTGGATGCGGCTCTGACCGACCGCATCGTGGCCCGACGCGAGGTCGCTTTTTCCGAACACCTCCACCTAAAGGCACAGGAATTCCAGCAGACCTTCATGCAGAATCCCCTGACGACGCGCAAGGTCACCATGGCGACGCCCACGACGCTGTACTGCCCTGAATGCGGGCACAAAATGCTGCCTCGCCCCTATAACTATCAGTATGTCATACCGGTGGATAAATGCCTCTCCTGCCACAAGATCTGGTTCGATGCCGATGAGCTGGAGATCCTGCAGATCCTGATCGAGAGCCGCTGACTCCCGATGCCCCTTGCCACCCATTCTCGGCGGCGCCGGGCACCTCAGCCGCCTTGTCCAAGCCGCCTCCCCTCGTCCCGGGGGCCTCAGCCGTAATCCCTGTCCCCCGCGCGCGCGAATCAATCGGCGCGGTAGGCATTCTCCAGAATCTGTTGGTAGTCCTCCCGCGTGGCCTCCCGCGCATTGGAAGGATTGGAATTGTTGGAAAACGATTTTTCTGCGATCTCGGGAAAACAGTCGGGGGAGATATCCAGGTCCTTGAAACGGGGGATAGCGAGTGCGCGGGACAGGTCCTTCACCTTTTCAATCAGGCTCTCGGCCAGCCGGTCGAGGTCCTCCCCGATCAGGCCGGTCCTTCGGGCCAGTTCCGCATAGCGCGCCGAGGCCGCAGGCCGGTTGAAATCCATGACATAAGGCAGGAAGACGGCATTGGCCACACCGTGGGGGGTATCGAACAGGGCGCCGACCGATTCGGAGAGGCAGTGAACCGCGCCCACGTCGCTGTTGCCGAAGGCCAGACCCGCCAGCAGGCTGGCTCGCATCGCTCCCTCCCGGGCCTGATGGTCGTTTCGAATGTCGCGGTAAGCCCTCGCCAGATAACGAAAGGCGAGCTCCACCGCCTCGGCGGCAAAGATATCGGTGATAAAAGTTGCGGATTTGACGCTGAAGGCCTCTACGGCATGCACCAGCGCATCCATGCCGGTGGCCGCCACCAGTTCCGGGGGGAGGGAAACCAGCAGGTCGGGGTCCACCAAGGCCACGGCCGGAAACATGGCGGGTCCCTTGATGCTCATCTTGAATCGGCGCTCGGTGTGGGTGATGACCGCCACCCAGGTGACCTCGCTGCCCGTGCCGCAGGTGGTGGGAACGGCAACAACCGGCAACGGCGGCACACGGTACATCCCACGCCCCTCGTACTCCTCGATGCAACCCGGATTGGCGGCCAGCAGCGCCACCGCCTTGGCCGCATCCAGGACACTCCCTCCGCCCACTCCCACCACCAATTGGGTGCCGAGTTCACGCGCCAGTTCACCGGCACGGTCGACGGTGGTGTGGCGCGGATTGGATTCGACGGCATCGAAAATCCGGGCGTGGGGAAGAAGCTGCAGCGCCCGGTCGACGATGCCCGCTCTTTGGATCCCCGTGTCGGTCACCAGCAGGACACGTTCGACCCGGAACTCCGCAGCGATGATGTCACCCATCCGGGACAGGGAATCCGGGCCGTACACGATGCGGGTGGGATTATAGAATCGGGCGTTCATCGGGATCCCCGCCGGCTCAGTCTCGGTTTCACGTGCTCCTCCTCAGTCATCGGATGATTTTATGTTAAAATATGGGTGTGAAAAGTAAAGGAAAATCTCTATGAAATCCACCCGGCGCCGGATCATGAGTCGGGTCCTGCTGTTCCTGGCGGCAGCCACTCCCGTGATCCATGCGGCTCCGCAACAGGAAGAAAGAGCACCCGCTTTCACCCCGCCCGAATCCGCCGAGATCGAAGACCAACTGCTCAGCCAACTCAACCGGGCCCGCATCGAGCGCGGCATGTCCCCTGTCCGCATGCACCCGGCCCTGCGGGAGATCGCACGAGGCCACAGCCGCGACATGGCCGAGCGGGCGTTGCTTTCCCACAGTTCGACGACGGGCGAGACCTATACCGATCGCCTGGGTGCGGCCGAAATCTGGTTCGCCGAACACGCCGAAAATGTCGCCTTCAGCGAGACCTATGTGGCCGAGATCATCCATCGAAGCCTGATGGAAAGCCCGGGACACCGGGAAAACATCCTGAACACCATCTTTGATTCGGTCGGCATCGGTGTGATACAGGCCGAGGGCGGTGGCTATTTCGTCACCCAGGATTTCATCCGGATTCTGACCGCGAAGCCGTCCGGCGAGGCCGGATTGCATCCGGAGGAATCCCGGTCCGCCGGCGCTGCGGATATGGAGGCACACCTGGAGGAGGTCGTCCGGCAGACCCAAGCGAGGATCAACGAAATGCGCCGCAGCAAGGGACTCCCGGACTTCCTGTTCACGGCCCGCGCCAATGCCCTGGCCGGGCAGTTCGCCCGCAGCCGGGCCGAGGGTCTTCCCGCTCCCCTGCTCCCCCCTGATTTCCGCCGGATCCAGGTCCTGCATCTCTTCGTCACGGCTCCCGACCTGGAGAGCGCGACGCAAGAGATGGAGTTGTTCCTGCACCACGCGTTCCGCAGCGGCGGCATGGGAGTCCGCTTCGCACGGACCGCGGAACATCCCGGTGGGGCGTATTTTTTCGCATTCCTGTTGTTCCTGGATCATCATTATTCCGAGATGTCCGTGGACGATCACAGGGACTTGGTCCTGCAGCAGATCAACCTGCTGCGACTCCGCGCGGGCCGGAGGGCCTTCACCGCCCACAGTTGGCTGTCCGGAGAAGCCCTGCGGATCTCACAGAGCCTGCGGAAGGGAGAAAGCCTCACACGGATATCGTCGTCCCTGTTGGGCTATCACATCGAGACCTACGCCACGGAAGACCCCATGAAGGTCCCGGAACGGACCTCCGTATCCATCTCCCGGGCCGGAATCAGGAGCCTCGGCTTGGGGGTGGCATATGAACCGGACCCGGACCTGCCCACCGGTACGTTCTGGGTCACCCTGATCTATAAATGAGCGGCCGGCCGGCTTTTGAACAAGCATTGCCCTCAAGCACATTATCTGCTATCTTGAATCTTTGATTTATTCACTTGCTAGGAGGTCGCAATGCACAGGAAACAAACCGCCGCTGGATTGGCCATGGGAATATTTCTCATCCTCTTCCTCTTCGTTCCCTTCCTGACAGCCGCACAAGGCAATACCATCGAGGTCGTCATGAAAACCACCCTGGGCGACATGGTGATCGAACTCTATCCGGATAAGGCTCCCATCACCGTCAAGAATTTCTTGACCTATGTGGATGAGAAATTCTACGACGGAACCATCTTTCATCGGGTCATCAAGGGATTCATGATCCAGGGAGGGGGATGGACGCCGGAATTCACCCAAAAGGCGGTGTACGATCCCATCCAAAACGAAGCCGACAACGGGTTGAAAAACCTGCAGTACACCATAGCCATGGCCCGCATGATGGAACCCCACAGCGCAAACGCCCAATTCTTCATCAATCATATCGATAATCCCGGCCTCGATTTCACGGGCAAGACCGAAGGCGGGTGGGGCTACTGCGTGTTCGGAAAAGTCATCTCGGGCACCGAGGTGGTGGAGGCCATCGCCAAGGTGAAGATCATGACCAAACAAGGCATGCAGGACGTGCCGCGGGAGACCATCGAAATCATCTCCATCCGGCGGAAATAACCACCGCTTTCAGGATAGAAGGTGTCTGACTGGATCTTTGCCTTTTTTCATCTCTTTCTTCTCCTGGGAGTGCTGTTCTACGCCGTCTATTCCCTGTTTCAGGGGAATGTGATCCGGTTCACCCTGATCCTGCTTCTTCTGGGAATCTATTATTTGATCGTCCTCCATAAGCCCATGCGTCAGGAAATTGAGCGCAGGCGCCGACTCAAGGCCGGGAGGAAATCGCCTTAGATCCGATCAATCAAGCCATCCGGGCCGCAGCCGATATCGTCCGGGGCCCTCAGGCCGCGCCCAGCCGCCGGATCCCGAATTCTTACCGGGCGGGATCACGGAGGTGCGGGGAGTCTGAGCTACTGCACGACCTTGCCCTCAATGATCAGGATCAAGGCCGTGTCTCCCCCATTGAGTTTGGACACTCCCACCACCGAACGCTCCCCATCCTTGAGTGACAGGGAGGACTCAAGAAGGCTCAAGGTTTTTTCCAGCGGGACGGCGAAATACTCAACCTTTCCCTGATCATCCTGGCGGGACATCCTCTTGGTGGTCTGGAGCAGTCTGAGTTCAACCTGGAAACCGTCTTTATTGCCGTCCTTGACATGGCGGGGATACAGCTCGAGCAGGAGTCCGATGCCCAGCCCTCCCAGCCGCTGGGACGAGCGGCCGTTGTCCTGGACCTTGACCAAGGTCGAGTCGAGCCTCGTGAAGTGCTGGTAATTTAGGAGACTCTTGAGCTCTCTAATCAGGGGATCTGATCCCGGCACCGGATCCCCCCCTGCCTCCGGCTGGTCTTTGGCACCCATGATGACGTCCACCATGAACATCAGGTCCAGGGGACGCACATCGATTTCCTTGAGGATGGACAGCAGTTTGTCCACGAATTCGGGCGTATCCTCGATGATGATTGTGTTGCGGTTGCGCTGCATCTGGATGCGGCCGCGCGCGCTCTTATAGCTGTGCAGAATGCCCAAAGCCTCCTGGGCATCGATGTAATTGACCTTGACCACTTCCTTGCGCAGTTCTTGGGGTTGAGGAACCGGCCGGTCGGCCTGGGGAGCCGCCGGGGACACGGCATCCGCGGCGGGCCGGGCCGGCGGCGGGGTTTGCTGCGCCCAGCCTCGGAGTCCCCATCCGGCGCACATCAAAATCAACAGTCCTCGGGACATAAATTTTATGGCTTTCATTCGATATCCTCCTGGAGTTTAAAGTTGCGGTTCAAAAACCATTGGACCTTGAGACCGGTTTCGCTTGATATCAAGGTCATGGAGACAATGTCCTGATCACGGGACGCGGATGCCAAAGAATGCCCGCCGGATGCGGCTCCATCGCGGGTGGAGGCGGCGAAGGCGGCGCGCAGAGCATCTCCTTCGGGGAGCGGGGCCAGCACCAAGTAGCTTAGTCCTACCGCCAGCAGGGCCAGCAGGGCATAGGCCCAGACGTCACGCAGCGATCCGGCGCGCCGGGTTCCCGTGCCCAAGCGCCGTGATCCAGCGGCACGGATCACGGCCCGGCGCCAGGCCGGTTCGCGCCAGACATGCGAAAGGGAATGCAGCTCTCGGCGGATCTCTTCCAGGCCCTCCCGGAAGGCTGCGGCTTCTTGACGGCATGATTCACAGCGGCGGAGATGGCCCTCCACTCGAAACGACCGGCGCGGGCTGAGGTCGCCGCCGGCATAAAGCGGCAGCCAGCGAACGAACTTTCGGCAGTTCACCGGGGGGGACCTCCATCGAGCGCGGCCCGGACGCTCGGGTACCGCATCCGGATCTTGCCCCGAGCCCGAGAGAGATGGGTGCGAACGGCCATCGACGAGGTCCTCAACAGCGCGGCGGTTTCCTTGACGGAGAATCCTTCCATATCCCTCAGCAGGAACACCATCCTCTCTTTGGGTGTCAGGTAGTCGAGGCAGGCCTGCACCCGGCGGGCGATCTCCCGGTCCAGATGAGATTTCTCGGCCGAGGGCATCGACAGCTCAGCGGTCTCCCTTTGGGCGGATATGATGCTCTTTTCGCGTTGTGCCCGGCGTAGAAAATCGAAGGCGGTGTTGGCCGTGATCTTGAACAGCCAACTGCGGAAATTCCTTCCGGCTTGAAACCGGGGAAGATATTTGAACACCTTGATCATCGCCTCCTGACAGATTTCTTCCGCGGCAGCGCGGTTGCCCGTCATGCGGAACGCAAGATTCATCATGCCCTGCCGATGGGGACCGAGAAGCCGCTCGAAAGCCTCGCCATCGCCTGCCAGCGTCCGGGCCACCCAGTGTTTTTCATCCGTCATCCACTCTACTATACTGCGGCTCCGTCCGATATGTTAAGCCCGGATTTGCCGCGATTCTCTATCGAACCGTCGGGATAAATCGACGATGGCGGGCTCCACCACCGGGGTGCCACGGATTCAGGGATTTGACATCGGGAGGAATATCGTCTATTTTTCCCTCGAACACAACAAAAAAAGCCATGCAGCTCCACCTCCGCATCCGCAGGTCGAAAAACGGCCCCAGCCGCCTCGTCTTTCTCATTTTCTTCCTGCTGATGCTGGGGCTCTATCTCACCCTTAATCTCCTGCCCAAGGCGACCAGGACAACTGTGTCTCCGTCCCGGGAAGGTCAGGAGCGGGCATCGGTCACGCTCCCTCCCCTGCAGCGGCACAGTCTGATCATTCCATCGGGCAAAAGCCTTTCCGACCTCTTGGAAGAGCAAGACTTTTCCGCTGCACAGATACACCGCATGCGCGAGGATGTCAAGCCGGTCTACGACCTGGCCAGGATCAAGGCGGGACAGGAAATGCGCATCTTTTCTTTCGAGGATGGAGCCTTTGTCGCCTTGGAATATGACATCGACCGCACACGCTATCTCCAGGTCGAAAACCGTGCGTCCAGCTATCGTGCCGAAATCAAGCAGCGGCCGATGGAGATCCGCCTCAGGCTGCTCTGGGGAGTCATCGAAGACTTTCCCATCAGCGCACTGGGCCAGCTGGGAGAATCAGCCCTCCTGGCGATCATGCTGGAGGAGATCTTCGCTTGGGATGTGGACTTCCGTACCGATATCCAACCGGGAGACTCCTTTAAGATCCTGGTCGAGAAAGAATACATCGACGGTGAGTTTTCCGGCTACAGAGACATACTGGCCGCCGAGTTCATCAACCGGGGCAAGGCGTTCCATGCCTTCCGCTTCACCTATCCTGATACCCAGAAGTCCGATTATTTTACCCGGGAGGGAAATTCGGTCCGCAAGGAATTCCTCAAGTCGCCCCTAAAATCCCCCCGCATCACGTCCCGTTTCACATCCCGGCGCCTGCATCCGGTCTGGAAGACCTACCGACCACACTATGGTGTGGATTACGGCGCGCCGGTGGGCACGCCGGTCTACGCGACCGCGGACGGAGTGGTGACCTTTGCCGGCTGGAGCGGGGCCTCGGGCCGCATGATCCGCATCCGCCATCACAAGGGCTACGAGACCCTCTATCTCCACCTTCGCCGATTCGCCTCGGGGATCAAAAAAGGCGCGCGGGTCAAGATGAATCAGCTCATCGCCCAGGTGGGAGCGTCCGGCACGGTCAACGGCCCTCATCTGGACTACCGGATCCGGCACTACGGAAAATACATCAATCCCCTGGCGGCCCGCTTCGATCCGGTGGAACCCCTGCGGGCGGAGTACAAAGAAGATTATCAGGATCGAGCGAATTATTACCGGCTGGCCTTCGATGCGCCCTGGCTGGTATTCTCCGCCTTTTCGCGGAGCGGTCTTTCCCCTCCCGCGATCGAGATTTCAGACTGAGTCCTTCCGCGCTATTTCCGCTTGCCGCTGCTGCTCCGGCCGGAACCGGAGCCCTGTCCTGAGCTGCTGACCCGGGAGGATTCCGTCGAGGAGGCCGAGGAGGACCCGGAGGAAGATCCCGAACCGCTGCCTCCGCTGTACGACCCGGAGCCGGAACTCCGACCGTTCGAAAAGAGAGACCCGACCGTGGTGCGGCGGTCACGAATGACCCTTGCCGCCAGTTCGGGAGCATGGACCGCGTTGCGGCCGCTGTCGTAGCGGAGCGTAAGCCCTAACCGGCTCGCGATTTTAACATCCGGATTCCAATCCCGGAAGCGCATGTCGGACCGTCCGGGCGAGGGAGAAACCGGACGGGCCGGCTTCGCAGGGGCCGTTGTCCCTCGGCGGGAACCTGTTTCCGGGACTTCCCTACTCCGCGCCGATTTGAACTCATAGGACTCCAGGCGCGCCGGAACACGGATATCGTAATCCCGCTGGGAATCACGGTTGAGGCGCGAATATCCTCTGCGCTGCAGCTCGAGATGGGACATGCGGATGATTCTATGACTCCACGCCGCGGCCTTAGCCGGATCGGATCCTTCCCGAAAAATGGTCATCCCCTCCAGCCGCAGGGATGAGATGCGGTCCGGTTCGACCAGTTTTTCGTGGATGCGGGGTGCGGCGAGATCTTCCCGTCGCACGACGCTGAAGGACCGGGGCAGGCTGTGCAGGGATTCGAGTAGCGCGGGCTCCTGCTCCTGCAGGGCCTTTTTCACCCGCTTGAGGGGATTCTTGAGCTTGCCGGGGAGATCCAACACGGGATCGAGCTTGGTGTCCACCGAAATGCGGCCGCCGCGCCGCTTCTTCCGGCCGGATTCTTCTCCTTCGGATTCAGAGGGAAGGGGGTATTCGGCGAGAAACCGAGGCGCGAAATCGTATCCGACGGCGAGGAGATCCCGGGAAAGCCAGCTCCAGGGATATATGGGATTCCAGCAGAACAGGGAGCCCCCGAAAAGGAAGCTCCACTCCACCCAGGCGGGAGCGAACGCGTTTCCCGGGAGCCACAGCCAGCCCTTTTTCTTATCCCAGGTCCAGATACCCAGGTGATAGGGCACCCAACCCCAGGGCTCCTGTGGAATCCAGAACATCTGCCCGTTCATTTCGGTCCATTGGCCGTAGGTATAGGGGCGCCAAGGATTGTAGGGGTAGTGATAGCCCAGATAGGGCTTCCACACCAGGCCGTACAGGTCGTGCCACAGCCATTCGCCGTAGGTGTGTGCATATCGTTGGGCGAAATAGATCACAGCGTCCGGATAGCGCTTGATGGGCTTGGGCAGCTTGGACAGGCCCTCGTGAAGTGCGAGGAAGTTTTCGTTCAGATCCAAGTTCCAAGCCTGAAAATCCGGATCTTGGACCTCTTCCAGCGCATCCAGGGCATGTGACCGGGTGACTCGCATCTGTTGGGATTTTTTCAGCTTATGCCTCTCGATTTTATCGTGTTCCGGGCCGTACAGGATCTGGACCTTGCCTTGATCCACCCAGACATCCGAGGGGCGATCGGCGCCGGCGGCGATCGAGCATACGGAATTGTGGTCCAATTTGAAGGCCGCGTTATCGGTGACCACCTGAAAAATCTCGGGCCGGTTGTAGCGCTTGTACATGACATAGATCCGGCCCCGCTCGAGGATCACGATGCTGATCTTTTTACTGGTGCTCAGGCTGGGGGCCAGGATGGTTTCGATCTTGACCTGCGTGTCGGTGTCGAGCCGCATCAGTGTCCCGGTGTCGAACTGGATCTCACACCTCCGCTGAGCTGATGTCTGCACGGTATCTCCGGGACCCAATGGAAAATTCAAGACCGCCTTTTCGGGAGCCGGTCCGCTTTGGCGGTAGATCAAAGGGTCAAAGGAGTCACCGGAAATTTCGGCAAAGCTGATATGGCCGAAGTAGATCTCTTTTTGGGGGTTCGGCGCGTAGGTGTACTTGTTGTCGGCCACGGCCGGCCCTGGGAACAGGACCAGCAAGGCCAAGCTCAGTACGGCTAGAGCCGCAGTTCTTTTGGGCTCCATCATCCCCTCCTCCGGCCCGGAAACGGGCCGCTGACGAAAAAGCTTTTTAAGATCTACGGACGGCCGCTATTTCTTCCTGACGCGGGAACCGCCGCCCGAGCTGCGGCCGCCTCCGGAACTGCGCCCGCCTCCAGAGCGGGCTGCGCCGGAACTCCGTCCACCCGAGCTTCGTCCTGCGCTCGACGTGGATCGCCCCGTTGCGCGCGGCGCGCTCCTCCCCTTCGAGGTCGTGCTGCGGATCCTCTTGGAGGTCGATCTTGCGCGTCCGGCAGAGGACACGGCTCGCCCTTTGGCCGCCGTCGTGCTGCGGCCGGATGTGGCACGGATGCGACGTGCCGTGGTGCCGGTCTTACCGGCGGAAGCACCGCTTTCACCGGAGATTCCCCGGACTTTGCGGCCCCCCGAGGACGCACTTCGGTCCTGCAAGGCGCGCTTGGTGATGGTCGTGCGGCCATAGCGGCCGGAACTGCCGTAGCCGTAGCCGTAATACCCGTAGCCGTAATAGCCCAGATACCAGGGAGTCCACCACGAATAGCCGTAATAGGACCAGGGCCAACCCCACCAACCGCCGGCCCATCCCCAATAGTAGTCCCAATAACCGTAGAACCAGGCAGGACCCCACCACCATCCGAGCCCGGACCACAGGGAAGGATACAAATGGGATCGGTAGTACCAGGAAGAGGGATAGTAATCGTAGTATTCCACATCTTCTACAGGAACGGCTTCGTCAGCCGGTGCCGTGACCACTCTCGGGCCGGAATATCGTTCATGGATGACCGTACATCCGGCGAGGAGTACCACCAAAGGCAGGATAACCGCAAGCTTTTTCATCCTATTACTCCTTTCTCAGGCACATATATCCCAAGCAAGATTCATGCCATCCTTTTTCCCCGAGTGCTTGGTCATGTGGCACCTTATCCTGTCCTCAAATCATACCACGTGTACTCAAAAGTGACAACCACAAATACCGGCACAAAAATAGGGCAGAGGGCCTGGATCGCCCCGGAGAACAAGAAAGGCCTCCCGCTCGGGATGGGACATTGCATTTTAGGAGTTTCCTCTCTAAAATGAGAAGCTGAACCATCCGAGTCGCATCTCAAGCTCATGAACGGGTAAGATTATGGCAGACTATAAAAATCCCAGCCCTACCGTGGATATCATCATCGAGATTCCGGA
>Ga0180437_10002790_pt1 | contig 27041 bp, 25 predicted proteins | sample SS_ome_4_FD_132410 | JGI IMG/M metagenome (GOLD analysis project Ga0180437, IMG submission 132410) | Hypersaline lake sediment archaeal communities from the Salton Sea, California, USA - SS_3_D_1 metaG | ecosystem: Environmental > Aquatic > Non-marine Saline and Alkaline > Hypersaline >...
CGCCGGCGCCAGCCACCGCTTCAACCCCGCAAACACCCCCCCGGCCCAGTCCCCCCCGCCCAGCGGCGCCGTCCCCGGGCTAGCCTCCCCCCACCCGGCCACGTCGCCGCTCTGCATGCGCACGAGCACGGTTTCCAGCGAGTCGATCGCCCCGGCCGCCGTGGTTTGCGGCTTCACCAACGGCAGGGCAACGTGGTACAGGTCGATGGCGTCGATTTGCATGGTATTTTCCCTGTAACAACTCCCCTCTCCCGCTTGCGGGAGAGGGGCAGGGGGTGAGGGCTTAGGTACTCTGCTTCCGACCAATCAGTGCGCGGACCTCCGGCGCCAATTCCGTGGGCACGGCGAACAACGTCACGTCCTCGGCGTCCGGTGTTGCCTCGAGCTCCGCTTCCGCGCTCTTTCGCGCGAGCACCTCCTTCTGAGCCAATCTCCGACCGCCGCGGTAACGAGTGCTGGGAGTATGAGGAAAAGCAAGCAACCGGCGCCAAGGCCACCAATGGCGATAGGAACAGTCTCAGTCATCGGTCCAGCGAGCAAGAAGAGGAAGCAGCCCGCACAACAGAGGCCAGCAGCCCAAAGGCCGAAGTCGTGTAGTCTGCCTAGCTTCTTTTCGCGCGTTTCAAGGAGGTAATCCTCAAGTTCTTCTTCTACTTCTACCTCCGTCCACGTCTGTCCGCTTACACGCACAAACCCCTGCGACTTAAGTACGGCGGCCATTGTCCTAGCAGAGCGCTTCCCTTCTCGGAACCATTGGCGCATTGTCTCTCGGGCGTTCTCATGCGACCTGCGTAGCTCCGCCTTCTTGTGTCGTTCTGCGAGTTGCTTCTTGACCCGGGGAACATCAGCCGGCTCACAGGGGAGTCCACTGATCCATACCAAATCAGCCTTGCAGTTGTGGCACTTGCGGTACTGCCCTTCCAGACGCACACCACACGCGGGACACTTGGGAAGCCGTTTCCTGCGCCTCGCCTCTTGCTGCTGCTCGGCCAGCTCCTTTTCAATCGACGAGAGCTGCTCCTGCATCTCCTGGCGCTGTCCCGCCGCCTGAAGTCGCTGAAGATGCTCAAATTCAACACCCTCGCCGTCGAATAGGTCGAATGACATGGCACAATCCTCGTGCGCCAATGTGTGGGGAGCCATGTGACGCAACTCCGGCCCTTGCCGGAGAGCGCCCGTGTATGACAGCTACTCAGCTTCCGTCAAAGCGCCTTGTGCTGAACTGGTGCCAAGCGTCAAACAGACCGGTCCCTGACGCCGAAAGCCTTCACTCAGGCGTGTGGCGCGGCCGGTGATTGCGTTTCGCATCGCTACGATTGCCGCCGACTCCTCCTAACGCTCCCATCATTCCGGCTGAGGTGGGTTCACTTGCTAGCGGCTCACCTCGTCACGCATTGCCTTACACACTTCTCGGCAAAGACACAGCGCCTTCACGAACTCTATCAGAATCAAATCAAATTGGACTCGGAGGTCTTGGTAATACGGCTGATTCTCCCACGACTTCACAACCCTGCGATACTTGCGGTCAGCGTGCGCAAACGTACCGTAGAGAAACGTTTCGAAAACGTCGCGCCTCGTCTTAACACACGCTTCCACGGGAAATGATATGCTCGGTGGCCCATCGAGGAACTGATTGAACTGTTCTCTGAATGTCGTGAACCTCTGCTTGAGGTCTTGCGCCACCGGCATCGCCTCAATCATGTGTTGCATGTTGCACAGAGAGGTGTCGTCGTTGTTTTGGCGGAAACGACGGACGGTCAGAAGGAACGCCTTCAGCGCCTCGTGGTCGGGGCCTGTGCGCTCGACCTGCAAGAACCCACCCGCAGTCCACTTCGCGTGTGTAGCAACCCCCTCTCGGCGACCCTGCGATATGAACTCGGAGTTAACGAGTTCCCCGGCCGATTCCACGAACAAATCCAGTACTTCGCGTTGCTCTTCTAACGTGCGCGGTGGGCTGCGATGGCTATGCGCTGTCATCGTTTGCTGCCTCTCAGCGGGTGTTTACTCCGAGGTTGAGCGCGCTGTAATCATCTGCGGTATACTAAGTGCCGATCCTTCTGTCAATCCTCGGCGGAGTTGACCAACACAAGGGTTTCCTTCGTCACGGTGACGGAGACGTTGACTTCTCGTGGCGAAATCCACAGAACGCAACCCGAACCGTGGTTAGATTGAACATCCTTGAGGAAATGGGCGCCCGCCCATCCATGACGTTGTGCTTCATTGAAAAACCAGTCTCGAACCTTCTTCGAGAACCTGACAGCGCGCTTCGGATGGCCCGAATCTTGGTTGTAGAGCGCGATCACGCGGTCGGCGGGGCAAAGTACTGCTCGCTGGCTCGCCTTGACGTCGTTCGGACTGGGGAATTTGTAGCGACGTCCCATGATCCGCTTCTCCCCTCACTCGGGTCAGGATTCGGGCTCGGGAGTCACACTCCGCGCCTGCTCGTGGAGATCCACCTCGCCAGCAGTGACCGACCGGCTCTCCGTCAACAAGCGTATAGATGTCCTGGCGAGAGTCGCCAAGCTCGTAAGCCCACTCTCGGGCGACCCCGGCTGCCCAGGCGTCGCCGGCGTCGTCTTCCTGCGAGCCGGGCACGATCAGGACGGTGACCGGGCCGGGTGGGATCGAGTCGGGCACTTCGGCGGAGAGCAAGTGCTTGTCGTCCACGCAGCCGGTTACTCTTATCGGGTCCATCGCCACGACCTCTTCGACGCCCCGTTCGAGCCAGCGGGGGAATTCACGTCCACAACCTGCCCGCCTCGCTTATCCGCGTTTATCCGCAAGCCGAAGGTGTACGCGGGCTCACGCGCCCGGATGCCTCAGGCACTCTGCTTCCGGCTGATCAAGGCGCGGACCTCGGGCGCTAATTCCGTAGGCACCGCAATCATAGTGACGTCTTTGGCTTCTAGCGCGGCTTCGATTTCCGCAAACTGCTCGTCTTCGGACTGGCCCTCGTAGTGCGCGATCACGTCGCGGACGCGCTCTTCGTCCCAGCCCGGCGGGAACTTCTGTTGGCTCATCTTGGCTTTCTCCGTTGTCGGCGGCGAAAGGCCTTGCGGGCCTTGCCGCGCAATTCGTAGGCCGTAATGACAAAGACGCTTCGGGGATCCTCGTCGGGTACGTAGATCACCTGAAGATAGCGTCCGGCAGCGGTCTGGCCGAGCTTGATCCGGGAGTCCCTTGTTCCTCGCAAATCCTCCCCCGGTCCACGCAATACCTGCCGCACTTCCTCTTCGGTCACATCGTGGTTCCAGATATGCGGCTCGCCGGTGTCCGGATCAGTGTAGAATCGTGTCTCCACTGGCCTGTGCCCCTCCTGCTACGCCGCCCAGCCGGCGACACGTCACCTTACGTCTAATCCTACGTCGAAGCGCCCTTGAATGCAACGCCCAGTCGGCGGAGTGAATCGGTGGGCGACAACCACGTTAGATGACTTCCCAATGCGAACGGTCCGCCGCGGAGCGTCGGACCTACGTTGCCCCCTCAGCCAACTCGATCGCCTTGAGCAGCCCTCGCGCCTTACTGAGCGTTTCATGCCATTCGTTGGTCGGCACGCTGTCGGCGACGATGCCGGCGCCGGCTTGGACGTAGGCTTTGTTGTCGTGGACGACGATGGTCCTAAGCGCGATGCAGGTGTCCATGTTCCCGGCAAAGTCGACGTAGCCGACGGCGCCGGCGTAGGGACCGCGGCGGTGGGGCTCGATCTCGTCGATGATCTCCATGGCCCGGACCTTCGGGGCCCCGGAGACCGTGCCGGCGGGGAGACACGCCTGCAACGCGTCGAAGGCGTTTTTGCCCTCGGCCAATTGGCCGCTGACGTTGCTGGTGATGTGCATCACGTGGCTGTAGCGCTCGACGGTCATCACGTCGGTCAGCTCGACCGAGCGGTAGCGGGCCACGCGCCCCACGTCGTTGCGCCCCAGATCCACCAGCATCACGTGCTCGGCCCGCTCCTTGGGGTCGGCCAGCAGCTCCTTCTCCAATTGCCGGTCCTCTTCCTCGCTGGCCCCGCGGCGGCGCGTGCCGGCCAGCGGGCGCACGGTGATCTTCCCGTCGACTACCCTGGTCATCACCTCGGGCGAGCTGCCCACCAGGGTGACGCTCGGCGTGCGCACGTAGAACATGAACGGGCTGGGGTTGACCACCCTCAGCGTGCGGTAGATCTCGAACGGATGGGCGCGAAGCGGCAGCTCGAGCCGCTGGCTGAACACGACCTGGAAGATGTCGCCCGCGCGGATGTACTCGACGCACTTCTCGACCGCCCGCTCGAAGTCCTCTTGGGTGAAGTTCGAGGTGTAAGCGATCTGCGGCTCGCCGGCCGTGTCGATGTCGATGGGGCGCACGCCCCCCCGCTCCGCGGACGAGAGCTGGCCGACCAGGGCGTCCACGCGGCGGCACGCTTCGCCGTACGCCTTCGCCGGGTCGCCCGCGGCCTGGTCCAGCCGGGCCATGACCACCACGACGACCGTCTTCGAGACGTTGTCGAAGACCACCATCTGGTCGTAGAAGGCGAAGGCCAGGTCGGGGACCTGGCGGTCATCGGGCGGCGCGTCGGGGAGGTGCTCGAAGTAGCGGACCGTGTCGTACCCGGCGTAGCCGATCGCCCCGCTGCAAAACGGCGGCAGCTCCTTCAGGTGTACGGCCCGGAGCGCCTCGACGCGATGACGAAGCTCCTCGAGCGGGTTTTCGCGCTCGAAGCTCCGGGTGACCAGCGTGGGGACCCCGCCGGCCGACACACCGGAATAAGTGTGCGTGGTCACCCGGTTGCCATAGGCCTCGATCTCGAAGAAGGGCTCGGCGGCCAGGAAGCTGTAGCGTCCGACCTTCTCCCCTCCCACGACGCTCTCGAACAGGCAGGCGCACCGCCCGGCGTCGATTTTGTGGAACGCGGTGACCGGCGTAAGCGCGTCGCTGGTGAGCCGGCGGTAGACGGGCACCAGGTCGGCGTCCCGGGCCAGCTTCCGGAATGTTTCGAGGTCGGGGTAATGTTCTGCGGAGGGATCGGCCATACGCATAAGGTCGTCCGTTGGCCCGGCAGGTTCGCGCCGTGGTAGAAACCGGCGCTGCAGCGCCGCAAACAACCCACTTTATCAGGGCGTGCCCCCGCCGACAAGCGACCGGCCACGCTATCCCCGCGAGCAGCCGATTGCAGGTTTTTCCGCCTGCGGAGACGAGAGAGTGTGCGCAACCCCTTTGCGCACAAGGGACTTCGGACTCCCCGGTGCGGCAGATCGACTCGGCTTGACAGCGCGGAGGGGGCTGTTAGAATCCATGCTGGTGGGCTGGGCTCCCGCCGGTCGACCACAGCCCGGGACAGGCTCGTTTGTTAGTGGGTCCTCGCCCTTTCCGCGCCGATGGGGATAATGGGGGTAGAGGTCCCGCCTCGCCCCGTTCCCATGCCCAGAGCGATCACCGCCCGGTGGGTCCCTTCGGTCCGAGGGCGGCGCCAGGGAAGTTGAGCCGATGAAGTGCCAGAAGTGCGACAGTCCGGCGACGTTCCACATTACCGAGCTTACGGGTGGTAAGCCGGAGGAACTGCACCTGTGCGAGGAGCACGCCCGGCAGTATCTCACGGCCTCGAGCGAAGAGCACAGCAGCATGGCGGCGGGTCTGGCCCAGCAGGTCCAGCAGATGGCCCAGCAGATGGCCGTCGGCCAGACGGCCCAGGAGCTGGCCGAGCTGGACCAGCAGACGTGTCCGGTTTGCGGGATCACGTTTTACGAGTTTCGCAGCCAGGGGCGGCTGGGGTGTCCTCACGATTACGTGGCCTTCCAGGCCCAGCTCGATCCCCTGATCACGAATATCCACGGGGAGCTGGAGCACACCGGCAAGACCCCGGTGCGTTGTCCGGAGGGGGGCGAGCAGCGCACGCGGCTGATCCGGCTCCGTCGCGAGATGACCGAAGCGATCGAGGAAGAGAACTACGAGCGGGCGTCACAAATCCGCGACGAGATCCGCCGCGTCGAGGAAGAGAATCACCAGTAAGCCGGGGTGCCGCCGTGGAACTGAACGACCTGGTCAAGGGAAGCGGGGAGTGGCTGCGGGGCTCCGGACCCGAGGCCGACATCGTCATTTCCAGCCGCGTGCGCCTGGCCCGCAACCTGGCCGACTTCCCCTTCATCAACCGGGCCACGGATACCGACCGGGTGCAGATCGAGAAGCTCTTGCGCGGCCAGATCCTCAACATCGAGGCCAGGGAAGAGATGCTCTACGTCGACCTCGGCGATCTGCCCGGGGTGGACCGCCAGTTGCTCGTCGAGCGCCACCTGATCAGCCGCGAGCACGCCGAGAGCCGCGGCGCCCGGGCCGTGGCCATCGACCGCCGCGAGAAGTTCAGCGTCATGGTCAACGAAGAGGACCACCTGCGCATCCAGGTGCTCACCAGCGGCTTCGACCTGGAGAGCGTCTGGGAGCAGATCAACCGCATCGACGACCTGATCGAGTCCAAGGTGACCTACGCGTTCCACGAGAAGCTGGGGTATCTGACCGCCTGCCCCACGAACGTGGGCACGGGCATGCGCGTCAGTGTGATGCTCCACCTGCCCGCCCTGGTGATCACCCGGCAAATCGACAAGGTCTTCCGCAGCCTGCAGAAGATCGGCCTGGCCGTGCGCGGGCTCTACGGCGAGGGATCGCAGGCCATGGGAGATTTTTACCAGGTCAGCAACCAGGTCACCCTGGGTAAGAGCGAAGGCGACCTGATCCACCAGATCGCCGACATCGTGCCCGTGGTCATCGACTACGAGCGCAAGGCCCGGCAGTTCCTGGTCAAGGAGAGCCAGGAGAACCTGCACGACCGAGTGAGCCGCGCCTTCGGGATCCTGAGCACCGCCCAGACGATCAGCTCCGAAGAGACCATGATGCTCTTAAGCAGCGTGCGCATGGGCATCAACCTGGGGCTCTTGCCCGACCTGGAGATCCCCGTGGTCAACCAGCTTTTCATCCAGACCCAGCCCGCCCACCTGCAAAAGCTCACCGGCTCCGAGCTCGACACCTCCGACCGCAACATCGAGCGCGCCCGCTACCTCCGGCAGCACTTGACGCCGGAAAACGGCAACGATCAGTCGCAGAAGAATTGAGGCGGAGTCACCGCTGCTCGGCCAACTTCCGCCGCAACACCGCCACCACGTTCGCCGGCAGGAATCGCAGCAGCTCCTCGTCGCCGGCCAGGGGGGCGATCTGTTTGATGATGGCGCTGGAGACGTGGGCCAGCTCGCCGTCGGCGATCATGAAGAGGGTCTCCACGTCGGGGGCCAAGCGGCGGTTGGCCATCATCATCGTCAACTCGGCCGGGATGTCGGTGATCGGGCGCACGCCGCGGACCATCACCCGCGCGCCCTGCTCGCGCACGAACTCCACGGCCAGGCCCGTGAACGTGTGAATCTCCAGGTTCGCCAGATGCGGCGTGGCCCCGCGGATCAGCTCCATGCGCTCGTCGGGCTGGAACATCGCCGTCTTCTCGATGTTCACGCCCACGCCCACGATCAGCCGGTCGAACAGCCGGCTGGCCCGCTCCATCACGTTCAGGTGCCCCAGCGTGATCGGGTCGAACGAGCCGGGGTAAACCGCTATCCGGGCAGAAGGTTCGCTCATCGCGTCGGGTCCTCGCGTGCTCAGGTCCCCGGGCGGGGTTCCGCCGGGCCGGTGGAGCACAATTTAGCGGGTTCGGCGGCGGGGGAACAGAGGGCCGAGGACAGAGGACAGAGAGCGGAGGCCGTGTAGCGGGCGGGCTTGCCCGCCGCTGTAAAGCGGTCGGCGCGGTTTGAAGACGCTTCCCCCCGCGGGCTGCCGCCCGCGGCTACCAACGCTCCCCACTCCCCATCCCGCACACCTCACTACCTACTGCCCAATCGCATCCACCAGCCGCTCGATGTCGCGCTGGTCGTTGTAGGCGTGAGGGCTGATCCGAAGCCGTCCGGAGCGGCAGCTCAGGACCACGTCGCGCTTCAGGCAATCGGCCTGCACCTGCTTCGGGTCGCGGCCGGGGAGCTCGAACGAGACGATGCCGCTGCGGTGCTCGCCGCTGCGGTCGCTGAGCACCGTGGCGCCGAGCCCTTCCAGCTTGACGCAGGCCAGGTCCGTGAGCCAAAGCACGCGCTCGGCGATCGCCGTAAACCCGTACTCCGCGAGCAGGTTCAGGCTCTCGCCCAGGGCCAGGAAGCCGGCCGTGTTGGGCGAGCCCCCCTCGTAGCGCTCGGCCGCCGGTTTGAGCGCCAGCTCGATGCGGTCGAAGTCGTGGCAGTGGACCACGCTGTTCCACCCGACCCCGAGCGGCCGCAGGCGCCCGAGGTGCTCGTGCCGGGTGAAGAAGACGCCGGCCCCCTCGGGCCCCAGGAGCCATTTGTGCCCGTCGGCCGAGAGGAAATCGACGCCGGTCTGCTTCACGTCGAGCGGGAAGACGCCCAGGGCCTGGATGGCGTCGAGGAACAGCAGGGCCCCGTGGTCGTGTGCCAGCCGGGCCAGGCGCCCCACGTCGTGGCGCCAGCCGTTCGAGTACGCCACCCAGCTCAGGGCGATAATCCGGGTTCGTTCGTCACAGGCCGCCGCGAGCCGGTCGAGATTGAGACGCCCGCGGTCGGTCGGCACTCGGCGGGTCTCGACCCCCCGGTCGGCCAGGTTCATCCAGGGGTAGACGTTCGAGGGGAACTCGTCGTCGCGGAGCACGACGTTGTCGCCCGGCTCCCAGGGGAACCCTTCGGCCACCAGCCCGATGCCCTCCGTGGTGTTGCGCACCAGGGCCACCTCGGCCGGTTCAGCGCCGATCAGGCGGGCGGCGGTCCGGCGCGTCGCTTCGAGCCGCTCCATCCACTGCCGGTAGGGGGTGGCCCCATCCCTTGCCGCCTCGCCGGACCACTCGGCCAGCAGGTCGGCGGCCGGGCCGCTCAGCGGGGCCACGGCCGCGTGGTCGAGGTAGGCCCACCGCCGGGCCACCGGCATCCGGCGGCGGAACTCGCCCCAGCGGGGAGCGGGATTTTCGGTTCGTTCCGGTAAGACAGGCAATTCTTGCCCTCCTTGCGCATGGGAGGTACGATAGGACTTTCTCGCGAATGTCCCCGCGGCGGTGGAGTTCCCAGCCGGGGTGAACTATACTAGGAAAGCTGGGTAATCCAGTCAATTCTTGACGGTCGCCGCGGGGTTCATTCGATGCCCAAAGCCCTCTGCTACATCGGCCTGGTCATTGCCGGCTTGCTGCTGCTGGTCTTCGGCCTCGACCTGGCGACCACGTTCATCCTCGACGAGGCGTTCCCCTTTCGCGGAGTGAGCCTGATCATGGACATCGGGTTCACGCTCGGCGGCATCGCGTTGGGGTATCTTAGCTGGACCACGCTGCGGGAACAGACCTGATCGCTGCCAGCAGGCCGTCGGTGGTGTACTCCCGGGCCTCGACCGCAGGGGGATAGCCCAGCTCGCGCAGGATCCCCGAGGTGACCGGCGAGATGCTGGCCAGCCGGGCACGCCGCAACCCCTCGCCGAACATCGCCACCAAGGCCCGGGCGATGGCCGAGCTGGTCACCGTGATCCAGTCGATCCGGCCCGCGGCCAGTTCGGCGGCCACACGCGGGTCGGGCTCCGCCACGTCAGTGCTATGGTAAACCACCACCTGGTCGACCACCCCGCCCGCTTCGCGGAGCCGCTCGGCGAGGACCTCTCGGCCGCGGCCTGCCCGGGCCAGCAGGAACCGGCGACCGGCAGCGCCACCGGCCAGCCGGTCGGCCAACGCCTCGGCTCGATACTCGGGCGGCACCAAGTCGGCCTGGAGGTGGTAGCGGCGGAGCTCCTCGGCGGTGGCAGGGCCGATGGCCGCCAGCCGGACCGTTCCCAGGCGACGCATGTCCCCGCCGGTCTGCCGGAGCCGATTGAGCAGGTAGCGGACGCCGTTTACGCTCGAGAAGACCAGGCAGTCGTAAGTGTGCAGCCGACCGAGCGCGGCATCGACCCGACTCCAATCCGCCGGGGGCTCGATGCGGATCGCCGGTTGCCGCAACACGTCCGCCCCCAGCTCGGCCAGGTGGCGGGCCACCGGCCCCGCCTGCTCGCGAGGCCGCGTCACCAGCACCCGGATCCCGAACAGCGGTGGGCGAACAAACCAGGGTCGCTCGGGGGCAAACGCAGCCGCCGGGCCCACCACGATCAGGGTCGGCGGCTCGATGCGGTGGCGACGGATCAGCTCGGCGAGGCTTTCGAGCGTGCCGAGGTAGGTCCGCTGCTCTGGCCACGAGCAGCGGCGCACCACAGCCACGGGGGTTTCGGCCGGTCGCCCCGCTTCGATCAAGGCACGGCTCCACTCGGCGGCCGATTCCGAGCCCATGTAGAAGACCAGCGTGCCCGGGAATCGAGCCAGGGCGGCATAGTCGAGCGGGGGGGTATGGGCCTCGCGGGGCTGGTGCCCGGTCAGCAGCGCCACGGCCGAGGCATGGGCGGCGTGGGTCAGAGGGATTTCGGCACAGGCCGCGACCGCCGAGGCGGCGGTCACCCCGGGGACGGTCTCGTAGGAAACGCCCGCCGCACGCAGGGCCTCCAACTCCCTGCCAGCCCGTCCAAAGACATGGGGGTCCCCGCTTTTGAGGTATACGGCGATCCTTCCGTCGCGCGCTGCCTCGGCCAGTACGGCTGCCACTTGGTCGGCCGAGGCCCTGGGCCGCGGGCCGGACTTGCCATGGCGGCAGACCGGAACCACCTCGGCAGAGGGGGGAGCGTACTCCAGTAGCTCGGGGGAGACCAGGCCGTCGTGGAGCACCAGGTCGGCCTGGCCAAGGCACTGCCGACCGCGCTGCGTGATGAGTCCGGGGGCGCCGGGCCCGGCGCCCACCAGGTAGACTTTGCCGCGGGGAGGTTTCGGCGTGTGGTTCATCGCGGCCGGCCGATGTGTTATAGTGTGGGGTTTCCGGCACTGCGCTGCCCCGGCGTGGCACGGTCTTCTCGTGTTGTGGCACGGTCTCCTGACCATGCCACCCGCGGCCCGCCGGGCGTTGTGTCGCGGTTCCGAGCTGTTAGAATAGTAGAAAAGCCTGCGCAGGGAAGTCAAAGTGGCGTGGGAGCACCGCCGGCGGGGCCGGCTGCGCTCCCGGGTTCCTCAGACTCAGCTTGGCCGACCATGGCACGGGAAGACAGCGACACACCCGCCGACAAGCCACAGCCGAAGGGGCGCGAGCCGATCTCGCCCGCGAAGCGGAAACGCTTGCAGCAGTGCTTCGAGCACGCCAGCAAGCAGATGGCGCAGGAGAACCACGACTACGCCACGGAGCTGTTCGGGCAGTGCGTTTCCAGCGACCCGGCCAACGCCATCTACGTGCAGAACTACGTCGGCAATCTGCAGCGGAAGTACAACAACAACAAGAAGGGCGCCGGGATGATGGCCGGGTTGCAGGTCCGCGGCGCCCGCAGCGCGTTGAAGAAGGCGGCCTCGGCTGAGGACTGGGACGAGGTGATCCGGCACGGGCTGAAGGTGCTGACGGTCAATCCCTGGGACGTGCCGGCGCTGACGTCGATGGCCACGGCGGCGGAGAAGATGGGCGACGAGGAGCCGGAGCTGATCTACTTGAAGTCGGCTCTGGAGGCCAACCCCAAGGACCCGGACGTCAACGTCCAGTGCGCCAAGGCCCTGGCCCGGCGCGAGGAGTTCGACCAGGCGATTGCCTGTTTGCACCGGGCCGAGAAGTCCCGTCCCGACGACGAGGAATTGCAGCGGATGATCGCCGCGCTGGTCGTGGAGAAGACGATCGTCCAGGGCAAGTACGACGACCTGGCCGACAAGTACGGCAGCGAACGCCGCGGCAAGCCGCAGGACCCCCAGCGCGAGCTGACGATGGAGGAGCGGCTCGAGGCCGCGATCCGCCGCGATCCCGAGAAGCTCGAACACTACTTCGAGCTGGCCCAGATTCACATCAACAACGAGGACTACAAGAAGGCCGAGGACGTGTTCGCCCGGGCGTTCGAGGTCTCCGACGGCGACGCCGAGGTTCGCGAGCGTTGGGAAGACACCCAGATCCGGCGCCTCCGCCAGCAGATCGTGGCGGCGAGCAACCGGGGCGACGAGGAGGCCCGCAAGAAGCTCCGGCAGGAGCTGATCCGAAAGGAGCTCGAGGTTTACAAGAACCGCGCCGAGCGGTATCCGAACAACCTGAGTTTCAAGTACGACCTGGGGATCCGTTACCAGATGGCCGGCGATTGGAACGAGGCGATCAAGCAGTTCCAGCTCGCACGGAACGACCCGAGGCGCAAGGGCCTCTGCCTGCTGGCCCTGGGCCAGTGCTTCCAGCAGGTCAAGCAGTACCGCCTGGCCCGGAGCAGCTACGAAGCCGCCACCAAGGAGATCCCCGACCGCGACGCCGAGAACAAGAAGAAGTCGCTTTACCAGCTCGGCCGGCTGTTGATCTTCTTGAAGGAGCTCGATGCAGCCGAACAGGTGTTGACCCACCTGGCCGCGCTCGACTTTACGTACCGCGACGTTTCCGAGCTGCTCGACAAGATCGGGCGGATGCGCGAGGGGGACGATTCGAGCGGGCCGGGCGAAGGGGAATAGGAGATGGGGTCAGGTCTTGACTTGTAACTTTTCGCGCGGCGTGGTGACTGCGCGGCAGCCGGAATGCTCGAAAGGTTACAAGTCAAGACCTGACCCCCGTTGTCCACTATGTTGAGTGAGCGATCATGCCCAATACCAGAAGTGCCAAGAAGCGATTACGTCAGAACCTCGTGCGCCGGGCGCGGAACCGTTCGGTCAAGCGGTCCGTGCGCACCCAGTGCCGCAAGGTCCGCGAGGCCGTGGCCGCCGGCGACCTCGAAGCCGCCCAGACCGAGTTCCGCTTAGCCGCGAAAAAGCTCGACCGGGCCGGCGCCAAGAACGTCATCCACTGCAATGCCGCCGCCCGCACCAAGTCGCGCCTCTCGGCCAAGATCAAGGCCCTGAAGCAGGCCACCTGAGGCGGCGGCTCGCTGGCCTGTCCTCTGGGGTCAGGCCGGTACTAGGGACTAAGCGGCCTTTTCTTGAAGCGGCGAACGCTCCGCTGGAGTCCGCTCGGGTTCTTCGATGCTGCAGCACGCCTGCTCGGCGCCACGACGGTCGCAGTAGCCCCACGGCAACGACGCGACCTACCGAGCCGTCTGCGCCGTTCGGCGTCATCCCGCACGACTGCCCGCCGGTCGTTTCCGCGGGACACCACGTCGTACAACGCGCCGGGAAACTCCATTCTCATTGGTCCCTCCATGCCCGCAGCCTAACCCCCGGGCCACCCAACCACAACGCTTAATCCCTAGTACCGGCCTGACCCCCTTTACGAAGCACCCTTCGGGCCGTTGAAGGCAAATTAGCCCCGGCCCCTTACTCGAACCGCACGTCCTCGGCGTCGAACACCGGCCCCTCGACGCACGTGCGGCGATAGTCCCAGGCGCCCGAGGCGTCGCGGATCTTGGCGACGCAGCTAAAGCAGATGCCGATGCCGCAGGCCATCGGGGTTTCGAGCGACACCTGGCAGGGCACGTCCAGCTCCCGGGCGATCGACGCCGTGGCTGCCATCATCGCTTCCGGGCCGCAACAAACCACGCGGCAGCGGCGGGCCGACGACTCGATCACCGGGCGGAGCAGGTCGGTCACCAGGCCGCCGTGGCCTGCGGTGCCGTCTTCGGTGGCGAGCTGCACGTCGACGCCCGCGCGGCGGAAATCCTCGACCCCGGCCAGCCGATCTGCGCTGGCCACGCCGTAGCAGAGCGTGACCTGACCGGCCCGGGGCACGTCGCGCGGCGGGTCGCCGTAGCGGCGCAGGCCGAGGTATTCCCGGGCCAGGGCCAGGAAGGGGGTCTGCCCGATGCCCCCGGCGACCATCACCAGGTGCTCGGTTTCGGCGGGCGGGAAGCCGTTGCCCAGCGGTCCCCACACTTCCAGCGGATCGCCCGGCGCCACGGCGGCCAGGCGCCGCGTCATCTTGCCCACGGCCACGTAGACCACGTCGATGCCCCGTGGCCGGCCGTCTTCGTCGGCCACCACGTCGTACAGGGCCAGCGGGCGTCCCAGCAAAGGGTTGAAAAGTCCGGGCAGCCGCATCATGAGGAATTGCCCGGGCAACACGCGCCGGGCGATTTCCGGACAGCCGAACCGCACTCGGTACGTGTCGCGCGCCAGCGGCACGTTCTCCTCGACGGTGACGACGCCTTGCCAGGCGTGGTCGGCGTAGCAGATGTGCGGGGCGGCGGACATTCGTCAAAGACCGCATGAATGCGGTCACTACAAACGGGACCGCATGAATGCGGTCACTACAAACGGTGATGACTCCAAGGACCGCATGAATGCGGTCACTACAAACGGTGGCGATTAACCCGGGCTAAGGGGCCGGTTTCCCTGCGGCGCGGCGAAGGGCCCGTAGCTCCGCGCCCGTCAGCGGCCGGGCGGCGCCCGGGGGCAGCTTTCCCAGGCGCACGGGGCCCACGGCGATGCGCACCAGACGCAGCACCTTGTGGCCCGTCTTGGCCAACATGCGGCGGACCTCCCGGTTGCGCCCCTCGCGGAGCACGATTTCCAGGTAGGTGCTCGCCTTGTGGTGGGATTTTACCCGGGCGCTCTCGGCTTTGGCCACTCCCTCGGCCAGGCGGACCCCTCGGCAGAGCTGCCGGAGGATCTTGGGCTCGGGGTGGCCGGCGACCTGCACCCGGTAGGTCTTCGCGACGCCGTAGCGGGGGTGGGTGAGCCGATTGGCCAGCTCGCCGTCGTTGGTCACGAGGATCAGCCCTTCGCTATTCAGATCGAGGCGGCCCACGGCGAACAGGCGCCCGTGCCCGGCCGGCACGAGGTCGATCACGCGGGGCCGGCCCGCCGGATCGCGGCTGGTCGAGACCACGCCCGGCGGCTTGTGCACCGCGTAGTACACCAGGCGGGCCCGCGGCAGCGGCTCGCCATCGACGCGGATTTCCTGGCTTGAGGGGTCGACCTGCGTGCCCAGCTCGACGATGGTCTGCCGGTCGACCTCGACGCGCCCGGAGAGGATCAGCTCCTCGCACTGGCGCCGGCTGCCCACCCCGGCGGCGGCGAGCACCTTCTGGAGCCGGTCGGCCATCTCAACGCCCCCAATTCCACGGCAGCCACCGGGCCCGCTCGACCTCGGGCAACCCGTGCTGGTACTCCATGGGCCGCGCTCCCACCACGGCCGGGCCCGGCTCGTTTTCCGGGTAGGGGTCGAACCGCTCGGCTTGGGCCCGCTGGTAGGCCGCGGTGCCCGGTCCGGCGAGGCGCGGGCCCGAGAGGCCCCGGCATCCGGCCACGCCGGGCGCCAGCGATGCTGTCAACACGATCACCCAGAGTCGTTTCATCGGCTTGCTCCTCGCGGGTCCGAACCGCCGCAGCGGAGGGCGGGGGCGGATTATAGACCGCCATCCCCGGGAGGCAAGGGCAGATTGGGGTCCATTGGGGTCAGGTCTTGACTTGTAACTTTTCGGGCGTCCTCGTTCGCGAACACGCCAGCCGGCGTGATCCCCGAAGAGTTACAAGTCAAGACCTGACCCCTGGCGGCGGTTCGTTGTCGGCCGGCCGGCCGGGTGGTATCATTGAGTGTTTACGCGTGCCGAGCCGCGCTCGTTCAGGCGCGCCGCGCGAGAAGTGCCCTCCCCTGCCGCCGTCAATCCGGGCCGCGAGACTGCCTGCCCATGGCCAAGCGCCGCTACAGCGAAGACCTCTTCAGAGACACCACGATGACCTTCGGGGAGCACCTCGAAGAGCTCCGGGGGTGCCTGTTCCGGGCGATCGTGGGGCTGATGCTCGGTTTCGTGGTGGGGCTGTACTACGGCAGCGACTTCGTGCAGTACGTCGAGGGGCCGCTCAAAGACGCCCTGGATGTGTACCATCAGGACATCTCCGCCGACAAGGTGTGGGATCAGCGGGAAGAGCTGCGCGAATCAGGGTACGTGGTACCGGACGAGCGTGATGCGGTGGACGAGGCCGTCGCAAAGCCGCTTCCCGGGAAGTCTTCCGACGATGCGGGCTGCGTCTTCGAGGAGGTCTACGTGAACCCCCGCGAAGTGCTCAAGCGTCTCAAGGAAGCCCATCCCCAGCAGTTTGAGGGGGTCGAGCTGCCGCCGGACCCATCCGAAGGGGAGACGTTCACCAGCGTGCTGAAGCCGCTGCGGATTTGGCGGTCTGCCGGCGACAAGACGGAGCTGACCAGCCTAAGCGCCCACGAGGCGTTCATCGTCTACATCAAGGGTTCGCTCCTGCTGGGCGCGCTGCTGGCCAGCCCGTGGATCTTCTACCAGGTCTGGTCGTTCGTGGCGGCCGGGCTGTATCCGCACGAGAAGCGTTACGTCCACGTGTTCCTGCCGATCAGCCTGGGGCTGTTCCTGGCCGGGGCGGCCACGGCCTTCTACCTCGTGTTCGGCCCGGTGCTGAAGTTCCTCTTCCACTTCAACATGGTGATGGGCATCGTTCCGGACATGCGGCTGAACGAGTGGTGGAGCTTCGTGCTGCTGTTGCCGCTGGGCTTCGGCATCAGCTTCCAGCTCCCGCTGGTGATGCTGTTCCTGGAGCGGATCGGGATCTTCGACGTGGCCGCCTACCTGTCGAAGTGGCGGATCGCCATCTTGGTGATCTTCGTGGCCTCGATGCTGCTCACTCCCGCCGACCCCACCAGCATGATGCTCATGGCCGCCCCGCTGACGGTTCTCTACTTCGGCGGGATCGCCTTGTGCAAATGGATGCCGAAGGGGCAGAGTCTGTTCGATGAGCTGGACGAGTGAGCGGGCTAGATCCCTTCCCGCCCCGTTTCCCCGGTGCGGATGCGGATGCAGTCCTCCAGCGGCAGGATGAAGATCTTGCCGTCGCCGATTTCGCCGCCCGGGCCGGTGCGACCGGCCTCGAGGATCGCGTTGATCGCCGGCTCGACGAACTCCTCGTTCACCCCGATCATAAGCTGCACTTTACGCAGCAGGTTCACCGTGAACTCGTGGCCGCGGTAGACCTCGGTCTGTCCCCGCTGACGCCCGAACCCCTGGACGTCCATCACCGTCAGACGGAAGACCTCGGCATCGGCCAGGGCGGCCTTGACCGCTTCGAGCCGGTCGGGCTGGATGATCGCGACAATCAATTTCATGGGCGAGGCGCCTTGCTGCAACGAGGGATTGAGGCCGCGTCGCGAGGCCGGGCTCACCGGCCCGGTACACCTTTGGCGCCCCCGATCCTAGGCCATCCCACCCCTCGGCGTCAAGGGCCCGCGCAAACCACGGCCCCGATGGAGACCGGCCCGGGCAGGGACGCACGGTCCCTGCCCGGGCCGGTCGTTCGTTCCGCGTAGCCCGACCAGGCGGGCGCCCGGACTAGAACGTGGTAATCACGTCGAAACCGCCGGAGAACTGGTCGTCGTCGGCGCCGTTGTTGAACGGCAGGGCGCCGCCGGCGCCGGCCGGGCCGTCGTACCAGTCGTAGCGGAGCTCGGGACGCACCACGATGTTGGCGTGGGGTCTCCAGTTCACACCCCAGGTTACTTCGTAGAAGTGGCCTGCGAAGACGCCCGGAATCCGGGCCCCGTCGTCGTCGCGGAACCACTCGAACCTCATGCCCACCGCCCAGCATTCGTTCCACCGGTACAGCAGGTACTGGTTCACTCCGTACCACTCGGCGTCGGGGGCGGCGTCCAAGGAGTTCACTGCCACGTCGCTCTGGAAGACGTAGCTCAGCTTGTCCGTCAGCGTCAGGTCGGCCACGACGCTGTGCATGTAGATGTCGCCCAGCCCGAGGTCCTCGCCGAAATCGCCCCACGTCGTGGCGTAGGTAACCGCCAGGTCGTCGGTCAGCGTCAGTCTGACGCCGCCCAGGAAGGTATCGGCCCCGGGCGTGTTGTCGAAGCCGGTGTCCCAGCCCTGGGTCCAGCCGCCGTAGACCGTGACGTTCTCACCCACGGCGTAGCCGGCCAGCACGCCCGTGTGCGTAAACGGCTCGCCGAAGTACATGGTGTAGGCGTAGCTGGTGAAGAAGTTGTCGGGCGCCGGGACCACCTCGTAGCCGATCAGCGTGTAGAAGTGGCCGAACTTCACGCTTAGGTCGCCGAACCCCACCTCGCCGTAGAGCTGCGGCAGGGCCGAGCCGTACACGCCGTCGTCGGAGCTGTCCCAGGGGTTGTCCCAGCTACCCGGGTGCCCGCCGAACGCCTGGGTGTCGGGCCCGTCGGCGCCGAAAACGTAGTCAACGCGAAAACCCCAGTCGATGCCGCCGCGGTTTTCCGTATCCAGGGTCCGCTCGGCGTAGAACCAAAGCTGGTTCAGCGTGTACTCGTTGCCGACGTCGCGGAAGGCGACCGGGCCGTTGTCGTCGGCGCCGTGGGCGTTGGTGTAATAGCCGTGGGAGATCCAGCCGCCCCATTCGATGCCCATGCACCGAAGCCTGCAAGGCACGGGCAGCTCCCAGGGATCGCCCAGGTTGCAGCAACGGGCCAGCCCGCCGCCACGGCAGGCGCGGAGCCCACGACCACCGCCGCCGCAGTCGGGTGCGCAACCCAGTATCTCGCCGCAACCCAGCTTGCACGCGGCCTCGCCGTCTCCGGCTTCGTCGTCGGACGGCGTGGGGGGAACCGCGTCGCTCGGGGAGGGGCTCGGGACGTCGTCCTGCATCACGTAGTAGTCGTTGGCGTAATAATCGTTGTCGTTGGCATACCGCAGCGTTTCCGGCTGCTGTGCCAGGGCGGTGCCGGCGGCCAGGACCATGGCCAGGGGGACCACCATCGCGTGAATCGAGAACCGCATGACTCGAACCTCCGTGTCGAATGGGGGGATAATAAGGGGTGCGCCGGCTGGCGAAGCCGTTACAACAGAGGCGTCGCAAGAAGCAGAGGCGGTGCGTGACGTGGCACGGCACCAGGCATCGCCAATCATCGAGCTCACCAAGGATCGTATCGGTGCGCCGGATGACCCCGATTTACGGCAAACCGGGCCTCCGAGCGGCGTTTCATGGGGTCCGCGACCCGGCGAGCCGACCCGTACCGATTACGAAGGGTTTGCCAGGCAAGAGGGGCGGCCGAGCGTCGGCCGCGAGAAGGACGCCGGCGCGCGCTACGACGCCACGCTGCCGATGTCCTCGAACAGGGCGTCGACAAAGGGGGCCGGCTCGAACAGCGCAAGGTCGTCGGCCTTCTCACCCACGCCGACGTACTTGACCGGCAGCCCGACCTGCTGACGGATTGCCACCACCACGCCCCCCTTGGCCGTGCCGTCGAGCTTCGCCAGCACGATGCCCGTACACTGCACGGCCTCGGTGAAGTGCGTGGCCTGGCTGATGCCGTTCTGGCCGGTGGTGGCGTCGAGCACCAGCAGGACTTCGTGCGGGGCGTGGGCGATCTGCTTGCCCAGCACGCGGTGGATCTTCGTGAGCTGCTGCATGAGCCCCTGCTGCGTTTGCAGGCGTCCGGCCGTGTCGACGATAGCCACGTCGGCGCCGGTCTCCAGGGCCTTGGCCACCGTGCGATGGGCCACGGCGGCCGGGTCGCTGCCGTGTGGGCCAGTGACGATCTCGCAGCCGAGCCGTTCGGCCCAGACGCCGAGCTGCTCGACGGCCGCGGCGCGGAACGTGTCGGCCGCCCCCAGCACGACCTTCTTCCCGTCGTCGAGGAACATCCGCCCGAGCTTGGCGATCGAGGTGGTCTTACCGCAGCCGTTCACCCCGCAGACCATGATCACCGTGGGCCCGCTCTCGGCGAAACGGATCGGCTCGGCCGGCTGCTCCAAGAGCGACTTGAGCTTCCCCTTGAGCCGCTCTTCGATTTCGGCCCACTGGACCACCCGGGCACGGAACGCGTCGCGCAGCTCGTCGACCGTTTCCTGGGCCGCGCGCACGCCCATGTCGGTCTTCACCAGGGTCTCGAACCATTCGTCGAGAAACGCCTCGTCGACCAGGCGCCCCTCGCCCTTGAACAGGTCGCGGATGTCGGTGTTGAGCAGTTGGCCCGTTTTCTTCAGGCCCTGTTTGAGTTTTTCGAAGAGACCCATCGTTAGGAGGTAGGGGTTAGGAGTCAGGAGTCAGGGTGACGAAGATGGAGGGACGGAGGGAAGGAGAGACAGAGAGAGGGGGAAAGAGGGATGGCTTCCGTGGGGAAGTCCGGCGCGTCGCGAGGTAGTGTCTCTCCATCTCTCCGTCCCTCCATCGCTCCGTCTCTCCGTCTCTCGGTCCCTCTGTCCCAGCTTCACTCCGCGTCACCGCTCACCGCGGCGGCGTGCATCAGCCGATCGAGGATTCCGTTGACAAACCGGGCCGAGTCGGCCGAGCCGTAGCGTCGGGCCAGCTCGATGGACTCGTCGATGGCGACGCGCGGAGGCGTGTCGGTGTGCAATAGCTCGTAGGCCCCCAGCCGGAGCACGTTGCGGTCGGTGGCGGCCATGCGTCCCAGGCTCCAGTGCTCGGCCGCGCCCGCCAGCGCCGCGTCGATTTCGGCCCGATTCCGCCGCACCCCGGCCACCAGCGCCTGGCCGAACTCGAGCAGCTCCTCGGAGCCCAGACGCCGTCGCAACAGCTCCTCGCCGACCGAGGGGCTGACGCGCGAGTTCAGGTCGTCCTGGTAGAGGACCTGGAAGGCCACTTCGCGGGCTTTGCGGCGGGGATGCATGGGGAGGGATTAGGGGGTAGGAGGTAGAAGTTAGGGGGTGCGGGTTAGGGTATAGGTACTGGGAAATCATTCATCAACGCTGAAGTCTCTCGACGACCAATAGCCGCGGGTGAAAGCCCGCGGACCCGGGGACCGACACACCACCGCCACGCCCCGCCCTCGCCTCAAAACGGCCCGCCGTCATCCCCTCGCAGCTTCGCCATCAGGTCGACCATCATCAGCGCCGCCTCGGCCGCGTCGACGCCCTTGTTGCCGAGCTTCGCACCGGGGGCGTCCTTGCCGGTGGTGGCGGTGGCGCCGCCGCTTCGGGCCACGGCCTGCTCCAGGGTGTTGCAGGTCAGGATGCCGAAGATAACCGGCAGCCGGTGCCGCGCCCCCAGGGCGGCCAGGGCCGTGCTCACCGCCCGGTTGATGTGCTGGTCGTGGGTGGTTTCACCCCGGATTACCGCGCCCAGGCAGATCACCGCCGCGTGTTGCCCGTTGCGCGCGAAGTGGGCGGCCGCCGTGGGGATCTCGAAGGCCCCGGGCACCCAGGCCACGTCGATCGCCTCATCGGCCACGCCGTGCTCCGTAAGCGTGACAATCGCCCCTTCGAGCATCCGGGTGGTGATCGATTCGTTGAACCGCGAAACCACGATCGCAAAGCGGGCGTCGTCCGGGGCGGTGAGCGTTCCTTCATAAACATTCGGCATGGCGTACTCCCCACTCCCCACTCCCCACTCCCCCCTACTTCATATTCATGCTCATCAAGAACTCCGCGTTGCTCTTCGTCTTCTGCAGCCGGCTGATCAGGAGCTCCATGGCCTCGGGCGGGTTCATGTCGTTCAGCACGCGGCGCAGCACGCACACGCGGCGGTGCTCCTCGGGGTCCAGGAGCATTTCTTCGCGTCGGGTGCCGCTGCGGTTGATGTCGATGGCCGGCCAGATCCGCCGGTCGACCAGCTTGCGGTCGAGCACGATCTCCTGGTTGCCGGTCCCCTTGAACTCCTCGAAGATCACCTCGTCCATGCGGCTGCCGGTGTCGACCAGGGCCGTGCCGATGATCGTCAGCGACCCGCCCTCCTCGACCTTCCGGGCCGAGCCGAAGAACCGCTTGGGACGCTGCAATGCGTTGGCGTCGACCCCGCCCGAGAGGATCTTGCCCGAGTTGGGGCACTCGGTGTTCCAGGCCCGGGCCAGGCGCGTGATCGAATCGAGGAAGATCAGCACGTCGGTGCCGTACTCGACCATACGCTTGGCCTTCTCCAGGACCATTTCGGAGACCTGGGTATGGCGCGAGGCCGGCTCGTCGAACGTCGAGCTTATGACCTCGCAGTTGGCCCCCTTGACCTGCCGCTCCATGTCGGTGACCTCTTCGGGCCGCTCGTCGATCAGGAGCATGAAGACGTACAGGTCGGGGTAGTTCTTCAGCGCCGCCTGGGCCATCTTCTGCATGAGGATCGTCTTGCCCGCCCGCGGCGGGCTGACGATCAGCCCTCGCTGACCAAACCCGATCGGCACGATCATGTCGACCACCCGCATCTCGATCTCGTCGGGCGTGGTCTCCATGTTGATCCGCTGGTCGGGGTGCAGGGGCGTCAGATCGTCAAACGCGACCTTGTCGCCCAGCAGGTTGGGGTCCTGGTAGTTGATCGCCTCGACCCGCAACAGCGCGAAGTAGCGCTCGTTCTCCTTGGGCGGCCGAATCTGCCCCGACACGGTCGACCCGGTGCGCAGCCCGAAGCGGCGGATCTGGCTGGGCGAGACGTAGATGTCGTCGGGGCAGGAGAGGTAGTGGTAATCGGGGCTGCGCAGGAAGCCGAAACCGTCGGGCAGGACTTCCAAAGTCCCCTCGCCGTACATCAGCCCGTTGAGCTTCACCCGCTCCTTGAGGATCTTGAAGATCAGGTCCTGCTTTTTCACCCCGGCGTAGTCGACGAGGTTTTCCTTGCGGGCCTCTTCGATCAGCTCGCTCATCGACATGCGCTGCAGCTCGGCGATGTGCGTGTCGCCGGAGGCCTTGATCTGCTCGTAGCGATCGTGGATCTCGTCGCGGAGCTGGTCGGCCTCGCCGGCGATCTCTTCGGCCAGCGACAGCGGCTCCTCGTCGTCGTAGTGGAGCAGATCGGGCTCGACGGTGGTTCGCGGGCTGCGAGGCGGCGGCTTGGGCCGGCTCGTTTCGCGAGGACGGGTCGGGGTCGTTTTTCCGCGCGACATGATGAGAACACTCCCGATGGGACTGCGGGCCGGCGCGCTGAAGGCCCCGGCGGCAGGTTGCGTTGGGGGGATGTGCCGTCAGGGAACGAGGTAACCGGGGGAAGGGGGCTACGGTATCGCCGTTTGTGGGCGCCGCCCCGTGCAATGGACCGGCCGCACTGCCGAGAAACAGCAGGCGGCGCGGCGTTGCCGCGACGGCTCTTCAGGCTATCCGCACGTGATCGACGTTCCCACGATGGGGTCGGCCGGGTGGGTAGGTAGTCTTCGGGAAGAAATCAATCGACAAGCGACGGCCAGAGACGCTCCAGCCTGGCCCGAGTCTGCTCTGGCGAACCGGAATTGTCCACCACCAGGTCGGCCAGCCGGCGCTTCCGGTCCAGCGGGAGCTGGACCGCCTCCCGAGCCGCAAACTCCTCCTCTGTCCATCCACGGGCGACTGCCCGGGCCAGCCGCGCCCGCCGTGGCGCGTCGACAAACAGTAGTCTGCTACACAGCTTATCCCAACCTGCCTCCAAAATCAACGGGGCATCGAGCACGGCCACCCGATTTCCCAACGCGGCCAGCCCCGCGGCCTGGCGCCCGACCCGCCGGCCGATCTCCGGATGGGTCAGCTTTTCAAGGAACTTCCGCTCGATCGACCCCTCTGGCGGGGGGGAAAAAACGACCCCCGCCAGCTTTTCCCGGTCGATCCGGCCGTCCGGGCCGAAGACCCGCTCGCCCCACCGGGCCCGGGCGCCCGCCTCGACCTCGGGCAGCCCGAGCACCTCGTGACCGGCCCGATCCGCGTCCAGCAGCCCCGCCCCCAGCTCGGCGAGCTGCCGGGCAACCAGGCTCTTGCCGCTGGCCACGCCGCCCACCAGCCCGATCACGCGGAGCGAGGGCGGGATCAGGGATTCGGCGTCGGGAACGGGGTCTTCGAACGTCGTCACGCGGTCTTTTCCAACAAGTTCGTAGTGACCGCATTCATGCGGTCGTCGGCAAGTCCGTAGTGACCGCATTCATGCAGTCATCCGGCCAAACGGGGTGTTTTCAAGGACAGGCCCGATGAATCGGGCCACTACAAACGCTCTGCGGCGATTTTCTCAGTTTCCGCCCAGTTCGGCCCCGCCTTGACGTCCACCTTCAGCGGCACCTCCAGACGCCCAGCGCCGACCATCTCCTCGCAAACCAGCCGGGCCAGGCCCGGGAGGTCCTCGGTCGGGACCTCGAAGACCAGCTCGTCGTGGATCTGGAGCAGCATCCGGGCGGGCGAGCCCTCATCGCGGAGCCGGCGGTGGATCCGCAGCATGGCCAGCTTGATCAGGTCGGCCGCCGAGCCCTGGATCACCGTGTTGACCGCGGTCCTCTCGGCGAGGTTCCGTGACCGGGCCGACTTGGCCGCCCGGTCGTCCGGGTGGCGCACACCCTGGATCGCCCGGCGCCGACCCAGAATAGTAGTAACATGACCATTCTTGTAACATTCGGCCAGCACCCGGCCCAGGAACCCCTCGATTCCGGGATACCGGCGAAAATACTGGTCGATGAACCGAGCGGCCTCCTCCTGGCTGATCCCCAGCGAGCGGGCCAGGCCGCCGGGGCCCTGGCCGTAGATCACCCCGAAGTTCACCGCCTTGGCCTGGCGCCGCATGGGCGGTGTCACCTCCTCCAGCGCCACCCCGTTCACCTCGCTGGCCACCCGGGCGTGGATGTCCTCGTCGCGGGCGAATGCCTCGCGGAGCCGCTCGTCGCCCGAAAAATGGGCCAATACCCTCAGCTCGATCTGCGAGTAGTCGGCCGCCATCAACTGCCAGCCCGGCTCGCCGGGAATGAATGCCGAACGGATCTCGCGCCCCTCGTCGGTGCGAACCGGGATGTTTTGGAGGTTCGGATCGCTGCTCGAGAGCCGGCCGGTGGCGGTCACGACCTGGTTCAGCGCCGTGTGGACCCGGCCGGTCGTGGGATGGACCATCGCGGGCAGGGCGTCGACGTACGTGCTTTGCAGCTTGGCGTACTGCCGGTACTCGACGATTTTGGCCGGCAGCGGGTGGACCCGGGCCAGCTCCTCAAGCACTTCGGCGTCGGTGCTCGGCCCGGTCTTGGTCCGCTTGACGACCGGGAGTCCCAGCTCGTCGAAGAGCACCTCTTGGAGCTGCTTGGGCGAGGCGATGTTCAGCTCGTGTCCGGCCAGGTCGAAGATCTGCTGCCGGACGGTCTCGAGCCGCTCGCCGAAGCGCCGGCTCAGCTCGGCCAGCCGGTCGACGTCGACCTTGATGCCCTGGTACTCCAGCTCGGCGAGCACCTCGACCAGCGGCAGCTCGAGCGTGGTGTACAGCTCGTCGAGCCCCGCCTCGGCCAGGCGCTTCTCGAGGATCGGCCGGAGTCGCACGGGGAGCAGGGCGTCCTCGGCGGCGTAGCGGGTGATCTCCTCCACCGGGACCTCGTCCATGCGCTTCTGCTTCTTCCCGGTGCCGATCAGCTCGGAGATTTTGATCGTGGTGTGGTCCAGGTATCGCTGGGCCAGGTCGTCGAGCCCGTGGCCGCGGCGCCCGGCTTCGAGCAGGTAGTCGGCCAGCATGGTGTCGAACTCCAGCCCGGCCAGCTCCACCCCGGCCGTGCGGAGCACGATCATGTCGTACTTCAGGTTCTGGCCGATCTTGCCCACGGCGGGGTCTTGCAGCACGGGGCGGAGGGCCTCGAGCGTGGCGTCGGGATCGAGGTGCGGCTCGCCCTCGGGGGCACGCACCGGTAGGTACCACGCCTCGCCGTCGCGCCAGGCGAACGAGTAGCCGACGATCTCGGCCCAGCGGGGCCAAACCGCCCCCGGCTCGGTGCCGGCGATGGGGCGAGTTTCTGTGTCGAGCGAGAACCGCTTCTGCTGCTTCAGCTCGGTCAGGAACTGCTCGAACGCCTCGGGCGTGGCCACCGTGCGGTACTTCGGCTCGTCGGAAATCACCCCCGCCGCTTCCGCTGCCCCCGCCGCTTCCGCCCCTTCTGCGGCGCCCGCTCGACCGCCCGGTGGCGGCGCGGGCTCCGGCGGCAGTGCATCGAGCATCCGTGAGATACCGCGAAAGCCCCAGTCCTGGAACAGCTCCATAGCGGCCGCGCGATCGATCGGCCCCGAGCGCCCCCCCTGCCAGTCGATGGGCACGGGCACGTGGGCGTCGAGCCGGACCAGCTCGCGGCTCAACAGCGCCTGCTCGCGAAAGGCGATCAGGTTCTCGCGGCGCTTATTCTGCTTGACCTCGGCGGCGCGCTCCAGCACCGCGTCGAGGGTGCCGAACCGTTCGAGCAGCTCGCGCGCGGCCTTCGGTCCGACCAGCGGCACGCCCGGCACGTTGTCGGTCGAATCGCCCACGAGGGCCTGGAAGTCGACGACCTGGCCGGCCTCAATCCCCCAGTCCTCGCGCAGCGCCGCGCAGTCGAACGCCTGGTCCTTGCGCATGTTGAACAGCCGCACTCGGTCGCCGAGCAACTGGCGGCAGTCCTTGTCGCTGGTGACCAGCGTACACTCGCCGCCGCGCTCTTGGACCAGCCGGGCCACCGTGGCCAGCAGGTCGTCGGCCTCATAGCCCTCGACTCCCAACGCCGGCACCTTTAGCGCCGCCAGCAGCCGCTGCACCGCCGTGATCTGCGGCACGAGGTCCACGGGCATCTCCGCCCGGTTGGCCTTGTACTCCTCGTAACGCTCGTGGCGGAAGGTCTTGCCCGGCATGTCGAACGCGCAAAACAGGTAGTCGGGCCGCTTCTGCGTCAGCAGGTTGAGCACGTCGCGGGCGAAGCCGTAGACGGCTCCCACGGGCTCGCCCCGCGGGCTCGACATCTCGGGCAGGGCGTGGAACACCTGGTAGACGAGCGAGTGCCCGTCGATCACCCAAACCGTCTGCCCCGCCAAACTCTCCGGCGGCTCGGTGGCCTGCTCGGGCCGGACCACCAGCGGGGTGATCTTATCATGGCTCGCGCGCCGCGGCTCGCCGGCCGGCGGCGGCTCGAAACCGGGCAACGAGGCTTGTCGTTCGCGCTTGGGCATGGGGCCATCTCGGCCGGGTACGTGTCAATTCAGAGGCGGCCGCTTGCGGCTTCGCCGGAGCACGGCCACAAACGCCAACCCCGACAGCGCCGATTATCCCCCCTGCCCCGCCCCGCGGCAATGACCCCGTCGATCCCACGAAGGTCTGTCGTGTGTGGCAAATTCCTCTGGCGCCATAAATGGGGGTTTTGTAGAATCTGGGCAACGTTGGTTTTCTTCCCCCTATCACGGAGGTAAACGATGGCGGATGCGTTGCCCAGATTGGATCGAGA
>Ga0180437_10002792_pt1 | contig 27022 bp, 15 predicted proteins | sample SS_ome_4_FD_132410 | JGI IMG/M metagenome (GOLD analysis project Ga0180437, IMG submission 132410) | Hypersaline lake sediment archaeal communities from the Salton Sea, California, USA - SS_3_D_1 metaG | ecosystem: Environmental > Aquatic > Non-marine Saline and Alkaline > Hypersaline >...
CGTCGGGCCGCTGATGTCCACCCTGTTCGGTGGGACGTTGATGGTAATGCTGTGAGTGTTGCTGGCCGAGCCACTCATGTTGATCGCTGTGACGGTGATCGTCTTCAGGCCGGTGACTGGCCAGGTGTAGCTGACTATGGCAGAGCCCTGTCCCGACGCTGGCGGTGGTGACCAGGTGTAGCTGATGGGCAGCGTCGCCGTGGGCGGGCTGACGGTGGCGGTGAAGGTGTAGGTCGTGTCGATATTGCCGTTCGTGGGACCGCTGATCTCCACGGACGCGACGGGCTCGGGCCTCACCCAGACGTTGTCGATGGCATAGCCATCATCCGCAATCGGATAGTCATCGTAGAACTGGAACTTGATCTGGAAGTGATCGTTGAAGGTCAAGCCGTAGGCGGCGGCTTGCGCGTCCAGGTAGATGACCTCGTGCCGGAAGGCCAGAGGACCGTTGTTGAAGGAGAGCACCTGGTACCAGTGCGCACCATCGTCGTCACTGATAAAGACGCCGTCTTGCGGGTGATTCTCATCGTAGAACTCCCGCCACCAGAAATCGAGCACGACACCGGATTGCCCTGCCAGGTCGATGTTCAGGATCAGCGCTGCTATGGAGGGCGTATCGTCCTTGGTTGCGTCGTCCAGTAGGGCGCTGTATGTTCCAGAGTATGGATATGTGTCGCTCACCTGTACCCGGCCCTGCGTTGTGGTATACACGGTCCACCCGCCATCCAGCGTGCCTGACTCGAAGCCGTCGTAGAAGGGAAACTGGGCCACCGTGATAGTGATGGCGTGGGTGCTGCTTACCGTACCCCCTGCATTGGTGGCTGTGACGGTGATGGTCTGAGGACCGAGGGTGCTCCAGGCAAAGGCCGCCGTGTCGGTGACGCCAGCGACGATGTGCGTCTGCGGGGACAGCCCCGTGGCCTGCCAATGGTACGTGATCGGCACGGTTGCGGTGGGCGGGCTGGCCGTGGCGGTGAAGGTGTAAGCGGCGTTGATAGTGCCCGTCGTCGGGCCACTGATCTCCACCCCGGTCAGTGGGATGACGCGGCGGAGTCGATAAAAGCCAGCGACGACCTGCTGCGGGCTGGTCTGTGCCGCCTCTGCCACCAGCAGGCCACAGTCGGGTGATCCAGGCCGATTGGTGTTCAACGTGACCTGGAGCGTGACGGTGACGGATTCGCCATGTGCCAGCGTGCGCGTCGTCGGGGTGACCACGGCCGGCCAGCTCTGCGCCGATAGGTGGGTGAAAGTGAAGCTGCCGCTGGCGCCGCTGCGGTTGGTCAAGGTGTAGACGAAAGCCACCGATTGCCCCAACCTGCCCCCTGCCGCCTGTGCCGGAGGTGCCATGTCCAGGCCGCCAGTCAGCGTTACAGTCCGGGTCGAACTCAGTCCTCCCACATCGATCGCCTGCGCTGTCACCGTGGCTGGCGAGCTGTAATTGAGCTGCCTGAAGGCCATGGTCACGCTGTAGCCATCGGTCGCGTTCAGGTCGCTGGGAATGATGCACACATCTCGCACCAGGGGATCGTTCAGCCCATCGGAGGACGTGTTGGCGTTGAGATCCACATAGTCAATGATCCGGCTGTCGGTGAGCGTGCCAGATACAGTCACGCTCACGGTGAGCACGTCGGGTTCTGTGTAGGGGCTGGTCACCCCAACCAGGGCAGTCAGGCCGGTCGCGTCGGTATAGACGCCGCGGAGCTCGATGGTTGGAGACACGCGATTGGTCCAGGGCAAAAACGGAGTGCTCAACGGGTGGATGGCGGCCCGCTGCGTGACGGTCGTCCCGTCGTGGACCTCAAAGTGCAGGTAGGCGGACGGAGCGCCGGTATCCCTCCCCACCCAGCCAATGACCTGTTCGGGAGTGATCTCAAGGCTGTTGGTGATCTCCGAATGAACGGATCCGAGGTGATCGTAGCGGGTCTGGCCGTCGGCGTCCGCGTGGGTCAAATGGACGAAGCAGCTGGCTGTACCAGGCGCGCAATCGCCGCTGAAGGATTGGACAGTTCCCGTGGTCACAGCGTGGACCGGGGTGTTCTCGGCGGCGCACCAATCTACGCCGAGAGAGAAATCGTAGCTGGTGTACGCTCCGCTAGACAGTAGCCGGGGGCCAAACGTGTCACACATATCCAGCGCGATGGTGAGCGGATAGGTGAAAACGGCCGGGGTGCGCAGATAGAGCCTGGCGGCAGGCGGAGCAGGAGCCGCCGACCTGTCAGGCGGCACCGCCGCCACATCGCGTGCCAGCCACAGCAGGCAGGCGACGACACCGAGCACCGCCACGCCAAGCGACCACACTATTGTCAATGTCCTTCTGGATCGAAAGTAACTGTCCAAGGGATGTCACCTCTCTCGCCCGCTACGCCACCACATCGGCAGCGTCAAATCGGCTTGGCCACGCTACCGTACCAAGCCGATATCTGGTCGTTCGTTCCACTGTGTTATCGCGCTTCTGTCCATGCAAAGTCAATGAAAGGGAAAACAACGATTGGAATTCGCAGGGTATCCCCAATGTTCGCGACGCTATCTCGCGGTCGTGTTCGTATGGATACCGGTCACGGAGGTGGCTCAGTGGGTGGTGGCGGCTCCCCTGGCCTTCCTGCTGATGGGTCATACCAGAGCAGCCATTCCTCACTAGTCCGAGCCACGATCGCACCATCCTGAATGACGACGACTTGCCAACGGTATTCACCATACTTGTCGGTTGCCAATCCAGTTGTCCATGTAGTGGTTGTGAGGTCAGGACTCTCGAGCACCTCGCCTGTGGGAACGTGGCGCATAATAACCCGGAAAACCTGCCCTCCTCGCAAGCTGCCTTCCCACTCCAGCGTAACGTCTCTAACGCCCTTTATGGTCATACCAAACCCAGGCCGCAATTGGCGGGGCTGCACGGCGATGGGTACGGGTGGTGAGGGAGTTGCCGTTGGTTCTGGCGTAGGCGTGGCTGTTGAGGTTGATCTCGGTGTAGGCGTAGCGGTCGGTAGGATGGGCGTAGGGGACGCGGTAGGTACAGAGATCGGCGTAAACGTCGGGGTTGGGGACAGCACAGGCGCGATAGGTACGGACGGCGTACTGGTTGACGTCGGTATGGCCGTAGTTGTGGGTGTTGCGGTTTCTGACGGCGGAGCAACAGCCGGCGTGCTACGTGATCGTAATATCGCAATCGCAACCACCAGGACAACACACGCCGCACCAACAAGTCCAACCACTGGCCTGTGGGACATGACCCACAGGCGGAATCTCACCTCGCGAATCCGCCAGCGGAGCGATTCTATGAGGCCTGGAGACACGGATAACGCTTTATCCCACCATTCGAGGGCACTCTGCCACCGTCTGGCCCCGCGCTCTTGATGCCCCAGCGCCACATACATCTGGGCGAGGGCGGACATACTTGGGAACGCCCGCACCTCCTGGGGGATTCTCGCCAGTTGCTCAAGAGCGCCCTGCTGATCTCCCTTCTTCCATAGCTCTAAACCCAGACGAGAATGGGCCTCAGCTTCGGCGTTCAGATTCGAGTGCTCTGTCCTGACATAGTCTCCCTCCCGCAAGAGCCGGTAGTAGATGTCGGCTAACGTCTGGCTCACCTCTACCCACTGGCCGTAATCGGGAGTGATCTTCTCCAGTTGAGCAATGGCGACGGGGCTGTTCTCTTCGAGCAACTCCTCTGACCACCGGTGCCGGGCGATGTCCAACAGTCGCCGGGTGCGCCCTGCCCTGTGATTGGGGTCAATCTCAACGACGTTCTCCAGCCAGTCAACCTTCTGTGCCCAGCTCATAGGCACGTCCTCGCGCGTACCGTTCCTGAAAGCGAGCGTTGCACACAGCTCAGCGACATCCTCATAGCTGGGATCCTGCCCATACAGATCATAGAACAGGTAGTAGGCGCGTACTGGATCGTCTTCCTCCAGTTCCTTACCCCAGGCATACAGGGCGCGTTTGAGAACGTCGTCCACTGTCCTACCATCGGGCCCTTCATAGCTCTTGTCCAGATCCGTGGCCAGTCTTACAACCTCTGTCCAACTCTCCTGCGCCAGCAGCGCGAGAACATGGTTATATTCCCGCTCCCGCTTCTCCTCTAACTCCGCCTGCTCTAGCCTCGCGGCGATGTCCACGCCTGCGTACGTCGAATCGAACTGATCCAACGTCGCGAAGGCCTCAACCGCGGCTCTCCATCGTCGCTCAGATAGATGCAGCATGCCCTGGGCGTACAGCTGTCCCATGTTCAGTTTGCGGAACAGTTCTCCCATTTGGTCGGGCAACTCGCTTGGCTTCTCGTGCCCTTGATAATACTCCAGACCCCGTTCAAACTTGACTTCCGCCGCCTGCCAATCCGCAGCGCTTACGTATTCTTCACCCTCTCTCAGGTGGCGCTCGATTTCCGCGATGTCAGCAGGTTCGATTGGGGCCAAACCCTCCTCTGCCTCTTCGCTCGGTTGCTCCTCGACCTGCTCCGACGCTTGTTGCTGCTCTCGCTTTCTTGCTTCTGCCCTCTCGATCCTGAGTCTATCCCCTGCCTGCTGGTAAGCAGCCAGGGCACTGTCAACATCGTCTCGTAGCAGCGCTTCATTGCCGCGCCGAACCAAAATGGAGACCTTGATCTCTTGTGCTGCCGGTTCATCGGGGAAAACCTCGAGGGCGCGCTCGCACGCGACCAGCGCGCCATCTTTGTCCCCACCATGTTCCCGCGCTTGGGCCTGGGCCACCAGAGCATGTGCAAGTGGGAGCGAGGCCTCGTCAGGATCCGCAGTGTAGGCTAGCTCCAGTTCGGCTACTGCTTGGTCGATCTGACCAAGCTGCATCAGCATCCCACCTCTTTTGAGCCAGATACTGGAGGGCTGTGTGTCCGCTCTCACCTTCAGAACCTCAGCGCTATGTTGGTGGGCGAACAAGACCGGCGCCCACCACGACGACGATCGATCGCCAAATTGCCCAGCCACGGATTGGCGTGCCTCAGTTACGGCGCATTCCAGGGGCACGTCGCCCTCAGCGAGCCAGGAATCGTAGCAATGTCGGTAAAACCAAGCTGCTACGTCCCTGTCCATTGGGCATTGCGTAGTCATCACTGCAGGCAGACCTTTGGCAATGAAACGCCCTGCCATGCTCCGGAAGGCGCGGTTAATGCCAGCATGCGCTCCTTCGTGGGCATGCAGTATCACGACGCGCACACCGTTGTACGCCATGAGGCTGGTCAGGTCGGGGATAGATACGCTTTGGCCACGCTCGGACCCCGGACCAGCAAGGCATAGAGTATCTTTGACCTCTGCACCATGCGTATCAGGCAGGCCACTGTGAAAGAGAAAGTGCGCGATGTCGTAGGGGTATTCTGTACGAACCAGGGTGCGATACAGCGTGTCGCAATCAGCGCCGGCACCATCGGACGAGCCGAGATAGTCCATGACCAGCTTTCCGGACTCTAGAAAATCGGCCAGTGCCTCTTCCAGATTGGTCCGCTCAGTGACAGGATCGACCGGCGTCTGGGAATCAGGATTGGCAACGACCACCAAGACCCTCAGCGGCAGCGTGATCGGTCGCTCTTGAACGGATCCGCTATAACGGGGAGAACGTACCACTGGGCTCAGTGCTTCGAGGGCCAGGAACTCGTGACGTGGGGCAGTGCGCGCGCAAAGCAGCTCCAACGGTACTTCGGTCAGAGCGTCGCCTTGGACAGTGAAGCGCAGGCGGAGGCCAGTATTGCGACGCCGACGCGCCCGACTCAGGCAGATGTTCCATTCGCTGGCTATCGCGCCAGTGATTAGGGATTCGAACAGACGGTGACCCAGTTCAGCCAGTTCATCCTCGCTCTTGTCACCCTGGCACGCCTCAGTCCAGATAGCGTGGTCTTCCGGTAACGCGATGGGCACAGGCTGCATGAGACGACGGCCGCTAGGCACCGTGCCCAGGTCAGCGTATAGATGCTCGTTCTTTTTGGTGACGACGACTTCAAAGTCCTCGTACCGCTTGATCATTTTCTCTTCCGGTCCACTGGTGAGTGGTACGGTGGATGCTCCGTTGACAGAATCGATATCGAGAGAGGGAGAACCGTGATAGGCAAGCGGGCAACCACAAATTGAGGGATCCACGAAATCGACTCAATCGCGCATTCCTCCGGCCTGATCAGCGTATACCCCCTGGCGGCCCGTGTGTCAGTTGCTGGCCCGCCCCCCAGATCCCGGACACACGTACAAAGCTATACCTGCATTATACTTTAGCTCTCGCACAAGGTCAATAGTACGTGACGGCCATTCGCGGGGCCTGGAGAGGTTCTGCCCAACACACAAAACGCCACCGCGCAGGTGGGGGAAATGCGCGGCGTCCATCGCTGTCCTCAGGAGCCATCAAGCGATGCTCGGGATGCCTCTTGTGCTATCTGATCGCTTCCTGTGTGTTGTTCGATCTAGAACTCTCCCACCTCTCCCACGCGGAACCGCTCAATCGCCAGGAACCCCAGCGTGCAGACGAGCATGAGCAGCGTGGACATCGCCAGCGCCTGCCCGTAGTTGGCCGTACCGGGGCGGCCCAGGAAGCGGTAGATGGCGATGGGCATGGTGGGGCGCTCCGGGCGAGCGATCAGACTCGTGGCCCCGAACTCGCCCATCGAGATCGTGAAGGCGAACACGGCTCCCACGAGGACCGCCCGTGCCATGATGGGTAGGTCGACCTCCCGCCACACGCGCCAGGGTGAGGCCCCCAGTATCGCCGCTGTCTCGCGCAGGCTGGGATGGATGGCGCGCAGCGCTGGCAGCACGCTGCGGACGACGAAGGGGAGCGCGACGAGGGTGTGGGCCAGCACGACCAACAGCGGCGAAGTGCGCAGGTTGAGCGGCGGCTCGTCCAGCGCGACGATGTATCCCAGGCCCAGCGTCACTGCCGAGGTTCCCAACGGCAGCATGAAGAGCGGGTCGAGCAGGCGCCATAGTCGTCCTTCTCGGGGATGGGGACTACCGGGGTACGATCCGGAGCCCCGATTGTCCAGGACCACCGCCGCCATCAGCCCCAGCACCACCGAGAGCCCCACCGTTGCCAGGGCGAACCCTACTGAGTTGCGCACCGCCGCTGCCGGGGGCACGTAGAAGGCCGAACCGCGGGGATTCTCGAACAACTGTCGGTAGAAGGCCAGCGACATCCCCCCCGCTACCGAGGTAGAAAGCGTCAGCGAACGCTCGACCAACGCGGCCAGCGGCGCAACCAACAGCACCAGCATCAACCCGACGTTGATCCCGACGACCAATCTGCCGCGCCACCGGTATACCCGACGCTGGGTCGCCTGGCGCGATCGCAGTTCCAGCGGCAGCGTCAGGCGCGCTTGTAGCCGCGTGTAGATCGTCATCAGCGCAAAGGTAAACACGATCTGAACGACGGAGAGTGCGGCCGCCAGCGGCAGGTTGAGGAACTGGATCGTCTGGCGATAGATCTCTACCTCCAACGTGGCGAAACGAGGTCCGCCCAGCACGAGGACGACGCCAAAGCTGGTGAAGCAGAAGATAAAGACCAACAGCGCCGCCGCGCCGATAGCGGGGGTCAGCAAGGGCAGCGTCACCTCGCGGAAGACACGCCACCGGCGAGCTCCCAGCAAACGGGCAGCTTCCTCCAGGCGGGGATCGAGGTTGGCCCAATAAGTCCCCACGATACGCAGCACCAGGGTATAGTTGTAGAATACGTGTGCCAGCAGGATGATGGTCAGCGTGTGCTGGAGATCGAGGGGTGGATGGTCAAGCCCCAAGAGGTCCATCAGAGCCAGGTTGAGCAGGCCGTGGGGTCCCAGCAGCGCGGTAAAGGCCAGCGAGACGACGATAGTGGGCAACACGAACGGGACCGTCGTCAGCGCTTGCACGAGCGACTTGCCGGGAAAATCGTAGCGGGCGAAGACATAGGCCCCAGGCAGTGCCAGTCCTACGGTCAGCAGCGTTGAGAGCGCCGCCTGCCAGGTCGTGAACCAGAGTGTGTGCACATAGTAGGAGGTGAGAAACAGCTTCCCCACCGCCGCCAGGCTAAAGTGGCCCTCGGGGGCGAAGGAGAGGGTCAGGATGGAAGCGAGAGGGTAGAAGTAGAAGAGGAGTAGAAAGGCAAGGGGGAAGAGGGCGGGAAAGGTAGAAGCCAGGAAGCCGGGAAGCGGTATATTGGAAGGCTTCCTGGCTTTTCCTCTTTCTCGCTCTCTCATCGTCGAGATTGTTCCTCCGCCCCTAAAGCCGCTCAGCGCAGCATGATCTCAGCCCACGCCTCAACCCACGCCTCACGGTTGGCCTCTATGGCTGCAAAGTCAACCTCGGCCGGAAGGTCGGGGATGGCGGCGAATTCGGCAAATACCTCGGGCAGAGCCGCGTTCTCGTTGGCGGGGAACATGAACATGTGGAGAGGGATGTCCTCCTGGAAGGTCGTGCCGAGCATAAAGTCTACCCATGCCTCGGAAAGCTCGCGGTTCTGTGCGCCTTTGAGGATGCCGACGAACTCGATCTGACGGAAGCAACTGCCGGGTCCAACGACCGCCGCTGTGGGGGCCTCCTCGAAAGGCTCCTCCGCAAAGTGGACCTCCACCGGTGGACTGCTGGCGTAGCTGACGACGATGGGTCGGTCGCCCTCTCCTCCAGAGCCGTAAGTGAACTGTCCCCAGTAGGCGTCCTCCCACCCCTCAACCGCCAACACATGGTTGTCTCGAAGGTCAGACCAGTAATCCAGGTAGGTGTAGTCACCGGTTTGGCCGAAGTGACCGATCGTCGCCAACAGGAAGGCCAATCCTGGCGACGACGTAGCGGGATTCTCCACGACGGTCAGGCCCCGGTACTCGGGCTTTGCCAGGTCCTCCAGGTTAGCGGGTGGCGTCAGTCCGTGCTCGGCAAACCAGCCCTTGTCATAGTTGAGACAGACGTCGCCATAGTCGACCGGCAAGGCGCGGTACTGGGGGTCGAGCTTCAGGTCATCAGGGATCTCGGCCAGCAGTGGTGAGTCGTAGGCGTCCAATATATCGGCCTTGAGCGCCCGGCTGAGGAGCGTGTTGTCCACGCCATACAGCACGTCGGCCATGGGATTGTCACGGCTGAGGACAGCCTGGTTGAGAACCACGCCCGCGTCACCGGCCTGGAGAATCTCAACCGTGGCATTGTGCTGCTCCTCAAAGGCAGCGATAGTCTCTTCGCTGATATCGAAACTATCGTGGGTCATCACCCGTACCGTGGCAGGCTGCGGCGGCGCACAGGCTGCCAGTACGAGCAAACCGACCAGCGTACACATCGTTACACCTTTCATCTTGCACCTCCTCCTGCATAATACTTTCGCATAACTGTACACGGACATCTACTCATTTCGCGTAACCACGCACAGGAGCAAGCCCTGTCGCACACGCACGCGCCCCTGTGACGCCGTCAGCACATTGCTCACTCCTCGCGCCAGCCCAAAGCGCAGCGTGTCCTCGTGCAGCGGCCACTCCAATCCCTCGGCTGTCACGCCTACCGCGTCTCCTCCCAGTGGAATCAGGGACACGGTATCTCCGGGCCGGCCCTCTATGGAAGCCTCGTCGCGGATGAGGAAGGCCGTCTGTAATCCCTCGATGATGCGCGTGTCGAGGCCGCTCAACTCCGGCAGGGCCAGCAGCATCAGGTTGGCCATGGTCTGGTCCAGCCGTCCTCCCAGCGCGGCCAGGACGATGATCTCCGTCGCGCCATGGCGCACAGCGTGCCCAAGCGCGAGTTCCAGGTCGGTCTCGTCTTTACGGGATGAGAAGCTGATGATCCGCGAGCCGGCGGCCTCCAAGCGGCTTCTATCGTCCGTTGACAGTGAATCGAGATCACCGATGATCACGTGGGGGGAGATGCCGATGGCCAGAGCGTGATGAGCCCCTCCATCAGCCGCGATGACGAGGTCATTGGAGCCCAAGAGGTTCTGTGTGCCCTGCGGATCGATGAACTCTCCGTTGGCAAAGATGACAGCGCGCATAGTCGCTCCATATAGAAAAGCCGCCCCGGCCAGCGGGGCGGCTGTGTCGATACCTAGACGGTCTCCCTACGCTGGCATTACCCAGATCAGGTTCCAAGGGTCGGTGTCGGCGGTCTGCAACTGCGGTCGCAACCGGGGCACCCTCTCAGCCTAGCTCCCTAGGCTCCCCTGAAGATATGTCCTCAACAGATTTTCTCAACGTGCAATGAGATTATACCACTTTCATATCGATCTGGCAAAGTTCTATATGCACCCGCATGCAGACCTATCCGGCAACGGTGGGTCATCAGTGCGCTTCGACGTGGCTAGTCCTCCGGTACAGGTGCGGTGGGGCTGACGCGCTTGATCTTGGCGATCAGCCGTCGCCGCTCGTCGGAATCGGCGGCCTCTGCTAACCGCTCGCGCAGATACTTTAATTTCCGCTTACGAGTCCGCTTGCGAATGCGCTTTCGGTCTTTTTCCGTTCGCATCAACTCCTCCTATCTACATCTACTCATTCCGTATCACGGATACACCCGCTTCAGCATGCGCGGGAACGGGATCGTCTCCCGCAGATGGTCCAGGCCGCAGATCCAGGTCACGGTACGCTCCACACCCAGTCCAAAACCGGAGTGGGGCACCGAGCCGTACTGCCGCAGGTCGATGTACCACTCGAACGCCTCTCGGGGTAGGTTCCACTCCTCGAGCCGCTGGAGCAACAGATCGGGGTCGGAGATGCGCTCCGAGCCGCCGATGATCTCCCCATATCCCTCCGGAGCCAGCAGGTCCGCGCTCTTGGAGATCTCCGGCCGTCCGGGCCAGGGTTCCATGTAAAACGCCTTGGCCCGCGTCGGGTAACCATAGACGAATACGGGCTTGTCGAACCGCTTGGTCAGCTCTGTCTCGTGGGGCGAGCCAAAATCATCCCCCCACTCAATGGCCAGCAAATCCCCGAGTTCCGCATCTCCCGTCCGCTCTCGAATCTCCGCCAGCATCTCCAGCGCCTCGTCGTAGGATACGCGAGGGAAGGGAGGCGTCACTTTTTCCAGATGCCTGGTGTCCCGTCCCAAGAGCTCCAGTTCCTGCGCCCGATCGCACAGGCAGGTCTGGACGATGTGTGAGACGAATTGCTCCCCAATCTCCATATACCCATCGAGATCGCAGAAGGCCATCTCTGGCTCGACCATCCAGAACTCGGTCAGGTGGCGGCGGGTCTTGGACTTTTCGGCGCGGAAGGTAGGACCGAAGCAGTAGACGCGGCCAAAGGAATAGATATCGGCCTCGTTGTAGAGCTGGCCGGACTGGGCCAGAAAGGCTGGCTCGCCGAAATAGTCGGTCTCAAAGAGGGTGGACGTGCCCTCGCAGGCGGCCGGCGTGAGGATAGGCGTATCCATGTTGACAAAGCCGTGATCGTCGAGCCAATCGCGGATGGCGCGGATGACAGTGGCCCGCACCCGCAACACGGCCCACTGGAGCTGGGAGCGGATCCACAGGTGGCGGTTGTCCATCAGGAACTCTACCCCGTGCTCCTTAAGCTGGATGGGGTAATCGTTGGCCACCTGGATCGCCTGCAGATCGGTGACACCAAGTTCGTAGCCACCAGGGATGCCAGGAGCGCGGCTGTCCTGGCGGACGGTGCCGGTGACGACGATGGACGACTCCTGGGTCAGGCCCTGGGCCGCCTCAAAGACCTCAGGGCTGACCTCCTTGTTGAAGACCACGCACTGGGCATAGCCGGTGCCATCCCGTACCTGGAGGAACTGGAGTCTACCCTTGTCGGTGCGATTATGGAGCCAGCCCTGTAGCACGACCTCCTCTCCCACGTGCTGCGAGATGTCCTGGATGCGGATTATGTCAGGCATAGCGGATTCTCCTCCTCGGGTGCTTGGGGAGGATTGTACCGCAGAACGGGACAGGAGGCAAGGGAGATACAGGAATCGGTCGCCGGGAGGTCAGGTTTTCCAATTCCTCAACATTGTGCTATCATACCACCTTCAATCTGCGCGCTGGTTGGAGGACCGAACCTCGCGATGGCAGCAGTGGCATGTTGAGTGACGCCCATTGGAGGAGATGTACCTAATCGTCGGAGAATGTCCACATGGCAAGCGGCCTGCAAGAGAATACAGACATGGACCTTGACCGTCGTGCGGATCGATGCCGTACTCCGAGCGACGTTTACCCCAGGCAGGTATGCAACCAGCGCGTAGCACTTGTTCATCGACAACTTTGCACTTTCGTATGCTGATCCAGGCGCAAAACCGCCGCGAAAGTACGAGCCGCACAGCAAGGAGGTGGTGTCTCTGGAACGATATTCTCCGATCAGTGGTTTGGAGGGGCGCCACGCCCCACAGTCGTTCGATAAGCGAAAGCAACCTGCATCAATATCAAGGAGACAGAGCGTGAGTACAAAACCCAAAATCCTTACTTTATTGGCGCTCGTAGTGATGCTCTCAATGGTCGCCACTACTGTCAGCGCCCAGCCGAGTCCGGCGCCGACCCTTGGGTCGGCGCGAGTTGACGCCGTTGATGTTGTGCGCGCTGTTGCCAGCGACGAGGCCGCTGCATCAGTGAGCATAGCAAAGGAAGAGCCGCCGGAGCCAGAATTGGTGCTCACGGACCCATACGTGAGCGAGCCCGTCGCCCCGGCGGACACTACGGGCCTGCCGCCAGCGCCTACAGTTGACCCGTATACTGGAGCGCCCCAGGAAACGTTGGGCCGCACCCACCTGCCCAAGGAGGCAATCGGCACGCCTGCGGGCCCCGACGCCGTGGCGCAGCGGGCATTGGCCCCAAGCCAGATGCCGCCCACTATCGTCAACTTTGAGGGCATAGACAACAGGGATGGCGTCTACCCGCCCGACACCGACGGCCAGGTAGGGCCGAATCACTACGTGCAGATGGTCAACCTGTCCACGGCCGTCTACGACAAACAGGGCAACCTGTTGTACGGTCCCTTCCATCCCAACGACCTGTGGCCAGAGACTCCCGAGCACAAGGGCTGCTACAACACCAACGACGGTGACGTGGTCGTGCTTTACGACCAGATGGCCGACCGCTGGCTACTGACCCAGTTTGGCCTGCCGCACTATCCTCTTGGCCCCTACTACCAGTGCATCGCCGTCTCCAAGGGGCCAGAGCCCACGAACGACCCCGACGATTGGTATCCGTACACTTTCCTGGTCCACGAAGACAAGATGAACGACTATCCCAAGCTGGGGGTCTGGCCGGACGGGTACTATATGACGGCCAACCAGTTTGCCGATGATCCGGCCGATGCCTCTGGGGCTGGCGCATGGGTCTTTGAGCGGGACAGCATGCTCAACGGTGAAGCGGCTACTTTCCAATATTTCGACTTATCTTCCCAGGGTTATTGGAGCCTGCTGCCCAGCAACCTGATGGGCGATATCCTGCCTCCAACCGGTGCGCCCAACTACTTTGCCTCCGTGGATCGCGACTGGTACGGCACGGACGACGTCTTCCACGTCTTTGCCTTCCACGTGGATTGGGACACCCCCGCCAACTCGACCTTCTCCCTGGTCAAGGATATGTTCATTGAGGATTACAATGCGTTATGCCCTGGGCAGTCTAGCTGCATCCCACAGCCCGATACGGCCCAAGGACTGGATGCCATCTCAGCGCGCCCGATGATGCATCTATGGTACCGTAACTTTGGCGACCACGAGACGCTGGTGGTCAACCACACTGTGGACGTGGGGAATGAACGCGCTGGCGTCCGCTGGTACGAGGTCCGCGACCCCGGGCCAAATGCCTACGTTCACCAGCAGTCCACCTTTGCCCCCGACGACGGCCACCATCGCTGGATGGGCAGCATCGCCATGGACAAGGTCGGTAACATAGCTCTGGGCTACAGCATCGCCAGCGAGACGATGTATCCCTCCATTCGTTACACGGGTCGGCTGGCCGGCGACCCCCTGGGTGAAATGAGCCTGGGGGAGGGCATCATCATCACCGGCACCGGCTCCCAGACCGGCTCTGGCGCTCGCTGGGGCGACTACAGCGCCATGAGCGTGGATCCGGTGGACGACTGCACTTTCTGGTACACTCAGGAGTACATCGAGACGACAGGTCCTGTATCCTGGCAGACCCGCATCGCTGCCTTCCGCTTCCCAAGCTGCCTGGCAGCGACGGGCTCGCTGGAGGGCACGGTCGAATCCGCCGCCACGGGCGATCCCATCAACCACGCCAAGGTGACGGCCGACGCGAACCCAACGTACGTGGCCTACAGCCAGGCGGATGGTAGCTATGGCTTTGTGACTATCCCAACCGGGACCTACACCGTGACGGCCGAGGCGTACGGCTTCCAGACCAAGGTGGTCACAGACGTGCTCATCACTGAGGACATGACGACGACGCAGGACTTTCAGCTTGCATCGTGGTCCAGTTACGTGGTGTCCGGCACCGTGACCGACGATACCACGGGCTGGCCCCTCTACGCCCGCATCGACATCGAAAACTACCCGTACAGCCCCATCTGGAGCGACCCGGTCAGCGGCTACTACAGCGTCACCCTGTCCAGTGCTTCTCTCCACACCTTCACCGTCTCGGCCTGGGTGGGCGGCTACAACAGCTCTGAACGTGTCTTTGGGCTGTTGATGGCGGATACCACGGAGAACTTTGCCTTGACCGCCGACCTGGATGCCTGTGCCGCGCCTGGCTACAGACCATCGGCTGTGGTGTACTCAGAGGGCTTTGAGGCCAGCGGCGTCTACACCCACGCTGGCGCGGGAGATGAGTGGGAGTGGGGAACGCCGGCGATTTGGCCCTATGGCTGCGCCTCGGGCGATAACTGCTGGGGTACCGACTTGGATGGTTACCACAACTCCAACGCCGACCAGGTCTTGACCTCGACCGTTATTTCCCTCTCGGCCTACGCTCCCGGCACCATCCTGACCGCCAACTGGTGGCAGGCCTGGAGGACCGAGGTAGGCTTTGACTACGCGTACGCCGAGGTCAGTATCGATGGCGGGCCCTGGGTGGAGATGTGGCGCGGCGATGGCTCTCGTGAGTGGACCGAGAAAAGCTACGGTATCTCGGCCGCTGCCGGCGGGAACGTCCAGTTCCGCTGGCGGCTGACCAGCGACAGCGGCGTCAATATGGAAGGATACTATGTGGACGATGTGGCGATCACCGTCGGCTGCGAGCACTCCCCGGGTGGCCTGTTGGTAGGCAACGTCTACAGCGCCACGATGACCACCGAAGCGCTGCCCGGCGCGACCATCCGAAGCGACCTGGGTGAGTCGGCTGTGGCTATGGAGACGCCGCTCGATCCGAACGTGGACGACTCCTTCTACACCATGTTCTCGCCGGCTGGCTCCCATGCCTTCACGGCCACGCTGCGCGGCTACGGTCCCGATTTGGCCATACCCACCATCGTCCTGAGCGATACGGTGCGGCAGGATTTCTACCTACCCGCGCCGCAAATGCATCTGGTATCCGGCACTGTCGCCGACGCCACCAGCGGCTGGCCGCTCTATGCCAGCATCACCGTCGAGGGCGACACCTTCTGGAACGATCCGACGACCGGCTACTACAGCGTGACCCTGCCTGAAGCTTTCCCGTACGCCCTCAGCGTGGCGGCGTGGGTGGATGGTTACGAGCCCACTCGGCACGTGGTCGGCCCGCTGACGGCGGACGCCACCGAGAACTTTATGCTGACGGCCGATCTGCTGGCCTGTAACGCACCTGGTTATGTGCTCTCGGCTGTTCTCTATGAAGGCTTCGAAGGCGACACCTTCCCGCCGGACGGATGGACAAGCTACGATGTAGATGGTGCCGAGAAATCGTGGGCATCCAGCGGCAACGCTTACCTTGGCGAGGCCGCAGCGGCACACTTATATGGCCCTCAGGGTCACATGGAGGACGGATGGCTGGTGACACCTGTGTTCACGCCGACCGCCGCTTCGGAGCTAGGCTTCTGGGAGTACGTGGACTGGGCCGATTATTATGTCAAGCACAGCCTGTTGGTCTGCACCGCCGACTGTGACAATCCCCCCGCGAATTACACAGAAATCGCCGAGGTCGCCGATCCTCAAGACGGCATGTGGCAGAGGCGGACGTTTGACGTGAGTGGTTACGCTGGCACACCTATCCGGCTGGCTGTCCGCTACGAAGGTGAGTGGGCTGATGACTGGTACATCGACGAGGTCATTGTGTCGCCCACATCCTGCGACCTGACGCCCGGTGGCCTGGTGGTAGGCAACGTCACCGACGAGAACACCAGCCAGGGTATAGTGGGCGCGGGGGTCACCAACGATGGCGGCCACGCGGCGACCACCCGCGAAACGCCGGACGACCCGGATGTGGACGACGGATTCTACACCTTGTTCTCACCGGCCGGCTCGCACACTTTCACCGCCACGATGGATAACTATGGGGCAGATGTGGACACTTTCACCGTCGTCCTGAGCGACACGGTGGCGCACGACTTTGATCTATCGGCGGGACAGCTCGCCCGCGCCCCCAACAGCTACGAGGTCACCCTGCCAATGGGCGTCAGCACGACCCTGCCCCTCACTCTGTCCAACACTGGTGGGTTAGCAGTCACGTTCGAGATGGCCGAAGTACCAGGTGAGTTTGTGCCTGTGGTGCTGACACCCCAGCCCATCGGTCGGGGTCCCATGCGTGGCCGACTCTCCCTTTCACCGATCAAGAGCAATGGGATCGCAGCTCCGTGGTCGCCCTCCGGGCCGGTCAACCTAGTGCTCGACGACGGCACCCGTGAGAATGCCCTTGGCCTCACCGCGGGTGGCCAGTTCATGTGGCTGAACCGGTTCACGCCCGACCCGGCAGAGTTTCCCTTCACGCTGGACCAGGTCTCGATACTCTTCGGTGCCGGCATGGGCGTGAACGTCGGCGAGACGGTTGACATCTACATCTACGAGGACACCGACGGCGATGGCGACCCGGGCACCAACGCCAGCTTTTTGGGAAGCCAGACCGGCGTCGCTGTCCAGGCAGTGGACGACGTGACGTGGTCCGATTACAGGCTGGACACTCCTGTGGATCTGTACGGCCCTGGCGACGTGCTGATCGCCGTTGTCAACCGCACGGCTGGCACAGATGCTGGCGAACACCCGGCAGCTATGGACACGACGGCCAGCCAGGGCCGCTCCTGGGTCGGCATCTACGGCGCTGGCAACCCAGCCGACCCGCCGATACTGCCGGCCGACAGTGCATGGGGTATTATCGACACCTTGGGCTTTGCCGGTAACTGGATGGTTCGGGGCAGCGGCTTCACTATCTCTCCCGACGTTCTCTGGTTGAGCGAGGGCCCCATCTCCGGCACCATCTCCACCGGTTCCGAACAGGTCGTTGATATCACCTTCGACGCCAGCGTGGCCGAGATCGAGCAGCCAGGCGAGTACCACGCCCAGCTCAAGATCAAGCACGACACGCCCTACGACGTGGCCAATGTTCCGCTGACCATGACCGTCACCGCACCGGCCACCTGGGGCAAGCTGACGGGCGATGTCTATAGCCTGGGCCACTGCGACGTCAACATGGCTGGTCTAGAGGGGGCTGAGGTGCTGGTCGAGAACGGCGCCACGGTAAGCACGACGACCTACGCTGACGGCATCTACGTCTACTGGCTCGAGGCCGGCCTCTACACCGTGACCATATCCGCTGATGGGCACGTCGCGGCCGACCCGGCCCAGGTGACTATCCCCGCTGGAGTGACGACTACCCTGGACGTCTACTTGCGCTCCATCGAGCCGTGCATCAGCATCGCGCCGCTCTCCATGGAGGCCGCTCCGCCGCTTGGCAGCTCCGAGACGCGCGTGCTCATGCTGACCAACGCCGGCGCGGGGGCCTCGACAGTCAGCATCCAGGAGTCGCCGACCGCCTCCTGGCTGAGCGAGAACCCGACCGCTGGCACGGTGGGCGCCGACAGCACCTTCCCCGTCACCATCACCTTCACCAACCTACCTGCGGTGATGCCCGGCACCTACACCAGCACGCTGGTCGTCAACACCCAGGACGCGGTCAACAGCCAGGTCAACGTCCCGGTGACGATCACCATCGCTCCTCGACCTGAGCCGACCTGGGAGAAGCTGGTCACCGTCAATGACGTACTGACCGACACCTTCCCGGTCACTGTCGTCGGCGACGACAGCGTCGAGATCGTGGATCAGGTGTGGATCACCTGGACGGGTAGGGTCACCTTCACGCTGGATGAGGAGTGGTCCGACTCCCTGGAGCTGCTGGACTATGCTGTCCGCGGCTTGCCTGGAGGCACGGCCATCCTGCCGGACTATGCCACGGTGGTTATGCCCACCGCGGGCCAGATGACCGTGATGGTCACCGACGGTCCCGGTGAGTGGGGGTACGTCATCACCAAGACCTTCACCGTCCTGGCTGGCAACTGGGAGACCGGCGCCATCAGCGAGACCCTGTTGGTCGAAGGCGCCGCCCCACAGCTCGATCCCAGAGTGTTGCAGTTCGTGAACGGCGCACCGGTGACAAAGGTCTACTTGCCCCTCGTGATGCGAAGCGGATAATCGTGGGCACGTAGAAATCGCTGGGGCCACCGGAACTTCCGATGGCCCCAGTTTTTGTTTTGCTCCAAGCGGCGAGGAGGTCAACCGGTAGGTGTGGCCGTTCCGAGCGTGCCCGTAAGCGGAGTGGTCGGCGTTACCACGGGTGTGTTGGTGGGATATGGAGTCCAGGTAGGCGGCAGCGTGAGGCCAGGTGCCGGTGTACTGGTGGGATGTGGTGTCCAGGTAGGTGGTAGCGTGACACCAGGTGCGGGCGTACTCGTTGGGAGAGGCGTCCAGGTGGGCGGTAGCGTGACACCAGGTGCGGGCGTACTCGTTGGGAGAGGCGTCCAGGTGGGCGGCAGTGTGAGGGCGGGTGTCGGCGTTGGGGCAAGCGTGCCCGTCAAGGTCGCCGTCGGAGTGAGTGTGGGCGTCCAGGTAAGACGGGGGGTGTTGGTCGGTCGAGGTGTTCGCGTCGGTGCTGGGGTAGGCGGCGGCTGGGTGGGGCGCGGCGTCCAGGTGGGGGGTCGTGTACCGCTAAGCGTCGAAGCTGTATCTATGGTGGTTGGTGTCTGCCCGATATCCGCAGTGGCGACCGCTGTGGGCCGTGGCTCCAGTGATATCAGCCCACGATTGACCGCCCACCAGCCACCTATGATAACGATGCAGACAAAGACAAACAGCCCAGCCCCGAGGGCGATGATCCAGTCCGGTCCCCGCTCGGTCGGCCGCTGTGGCGAAGGAGCTTGTGCCGGTTCATCTGGTCTGCGCCCAGCCTCGTCGGGCACATCATATTCGCCCTGTCCATCGGACGGTGCATCTTTCCCTGTGCCGGACATCAATGGGACTATGGTGGTGAACGGCGACACACTCTGGCTGACACCCAGGCGCTCCAATCCGCGCTTCGCCATGTTGTTGTTGGGATTGATCTTGAGGACATTCTCCAGGCAGACGCGGCGCTCCGCGTCGGTGTCCACCGCTCCGCTCAGCCACAGCCAGGCCATCTCGTTGTGCTCGTCCTGCTGCACGACCTGCGCTAGAAACCTGCGCGCCTCCGCCCTCCGCCCCTCGTTGAGGGCGGCAATTCCTTGCTTCAAGAGATCGTCAATCGTCACGATGTACTCCTTGCGGTAGGAGAGAAATCCTCGTCTCATTGGGCACGCGCGGGCACAAGATAGGCCGTAGCGGATGAGATGGCCAATTCCAATTATAGCCTAATAGCAGCCCTTGACAACCGTGCTGCTGTCTTACAGGGGGCACACAACGAACGCCACCAGTGCCAAGACCGGTGGCGCTTGCCCGTCGTCTATCTGCTGAAAGCAGCGCTGTCAACCCGATTGTTCGAACAGTGCCCCGATCCCATAGTGACCAGCCAGGGCGAATATGATATTCTTGGCCACCTTGCCGGCCGTGCAGCTCAACAGAAACTTCCACGGCGGAAGGCGAAGCGCCCCTGCGATGATGCCACCTATGTCAAAGACTGGGTTGGGTATGACGGCCAACACGAAAATCGTCAGTGCGCCATAACGCTGCATCCACCGGGTCAAGCGTTTGTACGTCGGGTTTTCATCCACCCAGGTCTGTCCGCTGTACCCGGCCATGTAGCCAGTCAGTTCCCCAAGGGCCTGCCCCACGCCACCGACGATGCCCACGGTCCACGGGTCCAAGACCCCGCCCATCACCGAACTGACCGCCAGTCCCGGCACTGGTAGGATCAGCGTGGCGTTGCTGACCAATCCCACCAAGAAGACAGCCGCGTAGCCGTATTGCCTCAGTTCCTGAAGACGGTCACGAAAGTAGAGGCTTGCACCAAGGGCAGCGAGCACCGCAACGACCGTCAGCGCCTGCACGATCCTCAACCGGTGAGGCGGCGGAGGTGGCGGAATAGCGGGCGCGATGCCCGAATCCTGGTCAGGTGACGGCGGTTCGGCCACGTCCCTAGCCCTGCTTCCTGCCATCCGGGTGGGACTGGGGTAGTGGCACCCCCAGACGCACGATCTTTCCCCTGTGATCGGATATGCCAGCGGTCACGTTGCGCGTGTCCACCACGATATCGGCGTGGTTCACCACCCGCTCATAGTCCAGATCGCGATGAGCGGTGACAATGACGACACAATCAGCAGCGGCGATTTCTTCCTGCGTCAGAGACACCGATTCCAGCACAAGCGACTCGCGGCGGAAGACGTCACCACCCACCGGAAAGCGCGGCACATAGGGGTCGTGGTACTGTACTATGGCCCCACGGCTCAACAGCAGCTCGATGACTCGTTCGGCGGGGGAGTTGCGGGCGTCGTCGATGTCTGGCTTGAACGCCACCCCCACCACCAACACGTGCGCATTGCGCAGCGGCTTTCCGCGCAGAGAGAGAGCCTGGCATACCAGGTCCACCACGTGGTAGGGCATCGCCTGGTTAACCTCTCCCGCCAGCTCGATGAACTCGGTGTAGTAGTCGTACTCGCGGGCTTTCCAACTGAGATAATAGGGGTCTACCGGGATACAGTGTCCCCCTACCCCGGCTCCGGGATAAAAGGGCACAAAGCCGAACGGCTTTGTCTTGGCTGCCTCGACCACCTCCCAGATGTCAATCCCCATACGCTCTGTCAACAGAGCCAACTCGTTGACCAGAGCGATGTTGACGGCGCGAAAGGTGTTCTCCAGCAGCTTTGTCAACTCGGCGGCGCGGGGCGAGGAGACGGGATGCACCGATGCCCCCATCTGTCGCAACAACTCGGTCGCCATTTGCGTGCACTCTGGCGTGAGACCGCCCACGACCTTGGGTGTGTTATAGGCCGACCACTGTTTGTTGCCTGGGTCGATCCGCTCGGGGGAGAAGGCCAGGTGGAAATCCACCCCAGCTACGAGCCCGCTTTCCTCCAGAATCGGTTGGACGACCTCTTCGGTTGTGCCAGGATAGGTCGTGCTTTGTAGGACGATCAACTGGCCAGGCTTCAGCCGGGGCCGAATGCCCTTGCTGGCGGCCCGAATGTAGGAAAGGTCAGGGGCACGCTGGGCGTCGTAGGGAGTGGGGACACAGATAAATATGGCGTCCGCCTCACACAGGGCGTCGTAATCTGACGTGGCAGTTAGGCGGCCCGATTGAACGTGCGGCGCCAACTCGCCGGCAGGGACATCCAGGATGTAGCTTTGTCCTGCGGCGATGGCGTTGACCTTGTGCCGATCGACGTCCAATCCGATGGTTCGAAACCCGGCCTTGGCAAACGCCGTCGCCAGGGGCAAGCCTACGTAGCCCAGCCCGATGATGGCGACGTTTGCGGTGCGGTCAGCGATTTTGTCTTGCAGCATAGGTAGTGCTACCTCCAAGGGGGTGGACAGGGGATCTGCGCTTCTCAGCTCATAGCGGGGGCCTCCGCGCATGCCAATCGGTCGCTTGTTCATAAACGTGGGCTACGCGAAGGACTTGCTCTTCCCCGAAGGCTGGTCCCATTATTTGCAGGCCGATAGGTAGACCGTCAGCATCAAAGCCGCAGGGAAGGCTCAACCCGCAGATACCCGCTAGGTTCATCGATAGAGTAAAGATATCGGAAAGGTACATCTGCAATGGATCGGCGATCTTCTCGCCGATGGGGAAGGCAGTGCTGGGGGCGGTAGGAGCGACGATGATGTTCACCTCTTCGAAGGCAGCATCGAAATCAGCTTTGATCAGCGTGCGCACCTTCTGCGCCTTGAGGTAGTAGTGATCGTAGTAACCGGCGGAGAGGGCGTAGGTGCCCAACATAATACGTCGTTTCACCTCTGATCCAAAGCCGTGCCCACGGGTTGTCTTGTACATCTCGAGCAGCCCGTCGTCGCTCACCCGGAGCCCGTAGCGCACGCCATCGTAACGAGCTAGGTTGGCGCTGGCCTCGGCTGGGGCGATGAGATAGTAGACCGGCAGTGCGTAATCGGTGTGGGGCAGGCCGACCTCCCGCACCTCGGCCCCCAGTCCGGTCAAGACATCCACTGCCGTACGTACTGCTTCGTCCACGTCCGGCTGCATCCCCTCGACAAAGTACTCCTTCGGGACGCCGACGCGCACACCACGCAGATCTGTTTCTCTCCCGAATCCGTTGTCCAACGCGCTGACGTAATCCGGCACAGGTACGTCCATCGAGGTCGAGTCACGGGGATCGTGGCCGGCAATGACCCCTAGCAGCAGAGCTGCGTCGGTCACATCCTTGCTCAAGACGCCAATTTGATCCAGCGACGAGGCGAAGGCGACTAGACCGTACCGGCTGACCCGCCCATAGGTCGGCTTGAGGCCAACTACGCCACACAGACTTGCTGGCTGGCGCACGCTACCGCCGGTATCGGTGCCTAGCGCGCCCAAGCACTCATCGGCAGCGACCGCAGCAGCGCTGCCGCCGCTACTGCCGCCCGGCACGCGGTCCAGGTCCCAGGGATTGCGCGTAGTGAAAAACGCCGAGTTCTCCGTGGAGGACCCCATAGCGAATTCGTCGGTGTTGGTCTTGCCCAGAATGACCGCGCCGGCGGCCCTCAAGCGCGCCACGGCGGTGCCGTCATAGGGTGGCACAAAGTCCTCCAGGATGCGGGAGCCACACGTGGTGGGAGTGCCCTCCGTGCAGAGCACGTCTTTGATGGCCAGAGGTATTCCCAATAGCGGCGTATCCTCACCTGCAGCGCGGCGCAAGTCGGCGTCGCGAGCCTGTGCTAGTGCCTGCTCTGGCGTCAACGTGATATATGCCTTGACATCGTTGTCCACCGCGAGAATGCGCTCCAGCACCGCCTCGGTCAGTTCGAGCGCCGAGAAGTCGCCGGCACCCAAACGCTCACGGGCCTCGTGGATGGTCAATTGACATAGCTTCACGAGTCATCTTCCGGTGACTGGCCTTATTGCCGGCTTCTACTCCATCACCGCCGGCACCTTGAAGCATCCTTCGTCAGCGGCGGGGGCATTGGCCAGAATATCCTCCTGGAGGGAGGAAGGGCTCGGCTCATCCGCACGCATAACACTGCGCAGCGGCAAGACGCTCGCTGTAGGCGGGATCGCCTCGGTGTCCAATTCCTGCAATCGCTCAAAGTGCTGTAGGATGGCGGAGAGTTGCTCTTGGTACAGAGCTTTCTCCCTATCACTCAGGGCCAGCCTGGCCAGCTCAGCGATGTGTTGAACTTCTTCCTGATTCAGTCTCATACCGCTTTCCAAGACCAGCAATCGGCAATCAGTGATCCGACCCGGGCATGTTATCATTCGTCGCCGGTTCTCTGTCACCTGTCGCTGATTATAGCACCATTAGGAAAGGGGAGCAACCAAGTAGACAGGACCGGCTTCCCATCCAGCTTGTTCGCTCCTTTCCAACAAACATGTTATAATTGCCCACTGCTCACTGCAGCAATCAGGAGAGGTGAAAAGACTGAATAATGATGAGTTTGCTCGATCCGGATCGGCTAATCGCATTAGCGATCCTGTTCTTGACCAGTATGCCCATTCACGAGTGGGCCCACGCCTGGACTGCCTTCCAACTGGGGGATGATACGGCCGCCCTACGCGGCCGTATGACCATCAACCCATTGGCACATCTGGACCCGATCGGAACACTGTCCCTGGTGTTTTTCGGCTACGGCTGGGGGAAGCCAGTACCTGTGATTCCCTACCGCCTGCGAGGAAATATGCGTTTCAGTTGGGCGTTGGTCAGCGCAGCTGGCCCGTTCTCCAACCTGGTTCTAGCTATGCTGGGTGCGATTCCATTTCGGATGGGATGGCTACGCCTCTACTCTAGCGGCACTCCTACCGTCAGTTTAAGCAATGTCCTGGTCAACTTCATACTGATCAACCTGAGCTTGATGATCTTTAACTTGATCCCCTTTCCACCGCTGGATGGCTCGCGCATCCTGGCCTGGCTACTGCCGCCGAGGCTGGCTGGGGTAATGGATCAGCTGGAGCGCTTTGGAGGGATGGGCCTGATCCTGGTCCTGTACCTGCTATCGAGACTGGGCATACTCAGCTTGATCATTGGCCCGGTTATGGACTTTATGATCCGCGCTCTGTTGATGTACTGAAGCAAGGGATGGTGGAGACAATCCGTTACCGCGTGGGGCAGTTTCTGCGATCGTTGACCGCGCGAGTTCCAGAGGAGACGGTAGATCAGGCGATACGCATTCTGACGCCAGAGGCACAGGCCCTTTTTCGCCGTCAGGCTGCCCAGGACCAACGTCACGCGCTGGCGGTGTATCACGCAGTATACCAGGCAGGCCACACAAATCAGCATCTTTTGGCGGCGGCGCTTTTGCATGACGCGGGAAAGGCCGCTGCCCGGTTACCTGCGTGGCAGCGGGCGGTCATCGTACTTCTGGATAGCTTAGCGCCACGTTTCGTGGCTCGCCTGAGCCGCAGGGACTCGCCGCAGGGTTGGCGTCGCCCCTTTGTTGTTCACGCTCATCATCCAGAGATAGGGGCGCGGTGGGCCGAGGAGGCTGGCTGCTCGCCTCTCACCATCGCCCTGATCCGGCGACATCAGCGGAAATTGGCGGTTGACTCGCCCCTTGTAAGTGAGGAGGATCAGTTGCTGGCCTTACTCCAGGCGGCCGACGGCCTGGACTAGACCGCGTGGCATCCGGCAAAGGTCAGGGAGTGTTGCTTTTGAACAAGTGCGAGGGCTTATCCATAGCCGCCGCAAGAGCATGTTGAGAGATAGAGGAGAGTTATCACAATGGACTTTGGGCGAATCGCGATAATCGGCACGAATTGCATCAGCGTATCCATGGCCTTGAAGCTGAAGGCACAAAGGGAACCACCTGAGATCGTTGGATACGACGCCGAGGCCGTGGCAGCCGACCTGGCACGTGCCCAAGGGGCCTTTGATCGGGTGGAGCGCAAGCCAGGTCAGGCCTGTGAGGACGCTGATTTGGTCGTCGTTGCCGTGCCCCTCACCGCCATCCACGAGACATTCACTGCCATCGCGACGCATCTCAAACCCGGCTCCCTCGTCACCGATCTCGCGCGTCTCAAGGCCCCGGTGATGCGCTGGGCCGCTGAACTACTACCGGAAGGCGTATTCTTTGCGGGCGGTCATCTGATTCCCAACCCGGCTATCGTCGGCTTGGAGCCTCTGGAAGGGCTGGACGAAGCCAGCGACGACTTGTTAACGGAAGCACTCTATTGCTTCACTACACCACCCGGAGTTTCCGATGTAGTCATCAATGCGTTCGCCAGACTGGCCGAGGCGCTCGATGCGCATCCCTTTTTCATCGACGTCGTCGAGCACGATGGGCTACAGGCCGGTATTGAGGGTCTGCCTGACCTGCTGTCCATCGCACTGCTGCGGGCCACTATGGACACCCCCGGTTGGCAAGAGATGCGCAAGTTCGCTGGCCTCCGTTTCGCGCTCGCTACTCAGGCCGCCGGTGACGTCCACGAGCGCCACAGCGCCATCTTTCTCAACCGGGAGAGTGTTGTGCGAAGACTGAATGTTCTCCTGACTGAGTTGGTGCGCCTGCGCGATCTGCTCTCCCGGGACGATCCAGAGCTGTTGGAGAGAACGCTCTTGGAGGCCGTTGAGGGCCGGGAGCAGTGGATCTTGGAGCGGGAGCGAGGTATGTGGAGTGGGGAACGCGCTATCAGCTCAGACCAGATGCCTAGTATGGGCAAGCACATCAGGCAAATGCTTATCGGTGAGAGGCTCAGTCGGCGCATAGAAGAAACACCACGCTCTCGTAAGAAATAGCGAGGTCTCTCGTGGGTCCAAGGGGCATTACGGGGAGTACCTCATCTCAACCTGCGCCAGGATCATGTCAGGCAAGGCATATTGACTGAAGTATATCGCGTCTTGATGGTCGCCCCCACGTCTTTTTTCCTCGACTATGGCTGCCACGTGCGCATCCTGGAGGAGGCACGGGTGCTTCAAAGACTAGGTCACCAAGTGACGATCATCACGTATTACCTGGGACGGGATCTGCCCAACCTGGAGATTGTACGCACCCGTCCCACCCCTTGGCGCGCCGACTACGAAGTCGGCTCCTCACTCCACAAGATCGCCTTCGACGCTTTTCTGGGCTGGACTGGGTTGAAGACTTTGCTGCGTGAGCGCTTTGACATCGTCCACGGTCATATACACGAGGGCGCACTGATTGGCTACTTCCTGAGCAGGCTCCAGCGCATCCCGCTGGTAGCCGACCTTCAGGGCAGCCTGACCGGCGAGATGGTGGATCATAAATTCCTGGATCCCAAGGGGCCGTGGTACCACTGGGTACGTCTACTGGAACTGCGCATCGCCCAGCTACCTGACGCCATTATCACCAGCACTCAACAGGCTGCCTACATGCTGGAGCGTGAATTCAACTGCGGCTCCCGCCGGGTCTACCCACTGCCGGACTGCGTCAATCTAGATTTCTTTCGGCCCGACGTTCTCACTTCCGAGGAAGTCACTGCCTGGCGGGAGGCCCTGGGCATTCCTCGCGGTCGTCCTGTCGTCGCCTACCTCGGCCTTCTGGCCGACTACCAAGGCACACCGCTGCTCGTGCAGGCAGCGCGGGTCCTCAAACAATGCGGGAGAGATGTGCATTTCCTGATCATGGGCTTTCCCAGTGTCTCTCGTTACCAGGAGATGGCATTGAATCTGGGAGTGGCCGACCGAGTCACTTTTACCGGCAAGGTGCCCTACGAGGAG
>Ga0180437_10002793_pt1 | contig 27009 bp, 21 predicted proteins | sample SS_ome_4_FD_132410 | JGI IMG/M metagenome (GOLD analysis project Ga0180437, IMG submission 132410) | Hypersaline lake sediment archaeal communities from the Salton Sea, California, USA - SS_3_D_1 metaG | ecosystem: Environmental > Aquatic > Non-marine Saline and Alkaline > Hypersaline >...
AAAAATACAGTATCATATGATTGTTAAATAATTAACAAACACTTCTCTTACACAGCGAGACAATAACAGACAACACCACAGCCCGGTGCGCCGTTCAAGGGGTACAAATGAACAAACCTCACATAATCTTCTGCAGACGGTGAAACATCAGCTCAACATAGACGTCGGACAGACCACAAAAGATGATCTCTTCTCTCTCGAAACTGTCGCATGCCTCGGTGCCTGCTCCATCGCACCGGTACTCAAGATCAACGGGAAGTTCTATGGACGGCTGGATGGGAAAAAGGTAAGAGGCCTTCTGAATTCGCTTAAGTTTTGAAGTTGCCTGTTTCATCGGGAACTCCAAAATATCTCAGTAGGAGTAAAATCATGAAAAGAGTTTTCATCGGAATGGGCACCTGCGGACTTGCCGCAGGGGCCGAAACGGTGAAAAAATCCGTTGAAGCCTGGAGCGCAGAAAAACGGATGGAGCTCCCCATTATCCACACGGGTTGCGTGGGATTCTGTCAAGCCGAGCCGATCCTTGATCTGGTCACCGATGAAGGAAACAGGCTTTCCTTCGGAAACGTGAAACCCGAATCTGTCAATGCTCTCCTGGATGGTTTTTTCGCGAAGAAAGAGTTGATCCGGCCGGGATTGCTCGGACAGTACCGCAATGGGCAGTTGCCGATGAAGGGTGTTCCCTTCATGGACGAACACCCCTTCTTCAAAAAGCAGGTCAAATTCGTGAGCCGGAATCTGGGTCTCATCGATCCTGACTCTCTGGGCGATTACAGGGAAAGAGGGGGGCTTTTAGGACTGGAAAACGCTCTTCGCCTCAGAGACCAGGAAGTCATCGTAGAGATCATGAAATCAGGCCTCCGCGGCAGAGGCGGGGGTGGTTTTCCCACCGGAAAAAAGTGGCTCCTCGCACAGCAGGAGCAGGCGGTGAGGAAGTTCATCATCTGCAATGCCGATGAGGGGGATCCCGGTGCCTTCATGGATCGTTCGATACTTGAGGGAGATCCATATGCGGTTCTGGAAGGAATGATCATCGCAGGGTATGCGGTGGGTGCGGAGGAGGGCATTGTCTATATAAGGTCTGCATATCCACTCGCAATTGAAAAGATCGAAAACGCAATCTCCGAACTCAGGAAAGAGAAAATACTCGGGGTGCGCCTTAATGGATCAGGATACCGATTCGATGTGCGCATCAAAAAGGGTGCTGGAGCCTTCGTGTGTGGAGAGGAGACCGCACTCATGAGCTCCATCGAGGGAAGGCGGGGCATGCCAAAGCCCCGGCCTCCCTATCCGGCATCCAGCGGGCTCTTCGGTTTCCCCACTGTGATCAACAATGTGGAAACCTTTGCCAATGTTGCCGGAATATTGAGGGAGGGTGCCGATTTTTTCTCCTCTCTGGGTACTGAAGGCTCCAAGGGAACAAAACTGTTCTCGCTTACCGGAAAGATAGAAAACACAGGGCTTGTCGAGGTCCCAATGGGCATCACCCTGCGGGAGATTATCTACGAAATAGGAGGGGGAATTGCACACGGGAAGCAGTACAAGGCCGTTCAGATCGGTGGTCCTTCAGGTGGATGTATCCCCGAGCAATATCTCGACGTACAGATCGATTACGAATCTCTGAAGGGAATCGGTGCAATCATGGGATCAGGTGGGCTCGTTGTCATGGATGAGGACACCTGCATGGTCGATGTGGCGCGGTACTTCCTCTCTTTCATCACACGGGAGTCCTGCGGGAAGTGTATACCCTGTCGCGAAGGGACCTGGCGCATGTACGAAATTCTCGATGCCATCGTGTCGCCCTACACGAGGATGAGAAGGGAAGAAGACAACCTGCAGCGCTTTCGAATGGTCATGGAGCTGGAAAACCTCGCACAGGTCATAAAGGACAGTTCTCTCTGCGGTCTCGGTCAGACCGCTCCAAATCCTGTTCTTTCGACCCTGCGCTTTTTCAGAGAGGAGTACGAGTCGCACATCTTCGAACGGAAGTGTCCAGCACGCCAGTGTACCGGGCTGCTCTCCTTTGAGATTGACACCGAGAAATGCACAGGGTGCGGTCTTTGTGCACAGAAGTGTCCAGCAATCGCGATCGTCGGAGAAAAGAAAAAGGCACACTACATCATCGAAGAACGTTGCGTTCGCTGCGGTGCCTGCGCCGAACTGTGCAGACAGGACGCGGTAAGAGTGAATTAATACCGTAACCCTGCTTTTCTTTCCAAATCGGCAGGAAAAGCACTTTGATCAAAAATGTGGCGTGTCCACTGGGGAGTGAGAAAATGATCACACTGCGTATTAACGGAAAACCGATACAGGTGAGAAAAGGAGCAACGATTCTGGAAGCTGCAGAGAAGGCGGGGGAGAGAATTCCAACTCTCTGCTTTCTAAAAGGGCTCTCTCCGAGCGGAGCTTGTAGAATGTGTGTGGTGGAGGTCAAAGGTGCGCAAACCCTTGTTCCCTCCTGCTCACAGCCTGCTGCCGATGGCATGGAGCTGTTTACACGGAGTTCCAGGGTAATCAACACCCGGAGAACAATCATCGAACTTCTTCTCGCTTCCCACCCCTTCGACTGCCTTACCTGCAATAGGAACGGCAGCTGCGAGCTCCAGTCACTCGCAGAGGAGTACCGCATTGAAAAGGTGAGTTACAGGGGAGAAGCCCGGCATCATTTCAAGGATTTTTCCTCACCTTCTATCCTGCGGGACCCTGACAAGTGTATCCTCTGCGGCAGATGCGTGCGGATTTGTGAGGAAGTTCAGGGAGTATCTGCCATTGATTTCACGAAGAGGGGGTTTGCAACAATGGTTTTACCCGCCTTCGAGAACGAAATCAGCCAGACCGCCTGTATCGGCTGTGGCCAGTGCGTGATTGCATGTCCTACTGGAGCGGTGAGCGAGCATCCCTCCCTCTCCACGGTAATAAATACCCTCCAGGAAGGGAAAAAGTATGTGATCGCACAGGTCGCTCCAGCCATACGCGTTTCCCTGGGTGAGTTTTTCGGTCTCGATCCTGGAAGAAATGTGACTGGGCTCATCGCCTCGGCCCTCAGAAAAATCGGATTCAAAAAGGTCTTCGATACCGAAATCACCGCAGACCTCACCATAATCGAAGAAGCCAAGGAGCTCATCGACAGGATGGAAAAGGGAGAGAGGCTCCCTCTCTTCACGTCCTGCTGTCCTGCGTGGATAAAATATGCAGAACAGCACTACCCGCAGCTCCTATCTAAAATATCCAGCTGTAAATCTCCCCAGCAGATGATGGGGAGCCTGATAAAGAATCATCTTTCAAAAAAAATCGGAGTAAATCCTGAAGACACCTTTGTTGTCTCCATCATGCCATGCACCGCAAAGAAATACGAGTGCAAAAGACCGGAAATGGGGACTGCCTCTTACTGCGACGTGGATGCAGTGCTCACCACACGGGAACTCGCCAGCCTGATACGGATGCACGGAATAAATTTTCACGAGCTGCACGAAGAGGATTATGACAGCCCCTTTGGCATCTGTTCAGGTTCTGGTGACATCTTTGCTGCTTCAGGAGGTGTAATGGAGTCAGCGCTCCGGACAGCTCACTTCTTCCTCACCGGAAAAGACCTGAGAAACATCGAATTCGAGGAGGTGAGAGGATATCGGGGAATGAAGGAGGCGGAGGTTAAGCTCGGACCCCGCACGCTCAAGGTCGCCGTGTGCAATACACTGATGAACGCGAAGCTGCTCATACAGAGCATTCTGTCCGGTGAGAAGGAGTACCATTTTGTAGAGGTCATGGCATGCTCAGGAGGATGTGCAGGGGGCGGAGGGCAGATACACGGGTTCGAACCTGAAAGAATCAAACACAGAATTGAGGCTCTGTACCGACTTGACGCTATACGGCCCGTACGCTTATCCTATAATAATCCGGCAATAAAAAAATTGTACGATGCAGAGCTCTCGAAACCGGGTTCTGAGCGTGCACATGAGCTCCTGCACACCCGCTACAGACCCATGTCGAAGAGGAACTGAATGATTTCCGTCTACACGGCGCCTGACCTGTGCAAGAAATGCTATTCCTGTGTGAGGTCTTGTCCGACCAAGGCCATCGAGGTGCACAGCGGTCAGGCCCATATCATCGAGGACTACTGCATATCCTGCGGGCTCTGTGTCACCATGTGCTCGCAGGGAGCGAAAAAGATATATTCCCAGGAGGAGGATGTTCTATCACTGCTCGGACCGGAGAAGAAAAACCGGTGCTTTGCAATGCTTGCCCCCTCTTTTCCTGCTGCCTTCTTAAACATCGATCCTGAGAGGGTCGTCGGAGCGGTGAGGGCTCTCGGATTCGACGGAGTGTTTGAGGTCGCATTCGGTGCCGACCTGGTGTCCTACCACTACTATACCCGCTTCAAGGAACTGGTAAGCGAGGAATCTGAGAAATTTCTCATTTCCTCTCCCTGCCCTTCAATTGTCTTCTTGATAGAGAAACTCCACCCTGAGCTTACCCCCTACCTCGCTGATATCGCCTCGCCTATGGAGGCAATGGCACGGGTGATACGGGAAAAAGTGGATGGTGAGAGTAGAATCGTTTTCATTGGCCCATGTTCTGCAAAAAAGGAAGAGGCGCTCCGCTCGAAGACGGTCGACGCCGTGCTCACCTATGCGGAGCTCATGAATCTCTTTGAAAAAAAAGGCATACAGCCGCTCGAGACGAATCCTTCAGACTTTGACAAGCCCTTTGGAAACCTTGGTCGGATCTATCCTGTCACAGGGGGTCTGCTCAAGGCAGCATCGATCGACGACGATCTGTTGGAGAGCTGTGTCACGGTTGTGGAGGGGTCCCAGAGGATCAAGGACATCCTTGAGGTGCTGAGCACCCGAATCAAAAATGGGAAAAAACCGAGCTACCGGTTCTACGATCTGCTCTTCTGCGAGGGGTGTATCGGCGGTCCTGTCATGATGAACAACCTCACTTTTTATGAGCGGAAAAAGTTCATCGTGCAGTACATAAAGAACCGGCCGATCATCAACAGTATCGAAAAATGGGCCGATCTCTACTCTCAGTACCTTGATGTCGATCTGCGCGTCAGGTTTAATCCCTCGATGAGGGTTATCGCCGAGCCGGTCGAAGATGAGATCAGGAAGATACTGGCGATGACCAACAAGCACAGGCATGAGGATGAGCTGAACTGCGGAGCCTGTGGATACCCCTCTTGCAGGGAAAAGGCCATCGCTGTGTACCGTGGGATCGCCGAGGTTGAGATGTGCCTCCCCTATCTTATCAGTAAGATCGAAAAAACGGTGGAAGATCTCAGAGAGAATCAGTCACGACTCATACAGGCGGAAAAGCTCGCCTCCATGGGCCAGATCGCCGCTGGTATCGCGCACGAAATAAACAATCCCCTGGGTGTGGTTTTGATGTACTCCCACCTGCTCAAAGAGGAGCTCGAAAGCAAATCTATCAGCACAGATGACGTGGAACGGATCATCCATGAGGCGGAACGAACAAGAGATATAGTAAGAGGAATTCTCAACTTTGCCCGGGAAGAAAAGATTCTTCGCAAGCCCACTGATGTCAACGCACTCGTGAAAAAATCATTTGAAGCGATTCTGAAGGGATTTGGAGAATCCCGGTACGAGGTTGTCCTCGATCTCGATGATCAGCTCGGAACTCAGAAAGTAGACCCAAACCAGCTCCAACAGGTGTTCGACAACATCCTAAAAAATGCCTGTGAGGCGATGCCTGCGGGGGGCACCATATCGATAAAAACACAGGGTGAAGAGAATGGGTTCTCGGTCACAATTGCTGACACGGGTCCAGGCATTGCCGAGGAAAATTTTTCAAAGCTTTTTTCGCCCTTCTTTACGACAAAACCGGTTGGCAAGGGCACCGGACTCGGGCTTCCAGTATGTTACGGTATTGTGAAGATGCACGGAGGCAGTATCGACGTCCAAAACAGGGTGGAGGGAGGATGCTCCTTTACGATTCGGATAAAGAGTTATCTGGAACCGGCGGTGAGGACGCAGGGAGAACTGGAGGCGGGGCCGGTAGAGGACCGGCGGTTAGGACGCAGGGAGAGCTGGAGGCGGGGCCCGTAGAGGACCGGCGGTGAGGACAATCACCGTCAGGCGTGCCGGTGTGTGCACGAAAAGTTTAATGGAAGAACTGAATATAAGTAGTATACTAGGATGATACTGGAGGGAAAAGTGCCGAATGTCCTTATTGTCGATGATGACGTCGACCTGCTCGAGGGACAAAAGTTATTCCTCGAGGACCACGGGTTCACCGTGATAACCGCAATCAGCATGAAGGAAGGAATCGAAGCGTTGGACCACTTTAAACCGGACATCATAATTGCAGATCTCATGATGGAGCACTATGACTCCGGGTTCGTATTCTGCAAAAAGGTGAAGGACAATCCTGCAATGAGCATGGTCCCCATCATCATGCAAACTGCAGCCCCCAAGGAGATCGGATTCACCTTTGATCCATCCAACCCGAAACAAAAGCAGTGGATCAAAGTTGATGAGGTTCTCACGAAACCTGTTCCGCTAGAGCACCTGCTCGGAAAAATCCACAAATATCTTGGAGAAGTTTGAAGGCATGGATCAACAGGAAAACCTTCGCGTCCTTGCGGTCGATGACGAAGAGGGAATGCGTGAAGGAATAAAACGTATCCTTAAGAAAAAGGGCTACTCTGTTGACACTGCAGAGGATGGGGAATCAGCAATCGATCTCCTGAATACGAACGGCTATCATCTCGCCTTCATCGATCTTAAAATGCCGGGTATTGACGGTTTCAAGGTAACAGAGTATATAAACGAAAAATTTTCAGGAAGGATCGTCGTAGTGATCGTGTCCGCGCTCGCAACGGTCGAAGCAGCGGTGGAAGTGACCCGCCACGGGGCGTTCGATTTTCTGGTCAAACCCTTCACTCCAACTGATCTTCTCCAGGTCACCGAACGAGCCGTTAAACAGTGTCAGTTGCTTCAGGAGCGGGAAAAATACCTTTCTGAGCTCAACAGCGAGAGAAATCTTTCCAGGCAGCTCATCAATGCGATGCAGGAAGGTCTCATTGTACTGAACATACGAGCAAAACCAGTGCTCATGAATCCGAAAGCCGAGTTTTTCCTGGAAAAGAGATTCACCAACGCAGTTGAGCTCACCGACCTCTTTCAGGACCCAAAGATTATTGAAGCCACAGAGCAGATCATCGCTTCCTCCCCTGAAGAGCTCAAGACCCGGATGTTCAGGATCGAACAGAAGGGAACGATGCTCCAGATCAGGATTGATACTCTCATACGTGGAAAAGAAACAGGCGGGGCAATCATAATTATCAACGATGTGACAGAAGACTGGAAGGCAGAACAGGACAAAAACAGGTTTGTTTCAATGGTCGCCCATGAGCTGAAGAGTCCGATTGCTGCAATCATAAATTACATCAATGTCATAGAAACCGGCCTTTTTGACAATCAGCCTGAAAAGATACACGAGCTCCTCAACCGATGCAAGGTGAGAGGAGAAGCGCTCCTCGAGCTCATAAGGGACCTGCTCTACATCAATAAACGGGAAGCGGGAAAGGTGGAAAAATCGATCGAAGCGCTTGATCTCAAAGAGGTTTTAAAAGAACAGCTCGAGTTCTACAAGGTGCAGGCGGAAAGCAAAAAGATCAGCGTGATTTTCGGTGCAGAAGATGGCCCCTATATGGTCAAGGCCGATAGATCCGACCTCGACAGGATCTTCATGAACCTCATCTCGAACGGCATTAAGTACAACAGAGAAGGCGGAACCCTCTCCGTTGACCTGAAAAGAGAGGGAGGAATCGTCGTGGTGAGTGTCGCAGACTCGGGAATCGGAATGAGCCAGGAAGATATTGGGAATCTCTTTCAGGAGTTCTTCAGGGTACGCAACAGGAAGACCAGCGGTATCTCCGGTACAGGGCTCGGGCTTGCCACGGTGAAGCGGGTCTTGTCCGAATACAATGGAAGAATTGAGGTCCAGTCTGAGCCAGACAGTGGAAGCACTTTTACGGTGTATTTCCCATCGGATGATACAAAGCACTTACGCCAGGAGTAAATCTTTACCTCACCAGAAAAATGCCGCACCGAAGGGATTTCTGGGTGCTATCGGTTGCGGCGCGATAATCTCTATAGGTCATAGGTTATTCGATCCGAAAGAATTTTTCACGCTCAGGGTACGCATTCTCTCCCATAATATTTCGTTATAGTCCAATTCTTTTTATAATTACAATTTATCGTTTCAGACCCCTTCAGAAGTTTCCTTTCGCTCCTTTTTGTCGTAAAATTCATTGACTTATACAATGAGCACGCTCTTACATGAGCTCAGGAAAAGTCGTTCGTTCTTCCGGAGCAGTCACATCTGATAGGATGTGAAGGAAATCAGAAGACTCGGAACAGCAGTACAATACACTTTGTGAAGGGAGGTATGTATGGCAAGCAACAATGGGGAAATGGGGATCAAAGCAGCGTGGAAGAAAGACGACTGGATGGCCGTGTGGATCGGCTTCATCATTCTCGCTGTATTCATCGCAGGAATCACCTTCAAACCACCCAGCTTCAAATGGATGAGCAACAGTGAATTCAGGGGAAAAGCAACTGCGATGGTGAGCACGGTGGAAACCATCGCCGTGGATGCACGTGCCGCGGGCGAGGGCACTCTGGCTTCACAAGCAAAAAAGCTCGTCTCCGCCATAGAGACCGGGGAGAGAAATACGGTCTCCGATGCTGCCGGCTCGCTCCAGAAAACCGCAAAGGAGGTGGGGGACAAGGACCTGGCGAACAGAGCTGCAAAGATCGCTTCGGACGTCAAGAAGAACGCAGACGCCAGCATCCAGAATCTACTCACCGCGAGAAACATGCGGAATCTGCTCTTTCTATTCATCGGTTTTTTCATCCTCGCATCTGCGGGAATGCGCTTCATGGGAATACAGATAGGGAATTTCCTGAAGAGCTTCCCGATCGTGTTTATTCTCGCTGCCTTCGCCTTCTTCATCGGTGGGAATGCAGCAGTCTCTGGAATCGGGCTCGAGGTGGTGTTCTGGGCTCTGATCATCGGGCTGTTCATAAGCAATGTCTTCGGGGTCCCCGATTGGCTTCAGCACGCGGTGAAAACCGAGTTCTTCATCAAGATCGGAATCGTGATGCTGGGGGCAGAGGTGCTCTTCAGGACGGTCATGAGCGTCGGGGCGTACGGGCTTGTCCAGGCCGTCGTGGTGATCGTTGCGGTCTTTTATGTCTGTTTCTGGGTCTCCAAGAGGCTTGGCCTGGATGACGAGTTCGCATCGATTCTGGGGACCGGAGTATCAATCTGCGGTGTGTCTGCCGCGATCGCGACAGGCGGCGCAATCAAGGGCGATCCGAAAAAGGTGAGCCACACCATATCACTCGTTCTCCTCTGCGCGGTCCCGATGCTCGTGTTCGAGCCGATAATCGTGAAATCGGTTGGCATGTCATCCGCTGTCGCAGGGGCATGGATCGGCGGCACGATCGATACCACCGGTGCGGTGGTTGCAGCTGGCTCCATCGCAGGGGACAAAGCCATGAACGTAGCTGTCGTGGTGAAAATGGCCCAGAATGCGTTCATCGGCCTTGCGGCCTTTCTGCTCGCCATCTGGTTCACATTCAAGAAGAGCGCAACCGGTGAAAAACCCGGCGGAAGAGAGATATGGATCAGGTTCCCCAAGTTCGTCGTCGGGTTTGTCATCGCCTCGCTCGTCATGTCCCTGCTCATTCCTGGGGACTATGCAAAGTCAGTCATCGGAATCACCAAATCGATCAGGGGCTGGTGGTTTACCCTGGCATTCCTCTGCATCGGGCTCGATACGCGCTTCAAGGAGCTCTTTGCCATGGGGAGAGGAAAGCCCGCGACTGCATTTCTCATCGCGCAGGGGTTCAACATCGGCTGGACCCTGCTCATCGCGTACCTGATTTTTGGAGGAGTGCTGTTCCCAGCTCCGAAGTTCTGAAAAAGGGAGGGAGGGGGTCCGGAGAGGTGGCATTCAGCCTTTTCTTCTCTCTCTCCCTGCTTCACACCCCGAGTATTTTGTGGCAGCTCCTGCAGGGTTCCGGAGGCTCGGAGAGAGAGATGTCTTTTGGAGGAACCATACGTAGCAGGGACCTGTACGCATGATCGAATCCTTCCTTCCGCTCAACAAAGCGAGCACGGAATGCCATGTAGGAAGGGGAGTTCCATATTTCCTCAAAGGGTGTGGTGAAAATATTTCCGAAGCTCAGCCTCTCAACCTGGTGCTCGCTGCCGCAGAAGTACCTCAGGAAAGGAGAGGTCAACGGAGGATTGAGAAACACACAGGGAGAAATTTCCCCTTCTGCTGAGATATACAGGTTTTGCAACGGGTTTTCAGCACACACGGCGATTTCCTGCGGACTGATTGCCGGTACGTGCAGCGAAATCTTGAGCCTTCGCGCTTCTTTTGCCGCCCTCTTGAGTAATTCATCTGCCTGACTCTCCCCTCCCCTGCAGCCGAACACCCGCTGACTGTCCTGCCATTTGTTTCCTGCGTGAATGATGTGCGCAACGACTACCTCCTTTATCCCGATCCTTCGGGCCAGCGCGAGGACCCCGGGCAGCTCGTGGAGGTTTGATTTGAGAAGAAGATACACGATATGCATCCTGGGCGCATGGCTTCTCATTTTTTTTGAAATTTCTATAAAGATCTCAATTGATTTGATCAGCCGATCAAAATCGGACCCGACACGTATGGAATTGTGAGTTTCCGGCTTTGCCCCTGCGAGGGAAAAGCCAATAAAGTCTACACCCGCTTCGAGGAGATCCGTAATTTTGCGCTCGTCGAGCCCGGCTCCGCAGGTTACGAATCCGGTGCGTGCATTCCTCTCCTTTACGGCCCGAATGATTCTGGAGAGCTCTGTGTGCAGGAGAGATTCTCCCCACCCCTCGAGCACCACATTTTCCACCCCATGGATAAAAGGAAGGATCCCCTGAAACTCCTCAAAGCTCATATCCCTCGGGGGAAGGGTTGCCGCAGCGCTCTTTGCACACATCAGGCAGCTCAGGGGGCAGCGGCTGGTGATCTCGATCTGCCATGCAAAAAAATTTGTGTGCTTCATAGTGCTGACCCTTTCTCACCCAAACTCGATAACAGGCATACTGTAGATGGTCATGCCCCTGAATTGTCGAATACCTCACGCACAGCCGCAGCGGCAAGTATTTGCAGCGTATCGAGGAGCGGGACAGGCAGGTCCTGCGCACAGAGGACGAGCGGGATCTCCGTGCATCCTGCGATGATACCCTCTGCACCCTCTTCGATCAAACGACTTGCAACATTCAGAAGATTGTTTCGAATACTCTTTCTGCGGTCTGCATCCCTGACATTTTTGATTTCGGCAATCGACTGCTGTACGAGCTTCTGATCCTCCATAACCGGTACAAAGGTTCTCATTGGCATTTTCAAGAGCGCTTCCTGGATGAGTGAAGTGGAAATGATTGCCCTGGTTGCAAGGAGGCCGACTGCACGTATTTTAGGGTAGTTTCCCCGCAGGTAAGCTTCTGTCTCTTCCAGTATAGAGAGCACTGGTACTGCCAATTTCTCGCGAAGAGGTGTGAAAAAATAGTGCGCGGTGACGCAGGGAACAACGATAAAGTGTGCTCCAGCCCGGGCGAGCCTGTTTCCGCTCTCGATCATCGCAGGCAGCGGGCTTTCTCCTTTTCCCTCTATCGCAGCCTGGCGGGAAGGTATCTTCGGATTACTGTCAATGATGACATGAATATGCTCCTGATCAGTTTTTGCTGGAGTTGCCTCGATTATTTTCTGAAACAGGGACGCGGTTGCCTCGGGCCCCATGCCCCCCAGAACGCCGACGATCTTCTTGTTCACCATGCGAGTCTGCTTCATAACGATTGCACCGCCCGTGCGTCTACGATACTTGAGGGTATTTTCATGTCAAAGCTCGTGCCATTTTCTAAAGACTCACACCAGACCTCGCCCCCATGCCGTTCTATTATCTTTCGAATGAGGTAAAGCCCGAGCCCAGCACCGTCATCGGACTTCACAAGGCGGGAAAACTTTTTAAACAGAAGCGGTATCTTTTCTCCAGGTATGGGTGTACCCCCGTTTGCAACCTCCAGGATCCACCATCCTTCGTGCTTCCGCGCGGACAGCCGTATCCATTCCTTTCCATATTTCAAGGCATTGATGACAAGGTTGCTGTAGCAGATGTCCATGAGCTCTGTGTCGACGCTGAGCACTGCTTCGTCCTTCCATTCCCAATCCACACGCATTTGTCTGTGTTCGATCCTGCTTTTGAGTCGCGAAATAACCGGTAAAACAACCACTTTTTTCAGATCAACGGATTCCGGCCGGAACTTCAGGGTACCCTTTTCCAGCCGCGATATATTCAGGTAGTTCCGGACCATGTCCCGAAAACGCTCCACATCCCGCAGAATCTGCTGGACCACCTCGTCCTGTTCCGCCTGGAGCACTCCGACAGTACCATCCGAAAGCATCATCACATTGAGCAGAAGTGAACCGATTGAGTTGTTCAGTTCGTGTGTCACGAAGCTCAGCAATTCCTGGTAATCCCGATTTGCATCTTCGAGTTGTGAGTTTTTCTGAACGAGCATGTCCTCCCGGTTTTTAATGGCGGAAATCATAGTGTTAAACGAGTGCAGCAGTGTCCTGAACTCAATCGTCTTCCCCTGATGGCGGACCTTGGTGTCAAACTCCCCGCCCGCAACTCTTTCCGATGCTTCAGCGAGGGCTGATATGGGTTTCACGATCCACTTCGATATGAGAAAGACACCAAAAATAAGCAGACCGAGTGTAGGCAGGGTGATGCCGGAAAGTATGGCCAGAGCCCTGTTTTGCACATCCAGATACTTCTGCTCCAGCACACCGACATACAAAATGCCGATGTTTTCGCCTCCCGGGTCTTTAATTGGTTCATAGGCAGAAAGGTAATAGTCATCCACCACAAACGCTCTATCGAGCCACACACCGCCCTGCTCCAGCACCTTCTTCCGAACCACCGCTGAAACTTTCGTGCCGAAGGCAACCTCTCCACCCGGTCCAAGCACCGTGGTTGCAATGCGGGTATCACCGCAGAATATGGTGACCGTTCCGAAGGGCTTTTTTCCGTAGAGGGACGTACCAAAGAGGACTTCCTGAAGGTCGGTTACGAGCTCCTCGTTTCCATTGAGGAGAATTGCTGAAAAGGCGGTTCCCAACTTTCCAGGGTACAGAGAGAAAAGCCAGAGTGTCCTGTCCATTTCACAGAGGGTCTTCTCCTTCAACCAGGCGATGTCGAAGCCGATATTCTCCAGCAGCTGGACAGGGAAAACCACAAATCCGTTTGCAGGTTTCTCAAGAGATATTTCGGATTTTTCACTGAGAAACCGCCACAGGACCGATGCTGACGTATCCAGGTCTTTTTCTATGAGCATGGAAAGGTCCGGAGCATTCTCCATGATGATGCCACCCTCAGTACCCTGTGCTCTGAGCTGGGAGTAAATGACGAGCTCTTCGATCCTGTCATCGAGAAAGAGGCGAGCCGACTTGAGGTCATTGGCTACCCGTGAGAATGCTTCTGATTTGAGGGCCCTGGAGATAAGGATCGCCCCCACGAGGGCCGCGAGAAGGCTGCTGAAAACGACTATTCCGATCAGGTTTACAAAAATGCGGTTTGCGAGCTTCATTTCTCTCTATAGGTAGCACTTTATTTCCCTTTCGACAATCACAGTTTCCATATTATTTTTATACTGTGCAGCTGCGAAAAGGAAGCATCGATGAAAAGAGCCACACCTTTCGATACTATTGCCGCCGTGTCGACACCTCCAGGTGAAGGAGGCATCGGGATCGTACGGCTGAGCGGTGACATGGCCTTCGATATTGTCCAAAGGGTATTTACTGCCCACCGGAACGCACCGGTCGAAGAGGTGAAGTCTTTTTCCATGCGTCTCGGCTGCATCAAGGACGCAGGAAAAATGATCGATGAAGTGCTCGTCTCCTATATGAAGTCTCCACACACCTACACCAGGGAAGACGTAGTTGAGATAAACTGTCACGGTGGGGCAATCGCCGTGAACGAGGTTCTCCGTCTCGTGCTCAGAATGGGTGCACGCCTCGCAGAGCCTGGAGAGTTCACGAAGAGAGCGTTTATAAACGGAAGAATCGACCTTGCCCAGGCAGAGGCTGTACTGGACATTGTGCGGTCAAGGACGATCAAGGCGCTTGATGCAGCGCTCAACCAGCTGAACGGCGAGCTCTCGAGAAGAATCGAAAGCCTCATGGGGGATATGAAAAGCCTACTGATGAAGCTCGAAGCGAATATAGATTTTGCTGAAGAAGAGGACATTGTTTCCCTCAAGGCGCAGGAGATACGGGCACAGCTCGACTCGGTGCGACAACGACTCGAGGAACTCATTCGAACCTATGACACCGGGAAAATCATCAAGGAAGGTGTTCTCACCGTACTTGTGGGAAAACCGAACGTGGGGAAGTCCAGCATACTGAATTCTTTCGTCAAGTACGACAGGGCAATCGTAACCCCCATACCGGGAACAACCAGAGACGTCATAGAGGAAGAGCTCAATATCAACGGAATCCCATTCATCCTTGCCGATACGGCCGGAATCGTCGATTCCGAAGATGTTATCGAACGTGAAGGGGTGAAAAGGAGCCTCTCGTTCATGGAGAGGGCACAGCTGGTGCTCCTGGTGCTCGACGGAAGCAGCAGATTCGATGAAAAAGACCTTGCACTCATCGAAAAAATCAAACTTCACACCTACATACCGATCGTCAACAAAACCGATCTTCCTTTAGAGCTGGACATACGCCGGCTGGTTGCAGAAACAGGAATGGTGGAGGAACTGCTGTATCTCTCCGCACGCACCGGAGAAGGACTTCAGCAGCTGGAAAACAGGCTCTTTGAGCTCGTGGGCGGGGGCAAAAGCAGTGGCGATCATTCCATCATGGTCACGAGCGCACGGCACTTTTCCCTGCTGAGGAAAGCGCTCGAAGAGCTCGATCATGCTCTGGAGACTCTTGAGGAAGGGGGTGAGCAAGAGCTCATTGCCTACGATGTTCGGAGCGTGATGGATCTTCTTGGAGAGATCACCGGAGAGGTTTCCCCAGCCAACATTCTCGATGAGATATTCAATAACTTCTGCATAGGAAAATAATGCTGAAGCTGAATCTTTTTTGAAACTTCTGTCCTGATTGAAATTCCCCATGCGGACGGCAGGCAGGCTCTCATCGGAGTACAGGGGTGAGTATCTTTCGGAAATAAGGGTTGATTTTTCTCTGCAATCGTTATAATTTTGCTCATCGTTTCGTTTCGCCCGCCTGTTATTTCTTCATACGTAGAATCTCTGGTCACGGGAGGCATAAGTGAACACCGAAAAAGTGAAGAAGGCAATTCGAATGATTATCGAGGAGGTCGACCCGGAGCCTACACGCCCGGACCTCGAGCGAACCCCTGAACGTGTCTCAAAGATGTTCGAAGAGATATTCGCAGGCGCTTTTCAGAAGCCCGAGGATGTACTCCAGGTCCTGCTGACCGAGCAGCACGACGAGATAGTGCTGGTAAAAGACATTCCCATATTCTCCATGTGCGAGCATCACATGCTCCCATTCTTCGGTCACGCACATGTTGCCTACATCCCGAAGGACAACAGGATTACCGGCCTGAGCAAACTCGCAAGAGTCGTTGATATGTATGCGAAACGGTTGCAGGTGCAGGAACGACTTACCACTTCGATCGCTGAGCTCCTCATGAAAAAGCTGAAACCCTACGGGGTGATCGTGGTAATCGAGGCAGAACATCTCTGCATGGTCATGCGGGGAGTGAAAAAACCAGGCGCCTACACGGTGACGAGTGCGGTAAGGGGGATTTTCAAGGAAAATGAAAAAACCAGAGCGGAGGCACTTTCACTGATCCTTGCAGGAAGGCCGTCAAGATACTGACAACAGGAGCTCTCCTCCAAAAAGTGTAACTGTATACTCCCAAACGTACCCTCACGGATGTGACACTATCTGCAGCTTCATATGCCTCTTTTTCCCGGCCCTGAGGTTTATCTCTCCCGCAGGCAGGTACTCCTTTCCGAGCAGAAAGTTCTCGTCGTCTATTCGCTTCTCTTCCACATACGCGCCTCCCTGTCGAACGAGTCTGCGAGCTTCCCCCTTGCTGCTGCAGAGGCCTGCGTTCACGAACGCATCGAGGATAGAAAGACCTGCTTCGATATCCCGTGAATCGACCTCAACCGTGGGATGCTCTGCCTCCTTCCCCTTTACCCCGAGGATTGACGAGGAGGTTGCAACGGTTTTTCCTGGGTCTGATTCCCCGAACTTCTCCACAGAAGCGATGTAGGAATTCTTTGCATTCTCTTCACCATGGGTAATCCTCGTCGCCTCGTAGGCGAGTATTTCCTTTGCCCGGTTCAACAACGGGGGTTTGAGCAGTGCGAGCTCCCTCAGTTCCTTCATGGGAAGAAAGGTGAAATAGCCAAGGTATCGCTCCACGTCTGAGTCCATGGTATTTCTGAAAAACTGGTAATATTCGTAGGGGGACGTTTTTCGTGCATCGAGCCATACCGCCCCTTTCACAGATTTACCGAACTTCTCGCCGTTCGCATCCGTGATCAGCGGGAAGGTAAGCCCGTATACTTCCTTCGAAGCGAGTCTCCGGGTAAGGTCGATCCCGGCAACGATGTTTCCCCACTGATCCTGTCCCCCCATCTGTAGATCGCAATCATGGTCACTGTTGAGGATATAGAAATCATAGGCCTGCAGCACCATGTAGTTGAACTCTATGAAGGTGAGCCCTTTCTCCAGCCGCTGCTTGATGGACTCGGCCGTGAGCATCTTGTTCACAGAGAAGTGTTTTCCGATGTCCCTCAGAAACTCTATGTAATTCAAACCCACGAGCCAGTCCGCATTGTTCAGAAGGAGGGCGGTGCTTCGTGGGCTTCCACCTCCCGGATTCACACAACCGTCGTTGAGAAACGTGGCTGTAACGTCTTCTTCCGTGCTGTCGAAACTGATGTAGCAGCTGAGCTGCAGCTTGAGGGCACCGGCATTTTTCCTGATGTCACCAACACTGAGAAGCTTTCTGGTCTCTGTTTTTCCGGAAGGGTCACCGACAAGCCCGGTCCCTCCCCCAATGAGAGCGATCGGCCTGTGGCCTTCACGCTGCAGATGCGCGAGCGCCATAATGGGCACGAGGCTTCCTGCATGAAGGGAATCTGCGGTGGGGTCGAATCCGATATAGGCAGTGACCATTTTGCGTTCAAAGAGCTTCCGGATCGCATCATCATCGGTTGCCTGGTATACAAAGCCGCGTTCCTTGAGCACATCAAAGACGTTCATGGGAACTCCAATGAATTTTTGATGTTAATATATCAGCGGAGGGCTGGAAAAGACGAGCACATTTTACCCCTGGTTGCGCTGGCATGGCGCGCTGCCACGCTCCCCACCTCGAAAAGAATGTTCCACCACTTCAGCCGAATATGAGCTTCACTACCTCGTTCATTGTTTCCACCAGATGAAAATTGATCCCCTTTTTGATGTAATCCGGGATCTCATTGAGATCCTTCTGATTTTCCTTGGGGAGAATGATGTCTTTCATCTTTGCCCGTTTCGCAGCAATCACCTTCTCCTTTATTCCGCCGACAGGGAGCACATTGCCGATGAGGGAGAGCTCTCCAGTCATCGCGAGATTGTTGGTTAACTTCTTTCCTGTTACCAGAGAGAGCATTGCAGATGCCATCGTGATGCCGGCTGAGGGTCCATCCTTCGGTGTCGCACCCGCCGGGACATGGAGGTGAATGAAGCTGGTGTCAAATATCTTCTTGTCCACCTTAAACTTTCCCATCGTGGATCGCACGAAGGAAAATGCAATGTTCGCTGACTCTACCATCACATCCCCGAGGCTTCCCGTGAGCTTCAGGGGACCCTTCCCTGGAATCAGAATCGACTCAATCGTGAGCGTTGCACCTCCCAGCGGAGTCCACGCGAGCCCGATCGCGATACCCGGCTTTTTAATCCTCTGCGATATCTCCTCTATGAACACACGCTCGCCCAGAAAGTCCCGGAGGATATCCCTCTTCACCACAAAGGGAAAACTGATCTCCTTCTCCAGGTGTTTCCTCGCGATCCGTCTGGAGACCTTGTCGATTGCCTTTTCGAAGTTCCGCAACCCCGCCTCTTTCACATATCCCTGGAGGATTTCGGTGAGTGCAGATCTCTCGAACTTCACCTCACCCGGTTTCAAACCGTGCCTCTCGAGGGACCGGGGTATGATGTACCTCTTTCCGATCTCGATCTTCTCTTTCTCGATATACCCGGACAGACGAATCATCTCCATCCGATCCAGCAGCGGGGAAGGAATGGTATCAATGGTGTTTGCCGTAGTAATGAAGAGCACGTTTGAGAGGTCAAAGGGCAGGTCCAGGAAGTGATCCCTGAAGTCCACGTTCTGCTCTGGGTCCAGCACCTCGAGGAGGGCGGAGGCCGGATCGCCCTGAAAGCTGACGCCGAGCTTGTCAATCTCGTCGAGCATTATCACCGGATTCTTGACCTCCACGATCCTGAGGGCCTGTATGATCTTGCCCGGCATCGCTCCGATATATGTTCTTCGATGCCCCTTTATCTCGGCCTCGTCCCGCATCCCTCCCAGTGAAAACCGGAAGAACTTGCGGTTCATTGCACGGGCAATTGATTTCCCAACCGAGGTCTTTCCCACTCCCGGTGGCCCGACAAAGCATAGTATAGAGCCCCGAGATTCCGGTTTCAATTTTTTCACGGAGAGGAACTCGAGTATTCGGTCCTTCACTTCGGTCAGGTCATAATGATCCTGGTCCAAAATTCTCCTCGCCTTCAGAATGTCGATGTCATCGGGAGAAAAGCTGTTCCAGGGAAGCGAACAGATGGTTTCGAGGTAGTTCCTGGTAACCGCGTATTCGGGAGACCGCGTGTCAAGCACGTCCAGCTTCTCCAGCTCCTCATACGCCTTGTTCTCGACCTCCTCCACCAGATCAAGCCCGTCGAGTATCTCCTTGAACTTTTTATAATCTGAGCTCTTCTGATCTACCTCCATACCGAGCTCTTTCTTGATCGCCTTGAGCTGCTCCTGGAGAAAGAACTCCCGCTGCTGCTTCGTCACCTTTTCATTGATCTGATCCTGAATCTTCTTCTGGAGCTTCAGGAGCTCCTTTTCCCTGTGCAGAAGGTTGAGCACCTTCTCTACCCGTTTTTTTAAATCAAAAGTTTCAAGAATTTCCTGCTGAACTTCCCGGTCGATGTTCAGAATGGAGGAGACAAAGTCCACCACCTTACCCGCGCCGTCCAGATTGGCAATGTTCAGCTTTATTTCCTCTGTGAAGAAGGGGTTGTCTTCGGATACTTCCTTAATCTCAAGGTACAGGGTCCTGACAAGCGCCTGAAACTCCTTGTCATTCTCCACCGTATCGTCCACATAGTTCACTGCCGCCACCACGGATGGGTTCATTGTGAGGAATTTCTTTACTTCAAAACGTTTCAGGGTGTTGATGAAAATATTCAATTTTCCGTCTGGCAGATTGATGGTCTTTATCACCTTTCCGATTGTTCCTACCCTGAAAAAGTTGTCACCCCTGTCCTCCGGCTCCTCGCTGTTTCGAACAAGGAGCATTCCAATATAGCCATCGATCTCCATGACATTCTCGATGGTCTTGATGTATTTTTGACCGCCTATGACGAGCGGGGTCAGCATCCCCGGGAACATCGGCCTCGTCTTCATGGGAATCATTGACAGCTTCGGAGGGAGCACCCTGTCCACACTCACCAGTGTTGATTTTTCCTCCATATCCACGGTTGCCATGTTTGCTCCTATCTTGTTCTTTTTGATTTTTTCCTGGTTTTTTTCTATTGATAATATAACAATATTTCCTCGAGAAAAAAATATTGCTAAAATCTTAACTATATGGTACCTTACAAAAAAACTTTGTGAAATTCGGAGGATCTCTATGATCATCGTTGGAGAACTGATCAATTCAACTCGGAAAAAAATCAAGGAATCGATGGAGCAGAAGGACGCAGAATATATCAGAAATCTCGCAGTGAAACAGGATGAAGCAGGTGCGAACTTCATCGATGTAAATGCGGGTGCCTTCGTCTTCGACGAGCTGGAGAAACTCGAATGGACGATTCAGGAGGTGCAGGCAGTCACAAAGAAGCCGCTTGCCATTGACAGTCCCAGGGGTGAGGCAATGGCGCTGGGATTGAAGCTGCATAAAAACGGGAAACCTTTTATCAATTCTATCACAAAGGAATCCGAGAGATGGAAGCAGGTGTTCCCTCTCGCGGTTGAGACGGATGCCTTCGTGCTCGGGCTCTGCATCGACGACGGCGGTATTCCCGATGACGCCGACACCAGGACGAAAATTGCCGAGGGCATTATCAACGACCTCGTAAAGGCCGGGAAAAAATTGGAGGACATCGCCATAGATCCCCTCACCACCCCGCTCAGCGTGAATACCTCTTTCGGCATAACGGTAATCGATACAATACAGAAGGTAAAAAGCGCCTTCCCCGAGGTCAAGCTCATCACCGGGCTGAGCAATATTTCATACGGACTGCCTGCGCGCAAGCAGATGAACAGGGCATTCATGATCACCTGCATTACGAATGGGCTTGACGGAGCGCTCATCGATCCCCTCGATTCGACGATGATGAGTCTCATTCTGGCGACTGAAGCGATCCTGAACAAGGATCCGTACTGCGCCGGCTACCTGAAGGCCTACAGAAAGGGCATTGTGGTAAAAGACTGAGGGGAAACCGAGGCCGGCACCTCACTCTCTGAGAAATGTCCTCTCACAAAGCCATCTCCATTCCACCTGCCACATTGATTGCCTGTCCGGTCATGTAATCGGAATCTTCAGAGGCGAGAAAAAGAATGACTTTCGCGACATCAACCGGCTCTTCCAGCCGTCCAAGGGGGACCGAACTGATATAATTTCTCCTCACTTGCTCTTCCGAGATTTCCATGAGTCCAGCCTCCCACCCAATTTCTCTTTCCTGCATCGAAGTCCTCACCAGACCGGGACAGACACAGTTCACATAGATCCTTTGCTGTGCCACCTCCAGGGCCAGACATTTCGAGAATCCAAGAACAGCAGATTTCGATGCAGCATAATGTGAAAAAAATTGAGCCGGTCTTTTTGCTACGACAGACGCGACGTTGACGATCTTCCCTCCTTTCCCCTGCTTCATGAACTGCCTTACCTGGGCCTGACAGCAGAAAAACACCCCCTTCGCGTTCACGTCCATATTGAAATCCCATTCTTCCTCTGTGAGATCAACCGCAAGGTTCATGGTCGACACACCTGCATTATTGACCGCTATGTCCAGCCTGCCAAACGTGGAGACTGCTCTTTCTACGAGCCTCTCACATTCTTTTTTCAAACGGACGTCCACCCGGACAAGCTCAACAGCATTTTTTGATTCCCTGATCAGCTGAGCTGTTTCTTGGGCCGCGTTCCTATCCTGAAAGTATCCAAGCACGCAATATGCCCCCTCAACGGCAAAAGCGAGTGCGGTGGACTTCCCTATGCCCTTGTCTCCACCGGTGATGATTACCACCTTGTCCTTGAAGCGCATATAAACCTCCTCCACTTCTCCCCTGCGGCTCGGGGGGAGAAAAAATGTTTCCTCCCGGCGCAGAAAGACACCTGAATCATATAAGAAAAATATTTTGTCCCACGCTCACAAGACAATTTTTTGAATACACTGCGGAACCTTCCTCAGATCGTCGACCACCGTATCAGTGATGGAAAAATCAACATCCAAGTTATGGGCAGCTCTGAATGCAATGAGCAGAAAGCCTCCATTCCTCGCAGCTTTGAGGCCAATCGGCGAATCTTCAATGACGACCGCTTCAGCCGGGCTTACCCCAAGATTTCTGGCTGCCGTGAGAAACACCTCGGGATCGGGTTTTCCACAGGACACGTCATCCCCGTACACAATGGCATTGAAGAAATGAAAAAGACGAAATCGACCGAGCGCAATGTCTGCAAGCTCTCTCTCCCTGCTCGTTGCGATTCCCATGGGGTATTGATCTTTGAGCTCGAGCAAAACTTCCCTCGAGTGAGGCATGAGCGGAATTATCTTCTGATAATACCGGCGGAGGGTTTTCCGGTGCTCGCCGATCATCTCTTCGACAGGGAACTCCGATTCCCCAAGGTTCACAGGCCGTTCTGAGTTGTGCAACGAAGCACGCGGTCCCTCTCCAATCCGCACTTGGGTGTAAAACCTCCTCACAAGATCCCTGAAGTAGTCATCGAGCTTCACGCCCAGGTACTCTTTGGTAATGGCCGGTGTGATGTGGAATCCGAATTTCTTCACGGTTGCGATTTCGGCCTCTATGTGATACCCCTCCGAATCGAGAAGCACTCCATCAAGGTCCCAGATGATCCCTCGCACTCCCATGGGCATTCAGCCTGATTCATGTTCGAGCATGTCGTGCATGAGCTCTTTCAAAGGGGGGTAGGTATCGATGTACCTGTCCACAAAGTATCGATACTGTTCGGTGTTCTCGAGGTCCGGTTCGATCTTCTCCTTTATCTTCACCATGCTGTCCGCTGCAGCCTCGATGCTCTCATATACTCCTGCGCCGTAGGAGGCAAGGATCGCATCCCCGAGGAGCGGTGCATTTGGCTCCCGGGTGAGATATATCGGCAAGCCGAGCACGTCACACTGCATCTGCATCCACAATCTGCTTTTTGTTGCGCCGCCGCATGCGTACAATTCCCTGGGAACGAAACCGGCATCCTTGAAGAAACGCATGATGTGCTCCGTTCCGTAGGAGACTGCCTCCATGATCGCTCTGTACAGGTGGGCGGTTGTGTGTTTCAGCGAAAGACCCCAGATGACTCCCCGCGCCTGAGAATCGGTGAGAGGGTTTCTGTTGCCCTGCCAGTAGTTCAACACGATGAGCCCCTCGGAACCGATCTTCACCTCTGCGGCAAGGCCGTTGAGATAATCATAGAGGGGAACTCCCTTCCGTTTCGCCTCCTGGAGGTGCTCCGCACTGATGAAATTATCCTTGAACCACTTGAGCACTGAACCGGAGGAGATCTGCGCTCCCTCCACCACCCAGAGACCCGGCATGACACAGTCTGGAAACGCCCCGAATATCCCTTTCTTATGGAACTCCTTCTCTGAATGACCCAGGAGAAGATGTGAGGATCCGGTGATGAAGGCAAGCCTCCCTGCGCGAACCGCCCCGAGGCCAATAATACCAATGTAGGCATCAGCTCCTCCCTGGACAACGAGGGTGTCAGTGGAGAGCCCGGTCTGCGCTGCAACTTCTGGGAGAATCGTACCAACCGGCTCTCCGAGTTTGAGGATTCTGCCGGGAAACTTATCCAGTGCATCACCAAGTCCGATGGCTTCATAAAAAGCGGTAGGCCATCCTCCGCTCCATGAATCGTAGTACCAGCGGGCGGTCACGTTGTTGATGCTCCCGACGAACTCTCCAGTAAGCCGATGATTTATCCAGTCCTGAAACTCACAGAGATGCCTGGATTTCCGGTAAAGTTCCGGCTCCTCTTCCTTGATCCAGAGAGCCTTGCAAGGCATCCATTCCGCAGAAACGCTCCCGAACCCGTTATATTTGAGCGCATTCGCACCTGAAGCGGCGATCCTGTTCGCCTGCCTGAAAGATCGGACATCCATCCATATCAAGGCATTTCGCAGTGGCGTGAAGTGCTGATCCAGGGCCAGAACACTGCAGCTCGTCGTATCTACGGTCATCGAAGGAATCAAGGTGGGCTCTACACCACTTTTTGCAAGGAGTTCGCGTATCATCCTCACAAAGGCATCCCACCATTCGGAGGGCTTCTGCTCCGCCCACCCCGGACTGGGAAAATAGGTGGGATACTCCACCGCTTCTGAGTGAATCAAAGTGCCCACTGTGTCGAAGAGCGCTCCACGTACAGATTCGGTACCAAAATCAACAGCGAGAAAGCAGGGGCCTTTCGTCACCATTTCCCTCAACCTCTCTAAAACGATTTGTATTTCACAATTTAGCTTTTTTCATTGACAAAGTCATAAAAGGCTTTTACGAGCAACATCCCCACTGTCGCACCCGGATCCTGCTTCCCGATCGACTTTTCCCCGTAATAGGCAGCCCTTCCATGTTCGGCCTTCATCTTTTTCGTCTCTTCCAGACCGTCCAGCGCAGCCTGGTAGGCCAGAGTGACTCCTTCTGCAAGGCTCAATTTCTGGCCGGCAGCTGACTCAAGCGCACGAGCAGCTGGGTGAAGGGAATCAAGTATCGTCTTCTCACCAGGCTTTGCCTTTCCCCTCTCCATCAGGCCCTGCACAAAACTTTTGAAAAACTGCGCAAGTTCTTCCAATCCGACGTCAGTTTTTTGTCCGAGGGCCTTCCCTCCCCTCATGAAACCAGTTGCGATAAGCGTTCCAAGGGTCGAGGGAGCACCTTTCGCAATTGCCATGCCCGCCCTCGCGAAGACTTTTCCCGCGTCAGTTTCATCAGAAGCCGAAAGCTCTTTCGTGGCCGTGTTGAATGCCGCAGTCATGCTGAGTCCCAAATCCCCGTCCCCCATGGCGCTGTCGAGCTCGATGAGCTCCCCCTTTTTTTCCTCCATGGTTTGACGAATCCCTTCGATGATGGTACGAATTTCATTCGCAGTGAGTGTCTCCATGAGTTGAGCTCCTTCACGAATGTGGCAAGGCCACATTCACGAGTATAAAAATTTTCTTACCAAACGGGCAAAAATATCGGGAACAACGGTCTAAAACCCGATCTGCTCGAAGAACGGTGTAAGGGCCGGCTTTCTGAGCAATGTTTTCATCTCATCGTCAAGCTTCAGGAGAGAGATAGAACCACCCGCCATTTCAAGAGATGTCGCAAACTCACCCACATACGTCTTGAACGTAGTAATTCCCTCCTTTTTGAGAATATGGCTCACACGCCTGAAGAAGATATAAAGCTCCTCCTTCGGAGTAGAACCGAGCCCGTTCACGAGGACGGACACCTCGTCTCCCTTTCGAAAAGGGAGATCCTCAATGATCGCCTTCATCATCTCGTCCACGATCTCATCCGCGCTCCTTAGGGGCCCCTTGCGTATTCCGGGCTCTCCATGAATTCCCATTCCGATTTCCATCTCCCCTTCCGTGATCTGAAAGGTTGGCTTTCCCGCTTCGGGTATGATGCATGGAGAGAGCGCAACGCCCATTGTCCGCACGTTTGCGCAGACTTTTTCCGCCACTCTTTTCACCTCTTCCAGCGGAGCCATGTCTTCTGCCAGTGCACCGGCAATCTTGTACACGTAGAATATCCCCGCAACACCTCTGCGCTTCTTCTCCTGTCCCTTCGGCGCGGAAGCGACATCTTCTCCCGCGACGACCTGCTCAACGTGGATGTCCTCCATGCCGGCCATTTCAGAAGCCATATCGAAGTTCATCACGTCTCCGCCGTAGTTGCCGTAAATGTAGAGCACACCTGCGCCGCTGTCTATTGCCTTCGTTACCTCGAGCATCTGTTCGGAGCTGGGGCTTTGAAAGACCCCTCCTACGGCGCAGCCGTCCAGCATTCCCTTTCCTACATATCCAAGAAAAAGCGGCAAATGACCCGATCCCCCGCCCGTAGAAAGCCCCACCTTTCCCTTCTTTTTCTCGTCTGCCCTGACCAGGCAACGGAGATCACCCGCGACATTCTTGAGCTTCTCCGGGTGTGCGGCGAGGATACCTTGAATCATCTCGTCGACGAAGTTTTTTGGATCGTTGATAAACTTCCTCATTTCGCGACTCCTTGTTTTGTGAATTGTCCTGTTTCAGTTTTCCTCTCCGTAGATACCGAATGATCCAGGCGGATCAGTGTATCAGGCAAGTGAGAATGAGATGCAGGAATCGATGCATCAAGTGTCTGGTTTTATCTTTCTGGGTCTCTTTCGTTGCTGATACATGGAGATATAAAAGTTTATGACCATCACGAGGAGGAGCATCAAACCCCATATAAACTTTCTGAAAAACGGGCTGAATGCAAGGATGTTGAAGCCGCTCTGCAGCGTCTGCAGGACGATGATACCGAGCACAACCCCGAGCACCGAGCCATACCCTCCGCTTGGGTCTGTACCACCGAGTACTGCCACAAGAATTGCCTGGAGAAGATAGGCATACCCGTACCCGGGTCGTATGGAGTTCACCCTAGAAATCATTATCAGAGAAGATATACCGGCAATAAGACCTGTGATGACATAGGTCATCCTGAGCACATTGTTGTTATTGATCCCGGAAAACCTGGCAGCAACGGGGTTTGATCCCACCATATACATCTTGAGACCGAGAGAGGTTTTCCTCAGAAAGAGGGCGACCAGCAGGGCGCTTGCGATGAAAATTATGAGCGGTACCGGTATTCCTCCTATATCCCCGCTTCCGATGTAGAGGAACTTTTCAGGGAAGGTGCTTATTCCATGCCCCTCGGTAATGACGATTGCAAGTCCGAGGAATAGTCCCTGGGTCCCGAGTGTGGCCAGTATGGGAGGAACACCTACATTTGCAACCAGAAAGCCGTTGATGAAGCCGCTGAAGGCGGAAACAGCCAACGCAGTAAGAATGGTCAGCAGTATGATAAAAAACAGAGAGGCGGACTGCGCCTCGACAGGCACATAGGTTTTGAGAATGAGTGCAGAGATCACCCCAGTAAAGTTGGTGATCGAAACGACGGAGAGATCAATACCTCCCGTGATCATCGCGATCATCATGGCAATTGCGAGAAGCCCGAACTCAGGAATCTGGACAGCCATGGATTGAAAATTGATGAGCGTCAAAAATTTTCCGGGTAAAGACGCAGACATGATCATCACAACCACGATCATTATGACCGCAAGAGCGATAATTTTCGAGCGTCGGTAAATCAATCCGCATCTCCTTCGCTGTGATTTACTACTTCAGATAAGCAAGGCTCTTCCGGCTTCTCAACCTGTTCTGATAATAGGTGATGCTCACACCTCCGATGATGATCAGACCGATGAAAAACTGGTGCCAGT
>Ga0180437_10002795_pt1 | contig 27007 bp, 13 predicted proteins | sample SS_ome_4_FD_132410 | JGI IMG/M metagenome (GOLD analysis project Ga0180437, IMG submission 132410) | Hypersaline lake sediment archaeal communities from the Salton Sea, California, USA - SS_3_D_1 metaG | ecosystem: Environmental > Aquatic > Non-marine Saline and Alkaline > Hypersaline >...
CATGCCTGCTGATAACTGTCGGTATCCGCAGGCAGCTCGAAATGACACACGGCGTAGGGGCCGCCGCTGATGGTCTGGACGGCGAGTGGTTTGTCGGGGACCGTTCCGGCGGGAATGGTGACGCACGCATCGACACGGCATCGGTCGGGCGGGGTCACTTCCGGATTGTCCCAGTAGACCCCCAGCGCCACGCCCGACTCCAAAAAGCCCCGCGGGGCCGCCCACGCCGCCAGCTCGCCGAACGCTTGTTGGCAAGTCTCCTTGCCGTAAGGTCCCAGCTTCCGCACATAGGCCACATGATGCTCCGGCATCTCTCTGACTTCCCCGTTCATTGCGATCCTCCTTTCGGTGGTCACTGGATCAATGAATGGAATGCCAGAATTGTACATCGCCTGGAGCGATAACGCGTTTTCTCGCTTGCCGGCTTTGTTTCCCTGCTTGCTATTGCGATAAGCCGTCGGCGTGATGCCGAAGTGTTGACGGAAGGCCTTGGCGAAATTCTGGGAGCTGGAGAAGCCGCAATCCGCGGCGATCTTGGTGACGTCGTCACGAGAACTGGCGACCAGCCGGTTTGCAGCCCGTTCCAAGCGAAGCCGCCGCGTGAACGCGGCGACCGTTTCGCCGACCGCAGCCTTGAAGATCCTGTGGAAGTGGAACTTGGAGAAAGAAGCCGCCCGGGCAATCTCTTGCAGCGAGAGATCCCGGTCGAGATTTCGGCTGATGTAGTCCATGGCGCGGCAAACGCGCTTCCGGTACTCCATGGCCGTGTGTTGTGCTACCTTGGCACGTTCCATTTGCGGCCCCTGAATCCACTCCTCTGCCGGTAGTCGAAGTCGCAACCCCCCCGGCCGGCCCATCACCGGCCAGCAGCCGTCGGTATTGCGGCCGGCGCGGCGGGCCATGGCCATCGCTGCCGACGGTGTATTGTCGACGAACGTTCCCGTCTGTCAAGCGTTTCGAGTCCGCTTGAGCAGTTGGCGGTTCCCGCGAGATTCGGTCTGAAGTCGCCGGACAGCGCTGGTGTGATACGCCGAACGGACGGAGGCGATCCGAAGAGAATCGGACGCGGCACTAGAGCGGGTCGGGCTTTGGTGGAGTCATTTTGGACCGGCCGGCGGCCTCGCCGGACTCGATGCCCGCGGCGATGTAGTCGCCGGGATCGGATGTGGTGATGGTATACGTTTGAGGAATACAAGATAGTCTGTTACCTTGGATCGTTGTACGGCCCCCCGAGCAAGCCGGCAGGAAGCGAGCCATGAAAGAAACACGACCTCAACGAGACATGCTGACGCGAAACGTGTTAGTGATTCTGCTGGTCGCTACGGCGTCCTGGTGCGGGACACGTGCCTCGGCGGGCTTGCCGGTTCCCAAGGAAGGGCTGTTGATTCGTAAGGATCGGGCAGACGCCGTGCGGAGGGAGCTGCTGCCGCTGCTCGATGAGCCCGTGGTCGTCGGCAAAAAGGGCATTCGGACCGTAGCCGATCGGGCGGTCAGGGATTGGCCCAGCATCAGGGATCAAGTGGAGCCTCACATCGACGGGCTGCTGGACATCGAGCCGGACCGCAATCCCAAGGAACACGTCTCGGACGACGCCCGCGAGGCGGCCGGGCATCTCAGCAAGATGGTCGATGCCACGGCAAAGCTCGGCATGATGTACTTCTTGACGGGCCGGGACGACTATGCGCAAACGGCCTACGAGATCATCGCCATGGCAGGACGCGTGCCGCGGTGGGGGTGGTTCAACTGGGACGGCGTGAACGTGCCGCAGATTCCTTTCGGTATGTATACGCGCAACGTGGCCTTTGCGCTGGACTTCTGTTGGGCCGGTTGGAGCCCGACGCAACGACGCCATGCGGTCGAGATCCTGGCGGAAAAAGGCGTCGAGCATTATTGGCGGCTGGTGAGTCTCTCGCCGTTTATGGGCCTGCACCATCTGCGGTCGAAGAACCAGGGGAGCAACGTGCTCAGCGCCGCGGTGATTGCCTCCCTGGCCGTCGGTGACGACGTGCCCGAGAATCGCGTCTGGCTCGACAGCCTGCTGCAAACGTACATCTGGATCATCGCCCACGACATCGGTCCGGCGGGCACGAACCTCGAGTCGGGATTGCCCGGCTATTGGTCCGTCTCGATGCAGAACCTCTACACGGCAGCCGCCTGCCTGAACCATGCCCGCGGCATCGACTTGCGGGTCCACCCGGCCATCGCCGAGGCGACCTGGTACCCGATCATGAAGGAAGCGACCGTACCGCCGCACGCCCACGGGCGGTTCGACCGGCCCTATGCGAAAGACCAGGTGGGGCTGTCGGGGACGATGGAGCACAAGCCGATCGAGTTGCCCTCGCCCTCGTACGGCGGCTCCTGGTGGTACGACTACGCGGCCCGGTTTCCCGAATCACCCGCGATGTATTTCATCTCGAAGAACTTCCAAGGCCGCATCGCCAACGCCCACCAGGAGGGGCACAGCGAGCTATTGGAGTTGCTCTGGGTTCGCACGATGGCCGAACCGACGTCGGTTCCCATGCCCTCGTTGCTGCTGAAGGCCACCGGTCGCGAGGCGATGTTCCGCTCCGGATACGGCTCGCCCCACACGTTCTTGAGTTTCAACGGCGACATGTTCCTTTCGGCCCGCAACGAAGTTCTCTGTTGCACCAGCGGGCTGGCCTGGCACTTTCCCTGGCACCAATACGCGGTCACGGAGTCGGTCTTGGAAACGGAAGGCGAGCCGTTCTCTCCCAGCATGATCATTACCGATTCGTTCGACGGCGAGTTGCTCAGCATGGTCGCGGCCGAGAGCGGTCCGAGCAACGTAAGCTACTATCCGCGGCCGGGACAGATCAAGAGTCATCAAGCCTACAAACGCCGCACGCGAAAGATCGCCTACATCCGTTCGGACCACCGGGACAAAGTCTACGACTACTTCCTGTTGATCGACCGCGTCGAGCACGACGACCGACGGTGGCACAGCTTCAATTGGCACATCTGGGACAGCCCGGGAAACGAGGGGGGTTACGAGCCGATTGCCCCGGCCGGCGTGTTGGCCCGACGTCCCAACGCGGCCGTCCTGCTGACCACACTTTCTCACGACGCGATGACTTACGAGGAGCAGGCGATCCCGTCGCAACCCACCGTGGCCTACGTCTTTGATCATCATGCCCGACTGTTGCGCGCGATCGCCGGCCGGAGCCGACCGTCGCAGGCGTCGCCGGTGACGCTGCCGACCCGTCTATGGAGCGGCGGTCGGAGCATGAAGGTCGACGGTCTCGACGCCGTGCTGTTCGAGGACTTTTCCAGCCCGGAGGACAAGAAGCCTGCGTTTCGTGCGCCCCTTTCGCTCCAGCCCGACTGTCGATACCGCGTGAGTCTGACAACGCGCAAGCAAGATGCTCGCATGTACGAGAACTTCTCCTGGATCATCAACCTCAAGCTCCTGGATCGACACGGAAAGGTGCTCATGGACGCAGCCGATGCCCATTCCTACCGCGATCCGCATCCACTGAAGCTGACCAGCCCGGCCTCGAACTTGGCAAGTTACCACGACTGGAAAGAGACGGCCACGCACTTTACGGCCCCGGCCGACGTGGCCGGCAACGTGGTAACGGTCGAGGCGACTCTGCTGCCGGCCACCTACGGCCACGGGACCAAGCTCGAGGAAAGCTCCAAGATCTGGCTGAGCGACATGACGTGGACCCCCTTGGGCGTGCCGGTTCGCAACGACCGCGAGATGATCGTCACGCTGGCCATGCCGCTGGAGAACGATGGCCCGTTGCCGAAGATCAAGCGGGCCAATCACAGTGGCCCGGTCGAAGCGACCGTAACGCACCCGGACGGCACTTCCGACCGAATAGTCGTCGACGCCGATGGTGTCCTTTCCGTCACACGGGCCGCGCTGCATTACGACGGCCGTCGACGGCCGGATACGGAGACGGACTCCCTGACGACGAACTCGCCCGAGAGCCAGTCGCGGCTGAAGGCGGGCATGGCCAAGCTGGCCGAGCGGTTGCTTGAAGAGCGGGACAGGTACGCCAGCCGCGGATGGAAGAACGTGGCCATCGACGCCGTCGAGGTGAAGGCCGACGGCGTCCGCGACGCCCGCTTCGCCGCGAAGAACGTCATCGACAACAAGACCTGGGAGGTTCCCATCGACGGTGTGGTCGACTATACGCTGGGTCCGATCACGACGACCGGCAACGGTGGCTACGGCCGCGGACCGGCCCCTTACGACGACAACCTGAGCACCTGGGAACTCTACTTCCGCCCGACCTACTGGCTGCCGCCGCCGGGCCAAAACGGCCGGATCACGATCACGTTGAAGGAACCCACGCGGTTGAAGCTGATTCGTCTGTTGAACACGACCAACGCCGGGCTGAACGACTTCGCGACCGTCGACTGCCGGCTCGAACTGTTGGACGACAGCGATACGCCTCTTTGGTCCCGCGATCTTTCGTTCGGCCGCCCCTGGGACCGCGCGTTCCTGGCCGCCTTCGCCGAGCCGGAGTTCTTCGACTCCTACGGCAAGGCCTTCGAAGGAATCCTCGAGCCGGGCGTCCGCGTCCCCTTCGGAGTCGGTTGGTTGGAAGTGCCCGTCGACCTGGATTTCAAAGTGCGATCCATTCGCGTCAAGATCAATAAGTCTTGGGCCATGGGCGGCGGCCTGAATGAAATCCAGGCCTATGCGGATGTCACTCCTTGAGTGGTCTGCTCAGCCGGGCGATGGACGCATCTTCTCGACGGCTGACAAACCGAAAAGCAGCACTTGCTTCCACATGAGTGTTCTCCTTTACGTGGTCGTCAGTTGGTGTTTGAGGATAGTTTTCCGTTGCATCCTGTGACGACTCCGTCGCTGAGTTCCGGCAAACCCAGCTTGATCGGAAATCCCACAGGATGCACCTTTGCATCCACAGCTCACACCTGTTATCCTGGCCTTGCCTGGCGAAACGGAGTCGGGCTCTGCTGGGGAGCAACCCGACAAGGGATAGCCAGGCCGGGGCGGGTGGATAATCCCGCAGAGCCCTGGCAGCCTTCTCTTCCGCCGTCGGGGCTCTCTCCTCCATCAACCCATCATTCATCTGCCCTGCCATCCCTCAGAAAACCCGAATTCCAAACCGCCAAAACCTCCGGCAATCTACCCACAGATTCTGCGAGGGATCCTGAAAGGAGAATGACGTGAAATACCTAGCCGGACCACTGGCTCTTCTGACAACCTTCACATGTCTGTCATGGGCAAATGGTGCGCAGCCGACGAATCCGGACATGGCTCGGTACAACGTGGTATGGGCGAGCCCGTCCAAGGACGCTTCCGGGCAGATGCCGCTGGGCAATGGAGACGTCGCAGCCGGGGTGGCGGGTACCTTAGGGTCCGGTAGAATACCAGATGCACCTGGAGACTTGCACCGGCTGCTCAATTCAACGTCTGATTTTTTGGCTCGTCGCCAGAATCTGCCCACCGATTCTGGCGACGAGCCGAAAGCACAAACCATGACTCGAATCACTACCTGCATTGTCCTGGTGGCCGCCTTGTTCTTCTTGGCTCATTCCGCCCATGCTGCCGAGATAGCGCCGGGGGCAGATTTACCGCCTGAACTGGGGATCGAACTGGGAGCGCCGTTCTTCGACAATATGGTGTTGCAGCGCGGCATGGAGGTTCCGGTCTGGGGCTGGAGCAAGCCCGGGACAAAGGTTGCCGTTGAGTTTGCGGGTCAGAAGAAGACCGCCACTGCCGGCAAGGACGGCCAGTGGATGGTTGAACTTGATCCGCTCAAGGCGAGCTTTGATCCCGCCGAGGTGGTCGTCACTGAAAGCACCGGCAAGAAGATTGTCCTTGAGAACATCCTGGTCGGCGAAGTCTGGATGGCTTCCGGCCAGTCCAACATGCAGTGGAAGGTGGGCAAGAGCAACTGCGCCAAGCTGGCCACTGAACTGTCGGCGGAGACCGAGGGCAGGGTCGCTCCGATCCGGGAATTTCAGGCCTCCTCGGTGACTTCCCAGTTACATCCCATCAAGAAGGCGACCGGTGCCTGGCAGGACGGCACTTGCAGTGACTACAGCGCCATCGCGTTTGCCTTCGCCCACAGGCTCTATAAGGAACTCAAACTGAAAACGCTATCACGCCAGGAGGCGTAATATTCGATGAAAACTGGCCTTCGGTGCCTTGTTGTGTGTCTGTTAAGACGCCTTCCTTGTTTGGTCAAGGACGAGGCCGAGGAGGGAAGACGAGATGCCCAGGATCGGAAGATTTCCACCGTTTGGCAAGAGGTTTTTCAAGCGTGCCCGAAAAATTCTCGGCTCGTGCCGTTTCGCCCATTTCTGGCGGGCCGTGGTGGCCCTGGCCGCCATGCAGGGACGTCGCAGCTTGAGGAAGCTCGAGGCGGCCTGTCGAAACCACCGTTCGCGTCAGTCGGTCGGCTTCTTCTTGACCAAGGCCCATTGGGATGCGCCGCAGATCCTGGCCGAGACGGCTCTGGAGACGCTCAAGACGCTCGGCTGGCGCATCCACCGCAGCACGCGTCCGGGGGCCGTGTGGTTCGTCACCGACTCAAAAAACAAACCGCTCGGCTATTTCGTTGTCGGCGATCGTGAGGCCCTGGCATCGATTCCGGAGGACGAATGAACCTGTGGAGACCCCTCTTTTACAGAAACGAACGAGTTGCAGAACCATGAAAACCTCCCTCCTTTCCCTCACCGTGATCCTCGCCATCGTCCCGGCGACACGAGTCACTGCCGCGGAACCCGCGCGTCCCAACATCCTCTACTTCTACGTCGACGACATGGGCTGGGGCTCGATCGGCCCCAACGCGCAAGCTCAGCGCAAGGCCAACAACCTGCCCTATGTTCGTACGCCCCATCTCGACCGGCTCGCCGCCGAAGGGATCAACTTCACCCGTGGATATGGCTGCCACGTCTGCTCGCCCGCCCGCTCCTCGCAGCAGTCCGGCTTCCATCAAGGACACACGTTTGCCGATCGCAACGACCCAGACAACGCGAAGAAAGCGATGCGGGCCGACGACGTCCTCATGGGCGATGCGCTCTCCGCAGCCGGATACGCGACCGGATACTGGGGGAAGTGGGGATACGGAGGCTCTAAGGACCGCGTCGATCCGGGCATCGACAATATCCAGACGCTTCCCACCTCTCACGGTTACCAATACGTTCTGGCCGAACTCCACCATGTCCGGGCGCACACGTTCTTTCAGCCCACCCTCTGGAGCGCTCCGGCTTCGCCCGGCGCCATCGGTGGCATCGAACTCACTGCCAACTCGCTGGCCGCCTATCAAAACAACGCGGCCTATCCCGCGACTCCCGCGCTGCAAAACCATGCCGACTACCCGCAAGTCGCTTACTGCGACGACGCCTACGCCTTCGCGGCGCTCGACTTCGTCCGCAAGCAAGGCCGGGGCTACCACGAATCGGGCAAGCCATTCTTCGGCCTTCTCGCCGTCCAGATTCCGCACGCCCCCTTCAAGGAAATCACAACGCTCCCCGATTGGGACAAGGCCTACGCGGACGACCCCCATTTCGCCGGGCTGGCCGACCAGTCGCGGCAGTGGGCCGCCATGGTCACGCGGATCGACGCGCACTTCGGCAATATTCTTGCCGCCCTGGAAGATCCGAACCACGACGGCGACACGTCTGACTCGATCCGTGACCATACGCTCGTCATTTTCCAGTCGGATAATGGAGGGCCGGGTGGACAGAACAACACCGAACTGGACGCCAACGGCGGTCTCCGCGGCAACAAGGGCAAGATCCAGGAAGGCGGTATTCGCGTGCCGTTGATCATGCGCTGGCCCGCCAAAATCAACGCGGAATCTAAGCTCGAGGCAGGAACGAACAGCAACCGGGTCGTCGATGTCACGGATCTGCTGCCCACCTTCTGCGAGCTTGCCGGCGCGCCGATTCCGCTCGGCATCGACGGAGTCTCCATCGCTCCGACGCTCCTCGGCGCCGGACATCAGCGCCCCCGTGAGTTCATCATCCACGAGGCGGGCAACGGCCAGTCCATCATCCGCGGCAACCACAAACTCGTTCGCTCGAAGAACGCGACTCTGGAACTCTATGACCTCGAGGCCGACCACGCCGAGGCGAACGATATCGCCGACGAACATCCCCAACTCGTCAAAGAACTCGAAACGCTCCTCCTCGGCGAACGCGTCACGGAGCCGAAGGGCTTCGCCAATACGTACCATCATTGGACGGGTAAAGACGGGGCCAGCACTTCCGATCCCGACAACTGGTCCGACTACGTCTACGCCAACGCCGGGATCACGTACATGACGGATGACGGCGCGCCCCGACTATCGTGGGTCGCTCGCATCGAGAACCAGGGCACGGCACACAACACGGCTCGCGCCGACGCCGACTTGGAGTTTCTTGCCGTGGAACTCCGCGGGAACGGCCAAAGCGGTGCCACCCAATCACTTGTCCTCGGCCCGGGTATCAATCTCACCGGCCGCAACGAAATCCGTCTGGCCGCCGGCGGCGCTCTAACGGTCAATGGGGGAACCGTCTCCACGCTCCGCTGGGTCGACATCCAGCCTGCCGGTAGGCTGAGAGGCTTCGGTTCGATCGACGGCATCGTCTATAACGACGGAGAAGTCGTCATCGAGGGCGATCGTCAGCCCGGACTCGGCATCAGCGTTGACTACCGTCAGTCCGCCGACGGCGTGCTCAACCTCTTCCTCACAGGCGAGAAACAACCGTCGTTGTCAATAGTCGGCGACGCGGATCTGGCCGGCGAACTCGTCGTCACCACCGGCAAGGACTTCAAACGTACACCCGGCAAATCGTACACCGTGCTAACAGCCAAGCGCATCTCCGGCAGATTCGACAACGCAGCCAATGAAGTGGTCGCTGCTGCCGCGCGTTTCGCTATCCGCTACACGCGATCCGCCGTGATTCTTTCGGTGAAGTAACCAGAACGGGAACTCGAGCAGAAAGGGATATGATGCCACGTCCACTTCTATCAACCGCAATATGTCTGGTCTCCCTTGGTATAGCCGCGGGGCTGTTCGCCGCCGACCAACTCCAGGAGCAAGCCGCCAAGAACAAGTCGAAGCAGATCAAGCGTGGCGACCTCGTGGGCAACATGCTGCTGCTGAATCTCTGGGGCGAGAAACCGGAGTCGGTGCAGCGACTTTACGAGGCGGCTTACCAGGTTCTGGCTTCGCGACGCGATGCGAGCTTTGCCGACCTGAGCGGCGACGCGACCTTCCAGCGACTATGCAAGGACCACGGTGTCTCGCACCTCGGTGGCCCCATGCTCGGCGTTATCGGGCCAAACCGGGTTCGTGTCTGGATTCGCACGTGCCGTCCGGCCAAGGTTGAGGTCTGTGTGACCGTCGATGGGCAAGCGAAGACATATGGCCCCATCGAGAGCACGCAAGAGTCGGAACTCGTCGCTGTGGTGCCCGTGACGGGCCTGAAACCGGGCCAGCGATATCCCTATCGCGTGCTGGTGGACGGCAAAGCGATCTCGATTCCCGACCATGCTGCGATTGTCACGACACGGCCCGACAAGGAATCTGGAAAGGTCCGTATCGCGTTCGGCACTTGTTTTCATCGTTGGGGCTTGGGAAACCAGACGCAAGCAGATCTGATCCGCAGCCGGCGTCCGGCGGCCCTGCTTCTGGGCGGTGATATTGCCGTGCAGGACAGAAACAACCATCTCGGAATGCACCGTGCCGACTACCTCCTGCGCGACTTTCAGTCGGCGTGGCAAGACCTCGTGGCAACGATTCCCGTCTATGCCACTTGGGATGACCACGACTACTTCGACAACGACAAGGCCGGAATTCCCAAAGGTTTCACGAGGGCCGACAAAGAGGGAGTCTGCGACGTGTTCCGCCAAGCTTGGAACAATCCGTCTTACGGCTTCGGTGACCGGCGCCGAGGGATCTTCTTCCGCACGCGGATCGGCTCCTGCGATATTGTCATGATCGACCACCGCTACTTCCGAAGCGGCAAGCAGGGGTCGTTCCTCGGCGAGGAACAGATGGAATGGCTCGAAAGGCAGTTGCTCGATTGCAGGGGACCGTTCATCATCCTCTCGTGTGGTACGATGTGGAGCGACTATGTTTCCGACGGCAAGGATTCGTGGGGCAAATGGGATCCGGAAGGCCGCGAACGGATATTCCAGTTGATCGAGAAGCATAAGATCGGCGGCATTCTCTTGATCTCGGGCGATCGGCACGGAGCACGGGGGTTTCGGATCCCACGCCCATCCGGATTCAACTTCTACGAGTTCGAAGCGGGAAGCCTGGGCGGACGGACCGGCCCCCCGCCAACCAGGCCCGAATGGGAGAACCATCAGTTGTATGGTATTTCCGGCAAATACGCATTCGGCGAGTTCACGATCGATGCGACGCCTGCCGATCCCGAAGTCACATTCCGGTTGATTCGCGAGGACGGCGCCCTCGTCTATGAGTTGACGCTGACACGAAGCACGTTGACCCCACGGTAGTGAGTGTCCTCGCCAGGAATCGAACCTGGTCTACGAGCTTCGCAGGCTCGCGTGGTCTACGATGACGATCCCGACCGAAACCGACAGTTCTCCCGCCATTCCCGGAAGGAACATTCCCCGTTACGATTCGAGACAGACGAACATCTCCTTCAACGGACCCAATCCGACCGCGCGGCGAGACTCAAGACTCCCTTCCCCTTTCATCCGACCATGGCCTGGCGGAGTCGCGTCGGGCCGTGGATCGTATTGCCGAGGCAATCCAACGACGCCTATTCACTGTTCACGGCCTAAGACGTTGCGATCGCCGAGGGACCGCGCTATACTGGGGAAACGCTGCATGCTTTCATCCCGCCCTTACGACCAGGAGGAGACCCCCATGCTACGCAACAGCGTCGTCTCTCTTATCGCTTGGATCGCCTTGTTCGCCTGTGCCGCCGTTACATGGGGAGCAGAGGACAAACCTCGAACCAAGGTCGAGATTCTCCAGCCCGAAGTGAACGAGACTTTGACCGGCGCCGTCGACGTTCGCGTGAAGATCACGGCCGTCCCGGCGGGGCAGTTTCCGTCGTCCGTCTATGCCGGCCTGGGCGGACCGCCGTGGACGAAAATGGAACGAATCGAAGAGACGGACCAGTGGCGTTGCTGCCTCGATTCGACGATGGTGCCCAATCGCGGCCACGTGCTGATGGTCAAGACCACCGACAAGCGGGCCAACGCCGCCGCCACGGTCAAGACCGACAACCCGTTGAAGTGCTTCTTCGCCGACCTGCACAGCCACACCAGCTATTCCGACGGGACCTTGATTCCAGCCGCCGCCCACGATTACGCCCGCAACGTGGCCAAGCTGGACGTGTTTTCGTTGACCGACCACCTGGAAAACGTCAACGACCTCGAGTGGAGCGACACGCGGGAGGTCGCCCAGAAGGCCAACGACGAAGGGGAGTTCGTGGTGATTCCAGGCTTGGAGTGGACGAAGGGTTGGGGCCATCTCAATATCTTCGAGCCGAAGACCCGCCATTGGCCGAACGACCCTCAGGAGTTCTACCAGGCCATTGCCAAAGCCGACGTGGTGGCCAAGTTCAATCACCCCGGCGACGGAACGAAGTCGCACGGCGGCCTGGCCTATTCGGAGGTGGGCGACCGGGCGGTCCAAATGATGGAAGTCCGACGTCCCGACGAAGAGCAGGCTTTCCTGCGCGCCCTGAAACTCGGTTGGCACATCGCGCCGGACGGGTCGGACGACACCCATTCGCCGAACTGGGGTTCCCGCTTTGCCTGGTCGGGCATCCTCGCCCCCGGCCTCTCGAAGCGGAACATCTGGCACGCCATGAAGAACCGCCACCTGTTCTCGACACTCGACCGCAACTGCATCCTGTTGTTCCACGTCAATGGGGCCTTGATGGGGAGCATCGTCAAGGAGCCGGTCGAGAAGGTCGAGATCGTGGCCGCCGTGGATGAAGCGGACGCTGACGACACGATCGCCAAGATCGAGCTGTTCGAGGACGGAGAGGTCGTCCAGACCGACGAGCCCAATGCCGACAGCCGACGCTGGGAGACCACCTGCTCGCCCAAGCCGGGAGATCATTATTACTTCGTCAAAGTCACGCAAGCGGACGGGCAGATGTTGTGGTCGGCGCCGGTGTGGGTGACGGTCGCCGGCCAGTAGCACCGCGGTGTGCCACACGTTCATGGTCCCGACGAGAGCGACCCTTCGCGTTCACGTTTAGCCGCCGCGGCCACGCGGCGCTGCGCTTCGACGCCTGTGGCGGACATCCTCATACCCCGCCCGCGGCTGCCTTGGCAATCAAGATCCCGCCCGCGGCCCAGAAGTATGCTGAGAAAGTGGCGCCGGCCCAAAGGAACTCGACCCACACGGGACGCTCGCGGCGGAGCAGGCGTGCGGCGGGAACGGCCAGCGGCCATGAGGGCAAAAATCCCAGCAGGAACAGCCACTCGGTCGCCAGACTCAGCCGCCGGCAGACGAGATAGTACTGCAGGCAGACGGCGAGAAAGCAAAACGTCGCCAGCAGCGAAACCCAGCGGGCCCACTTGCTGTCCGCCTGCCTTCCTGCCCAGGTGATCGCGTTGATGGCAATCTGGTGGGCCACCAGCAGACAGACCGGCCAGGTGAATACGAATTCTCCCCAGAGCCGGTTGTAGACGGGCGTGCCCGCGGCGCCCAGCATGAAAGCCGCGCACCAGAAGACCGCCCGGCCGATGCCACGCGCCCGCCGCGGCCACCAGATGCCTGCCAGCAGCGAAATCAGGCTTCCCACGATCGCCGCCGGCGCCAGCACGCCGCCCAGCGAGAACGCGTACCAGAGGCCCAGTTCGCGCGGGCCGGCCGGATCGAAGGCGTATTGGCGTTCGCCGCCCACCAGCCGGGTGAGATTCATCCGGCGCGACCGGGCAAGCTCGGAGGCCGGCGCGGCGCGCTGCCGTTGTTCGCGGCCGAGGTCCTCCGGCCTGCCCAGATAGACGCAGGCCGCCTTGGAGGGGCTGCGCAGATAGACCCGACCGCGGTGCAACGTGGGCGCCGTCCAGCAGATTTCGTCGGTGAAGATCTGCGTGCAGGCCAGTTCCTCGTATCCCTCGGGATTCGCCCGGGCCAGCAGCAGCTCGCCCTTGTCGTTGAAGAGAATGAGCTTCCCGTCGGCGGCGATCACCGACGCGTGCCCCACGCGGTCGGTCGACCAGCGGACGTCGCCCGTGGTCAGCTCCAGGCACTTGAACTTGCCCCGCGAGGGGCGATGGGCCTTGGCCTGAATGTCGCGAAGATCGAAGCCGTAGACGTACCCGTCGACGAGCACGCACGAGGCCACGTCGTTGGAGAGCTTGCGATGGCCCCAGACCGACTCCAGCGAGAGACTACCTTGGGACTGTCCCGATTTTCGCGGAGCGACTGGGGACTGTCCCAATTTTCGCGGAGCGAAAATGGGACTGTCCCCTTCTGCGCTCTCAAGGTCGCCGCCTTCCGGCGGATTGACTTCGAGCCGATAACACTGAGCCCCGCTCTGAAACGGGCAGGCGATCATCAGGTAGGGCTCGTCGTAGATCGGATCGGCGGCGTGCTCGTCGTAGCCGGTCGAGTACGTGTCCTGGCAGAGCAATCGGCCGGAACGCAGGTCGAACAAAGCCAGGGCATTCTGCAGAAAGGCCACCACACACCGCCGGCCGTGGAAGGTGATCGGCATGGCCGAGCAGTAGCTGGCGGGCTCGTCGCCCGAGGCCCATACGGTCGAGCCGTCGCGGGCGTCCAGGGCGACCACGCTGGCGCCTTCTCCGCCGACGGGCAGGATGACCTTGCCGTCTTCCACCAGCGGCGAGCAGGAGTAGCCGAAATCGGTGCCGCGGCCGTCGAACCGCTCGTTGACGTTGACCCGCCAGACGACCCCGCCGTCGCCGGCCCGCAAACACCCCACCAGCCCCCGCGGCCCGGCAAAATAGACGCGCCCCTCGTGCCAGGTGGGCGTTGCCCTGGGCCCGGGATACATCCCGCCCGGCTCATACGGCCAGCCGTAGCGGTGGCTCCAAAGCGGCTGACCCGTATCGCCGTCCAGGCAGAGGACCGACTGGCCGGTGAGCGATTGGATCTGGGTGAACGCGCGATCGCCGACGGCGGTGATGCCGGAGTATCCGCGGCCCAAGTCGAGCGTCCAGAGCACCGGCGGCCCTTCCGCCGGCCAGGCGTCGGCCAGGCCGGTTTCGTCGGAGCGTCCGTCGTACTGGGGTCCACGCCGATGCGGCCAGCCGGGGCCGTCCGGCGCCACCTGGTTCTCGGCAGCGGTTCGCCTCGGCGCCGATCGCAAGGGAACCAGCGACCGGAGGTCTCCTACCAGCAGGAAGGCCAGCAGCGCCATGGCGCCAAGCGCTACCACACGCAAGGCGATCGCCTTCAGCACACGACCGATCGGCCGCTGGTCAGCTTCTGCCGATTCGAGGGGGCTTCTCATGCAGTTCATGTGACGTGGAAACCGTCACAGCCGAGGGCCGCACTTCCGCTACGTCTTTTTCGATTGCACCAGCAGGGAGATCTTCGCCAAGACCTCTTCGGTGACCTGGGGAGGCGCGGCACAAATCCGCTTGACTTCTCGCGCCTGCCAGTCGAGGCTCTTGATCTGATCGGACAGGACCACACCGGACACCTTCAGCTTGGGCGGCAACGCGACTTCGAAAGGATAGCCCTTGACCTGATTGGTGATGGGGCAGAATAGGGCCAAACCGACTCGGTCGTTGTAGGCCTTTGGCGAAACGACGAACGCCGGCCTCCGGCCCGCCTGCTCGTGCCCCGCTTGAGGCGTGAACTGAAGCCAGGTGATGTCACCCCGGTCCGGAACATAGCGACGAGGCACTACCAGACCTCCCGGCCAACAGGTGGTCCGGAGTCGATCTCGCCATGGAGATTCTCCGGAGTGACTTGTTCCAACAACGAATCCAAGTCGCCAACGCCTCGGGGCTTCGGTGCAATGACCAGTCGCCCGTTCTCAACGGTCAGGTCTACCTCGACGCCTTCCTCGACCCGAACGTCTTGCGCCAAAACCTTCGGAATCCGCAGCGCCAGACTGTTTCCCCACTTCTGAATCGTAGCCATCATCGCAACGCTCCTGTATCTACATTGATTCTACAGGGCCAGATGCGAAGCGTCAACATGGAAATCGGCGGATGAAGGTAGGCGGAGCGACCTCCAATTGGGCTCACTGTCAACGACGAACCGCCGCCGGCTGGTCCGTTTCCCGGGGCAGCGGCAATTCGCCCTGCATGGTCAATTGCGACCCGCCGATCTCCTTTTGCCAGTCGGTGGGGAAGAGATGCTTGGGGATGCGGATTCGCTCCACGTAGCCGGCCACCGCCTCGTACATCTGGTCACGGAGTTTCCTCTTCCAGTCTTCCCCTTCTTCGACCCGGCCGGACGAGGGCATCTGGAACGGGACTTCGTTTTCCCACGTCCTTCCCTTGTCGTCTACGACGGACAGCCGGCAGCGAGCTTCGCGGTGCGCCATCGAATCGAGCCTGGATCCCATGCCGAACATCGAACGCAATTCCAAGGTATCGCCGGTGTTGTGCTCCGACGTGCCCAAGGTGACGTGCACCGAGGCGTTGGGGACGACCTTCACACCGTTGGCCTGCAGTTTTTCGGTGAGGATACCTGCGACCTCGCGCGCATCGAGTCCGGGCACGCTGCCCGAAACGCTCACTTCGACGCCCGGATAAAGCAGCAGGTTGTCTTCCAGGCGCAAGTCGGCCGTGGCGCGCCGGGCCTCCTCGTTGGGCAATTCCCAGGCGGTGAGCCAGTAGCGAGGGGGCGATTCACCCGTTGCCCGAAGGCATAGCCAGAAACGATTCGTCGGGCTGCTATCGATGGGGCATCCTTGCAGAATCCGGTAACGCCAGATCACGGTCCGATTCTCCATATCGAGCAACTCGGTACCCAACAGCAGATATTGCTCGGCACACCACGCCATGTCGGGCCGGGGGGAGAACGGCAGCGGGCACTCCATGGCGAGTTTTCCATCGGCCATGTTCCAGCGGAGGACTCCGTTCTGCACGGTCGCGGCCAGTGCGGTCCCGTCCGGACGGAACGAGGCGCTCAGGGGGCGAGCCGCTTCGGGGCCCTTGACGCCGATGCGTTCCGAGGGAGTCTCCGTCTTGCCGCAATACTTGCCGGTCATGGCCTCGAAGATCCGGAACGACCCGTCGGTCTTCTCGGCCGCGGCCAGATAGGCCCCGCTGCGGCTCAGCGCCGTCAGCGGATCGCCGTTCTCCATCGAGTAGACGGTCTGGCACTCGGGAAGTTTCCACAGCCGGATCGTGCCCGCGGGGTTGACCGTCAGGGCATGGTCCTCGTCCACGAAAGCGGCCCAGTTCACTCCTCGATCGTTCGACTCGCTTGCATCGCGGTAGGGTCTCCACCCGATCACGTGTCGCCCCGTCTGAAGCGACCAGACGTCCAAGCGGTCTTGAGAAGGGGGCTTCGGCGTGCGGATCCCCAGCAGGGCCAGATCTCCCTGGGGAGAAACGTCCAGCAGGTTGTACAACACCGGCAAGGTGATCTGCTTTCCTGCCAGACCGTCGGAGACGCTGTAGCGCTGCAATACCTGGGCCATGGAGCCGGCGCCCGATTTCCCGAGCACGGCAATCCGTCGCGTGTCGCGCGAAAACCGGACGGCCGTCATCGAGCTGATGGCGCGACCCAGCCGGACCGGGCGCTTCGGCAACTTGGCGTCGTCGGGCGGCGGCTCCGAGCGGACCTCCCAAGGCCCCGGACCGGTCGGCTTGATCACCATCCGAGCCCCCGACATATCGTAGTCGGCCAACGGCGGCAGCGCCCCGTCGATCCCCGCGCCGCCGGCACGGACCGCTTCCCGGGCCTTGGCAATCTCCTGCTTCGGCAGCTTGGCCAGCATGATCTGTTGCCCGCCGCGCTGATACCTTCCCATCAGCATGATATGGTCGGGGCCGAACATCCTCCGCGGTTGATCCGAGGTGACCGGCAACTGCCAGATCGGACCGCCGGTCTGCCGATCCAGCAGCACGTGGCCGCGGTAGATCCAGCCGCTTTTGTCGGGGATCCATTCGATGGGCGGCCCGTCGTATCCGCCCCCCACGCTGCCGTAGCCGCCCGAACCGGAAAGATAGTCGCACTTGTCCTCGACCAGGAGTTCCCCGTCGGCGAAGTTCCAGCAGAAAAGGGTGTCCGTTCCCTCGATGCGAAACAGCCCCACGATTTCCGTGCCGTCGGGCGCGAACGCAAGATCCTGGTACTCGTAGCGGTGGTGTTCCGACAAATCGGGCAAAGGCGACTGGCCGACACACTTTCCGGTCGCCAGCTCGTAGACCGTCAGCATATCGCCGACCATCATCACGGCGTAACGCCCACCCGGGCTCAACGCCAACGCGTGCTCCTCGGGCGATTTCTCACAAGGGACCGCCAACGTGCGCGACTGCTCGGGCTGGTTGGCATTCCAGAGGAAGATCTCCAGCGCATCGCGCTGGTCCGTGGTGAGCAGCAGTTGGCCGGCGTCGGCGAAGAGGATGGTCCGGAAACGCTTGTTGCCGCCGGGCGGGCTCAGCGTCTGAACCACTTCGCCGCTCTCGAATGACCAGACCTGCGCTTCCTTCTTGAAGAAGTCGGTCATGCCCGCCACGTACTTGCCGTCCGGACTGACGGCCTGAATTTCCCGCAGGGGCGTCTTGCCGCGGATGATCCCCGTGCGCTTCTCGGTTCGCAGGTCGAAGACCGCGATGGCCTCGTTGCCGTGGTCTTTGCTTCTGAGCACGAAGAACGGGCTGGGGGTAGCCGGGTAGTGCACGTCGCAGGAACCGGGCAGCGAGAGGGAAAAGTCCTTGTTCGGTGCAATCTCGAACGTCTCCGGCGGCGGGTCGACCTCGGCGGTCCAGGGGGTGAGCTTTGGCGGCTCGGGCTCGGGTTGCTCGGGCGGCGTCTCCGGCTCCCGAGTGGCCGGCCGGTTCGGCCTCGCACTGGTGGTCGGACGCGACGGCGTCGTGCTCGGCGGCCGGTTCGGCGGTCTGGCGAGCTCCTCGGGGCGAAATCTGGGCGGAGTCGGGCGGCGGGTCGATGACGGCGCCGGCGGCGACGGCCGCTCCACTTGCTCGACCTCTGGCGGCTGCGACGCGATTTCCTCCTGCGAATCGCGATTCCCCCGCGACAACACCAACACCATCAGCACCAGCAGCACGATCGCCCCGGCGCCGACGCCGATGGCCGCCCAGAGGACCGGGAATATTCCCTCCGACTGCTTTAAGGGCGCCACGCGATCCCAGGGGATCGGCTCCAGATCATCGTCTTCGACGAATCCGGCCACCGGCACGGCCGGCAGCGGATCTTGCGGCGGCGGGCGTCTTGGCGCTTTGGCCGGCTTGCCGGCCGTGCGGGGTTTGGGTTCGTCGGGCAGGGCCACCGCCTTCGGCGCCGGAACGTCCAAAACGTGTCCGCACGATTTGCATCGAACGCGTTTCCCGGCCAGATTCTCCGGAACCGAATAAGGCTTCTTGCAACCGGGGCATTGGAATTCAATGGCCATCGCAGGCTCCTCCATGCCATAAGCTCTCAAACCGAGCGGCTTGCGTCGACGAGGACGTCCCGACCGGCGCCGACCGAATATCGCGTTGAACAAGAAGAATTGGAACAGGAGGAATACGGAAGCAACAGAGCCTCTGTTTTCTCTGTTCACTCCTGTTCAGAAATCAATCCCCGTGCAGGTCCATTACCTGTTTTCCCCTTCCCGTCCTTCCTTTTTGCACGATCACCGGATTGGGCCGAGTGGTTACCCGGATTGTACTTGGATCGCGTCGATTCGGCAATGGCGTTGGATGGGGCAGAAGCCGCAAGTCGTTGGAGTGTCGTCTGTTGCGAACCGGACGAGCGGCCCGAGGAGTTCCACCGGGGCATAGTGGCAGATTGGCGCGAGGCCGAAACGGACTACAATAAGACGCGCAGGATGGATCGATCCACCGCCGCCGGTGCCCGACGGCACGCGGCGGAACCGACGGATGCGTGCCAGCCACCGGGGGAAGGCCCGCCCGACGTGGCCAAGTGGTTGCCGAACCGAATCGTAGCCAACAGCAGGAGAGACCATCATGCGACGCAAAGCGTACCTGGCGGCCGCCGTGATCACCGTTACGTTGGCCTACGCTCAGCCAGCGGCCCCAGAATACTGCTATTGGTATCCGCTTGGAAACGACGTAGCCGCGTTTAGCGGCGACTACTGGTTTGACGAATACGCAGACCCGATTCCCCCGCCGGGACCAGATGACCACGCCCAATTCTCTACGGGGAGGGTCACGCCGTACTTCGTTGAATTCGACTGCTCTCCCACCAATCTGAATGTTGCCGTCTGGGACTATGATGTGACGTTCTTGCTCAACGGCAATACTTATACGGCAAGGAATAGGGCGCGCGTCGGCGGGGGCAACACGAAGCTCACCCTTACCGGCGGCACGCTTCAGTCGGCTCACGCATACGCTGAGGGCACGGCGGTCGTCGGACTCGGAGCGAACTGGAATTCTGACAACCTGACGTTTGGCTTCCATGGCACCGGTACGCTCATCATCCGAGAGGGCGGCCAGGTCTCCAACACAGACGCTTACATCGGTCATGAAAGCGACTCCAACGGCCAGGTCACGGTGACCGGCAGCGGATCGACTTGGAACGCGGACAACCTCATGCTCGGCGCCCAAGCCACGGCCACGCTCACCATCACCAACGGCGGTCAGGTCTCCAGCCAAAACGCTTACATCGATGGTGAGAGCGGCTCCAACGGCCACGTCACGGTGACCGGCAGCGGATCGACCTGGAACTCGGACCACCTGACGCTTGGCTCCCAAGGCAACGGCACACTCACCATCGCCGGCGGCGGTCGGGTCTCCACCCAAGACGCCTACATCGGCCGGGAAAGCGGCTCCAACGGCCACGTCACGGTGACCGGCAGCGGATCGACCTGGAACTCGGACAACCTTACGCTTGGCCCCCACGGCTCGGCCACATTCTCCCTGGAGTTGGGCGGACATGCTCGCGTGAACGAGACGCTTCACGTTTGGAGCACCGATGCGTCGGTGGTCTTGGATGGAGGAAGCCTGTCCGTAGGAGCGCTCGACGTACCGGGCGACTACTGCATCTATTTGAACGACCCGGCCGGCGAGGCCGCCGCATTGACCATCCGCGGCATGGGGACCGACGATACGTTCAGCGGGACGATCGCCGACACCCGCGGCGGAACCGGCAGCCTCCGCAAGGCCGGCGCCCACGTGCTGACGCTCGACGGAGTGCTGGCCTATTCCGGCTCGACCTACGTCGACGAGGGAACGCTGCTGCTGCCCCAGGGAATGGGGCTGCCCGGCGACACGGTCCATGTCGCCCAAGGCGCCACGCTCCAAGCCGGAAACCTCGTCAACCGGGCCGTCGCCGGCAGCGGGACCATCATCGCCGAGAGCGACGTGCTACTGCTGGGCGACGGGGCACGAGCCGACGGGTTCCGCTTCGACGGTCATCTGCAACTCGACGACAATACCTTCATGCTGTTGGACGCCGACGCGGCCGAACTGGGCGCCTCGACCACGCTGGCCGCCGGCGGACGGCTCGACGCCCTGTACGGCATCCAGCTCGGCCCCGAGGCATCGGTCGACCCGGCCCGCGTCCTCTCGGCTGACGGCGCCGCCGTGATCGCCAGCGACTTCCGCAACAACGGCACGGTCCACGGCCCGGGCGGCGACGATTGGCTGACCTTTACCGACGAAGTGACCGGGGCGGGCTCCTACACGGGCAACATCGAACTGAGCGACGGATTCAGCCCCGGCAACAGTACGGCCGCCGTCTCGCTGGAGAACGTCGCGATGGACGCGACCAACACGCTGTCGATGGAGATCGGCGGCACGCAGCCCGGCGTTTTGTTCGACCAACTCCTCATCTCGGGCAACGCCGAACTAGCAGGAACGCTGGAGTTGGATCTGCTGGACGATTACGCGCTCGATCCGCTTGTCAACTACGAGTTGATCGAGGGTACCGTCACGGGCCGCTTCGGCCGCGTCGAAGGGCTCGAACCCGGTTGGGACGTGATTTACGCGCCGACGGGCGTGACGCTGGCGGTCCCGGAGCCGTCGACGGTCGCCTTGCTGTTGGCCGGCGCGATGGGCTTGTTGGTTGCCGCAACACGTCGACGATTGTGGACGAACCGCAATTCGTACCTCACCGTTGCATTGATCGTTGCCACCACAGTGTGTGGGGCGTCCGCCTCGGCTTCCGACTACTACTGGAACGGACCGGTGAACGGAATAGGCGGGTTCCGCCCAGGTTCGTTTAGCAATTGGCTCGGTCCCGCGCCGTATCCCGCGCTACGTTGGCCCAGAACGGACGACACGGCCCATTTCAGCCAACAGATCGATCAAACCTATTTCGTCTGGTTCGACGTTTCCATCACCAATGGGAAAGCCTACGCCCACACCGGCGACGTCACGTTCCTGCTCAACGGAAACACGTACACGTTGACGGAGGACTTTCAATCGATTGTCGTGGGCGATACCGCGGGCCATTCGGCCAAGTTGACCCTTGACAACGGCACGCTCCAGTCGGTCGGAGGACGCGTTGGCGGCGACGATGCCACGGGCACAGTCGTCGTGGGAGCCGGAGCACATTGGTCTAGTAGTTCGAGCATCATCTATGTCGGCCCCAGCGGCACGGGCACAATCACCGTTCAAGACGGCGGTCAGGTCTCCAGCCGAAGCGTCTTCCTCGGTTCCAATCGCGGATCCACCGGACAGGTCATGGTGACGGGCAACGGATCGAACTGGTCGAATTCGAGCAATATCTTTTTGGGGACCTCTGACGGCAGCATCGGCACGCTGACCGTCCGCGACGGAGGACAAGCCTCCTGCGACTTGGCATGGCTCGGTGACGACAAGGGCTCGCAAGGCCAAGTTACGGTGACCGGCAGCGGATCAAGATGGAATCCCACGAGTATAAACCTGGGCGCCGAGGGCACCGGCACGCTCACTATTGAGGATCGTGGACTGGTATCGAGTGCAATCGCAAACTTCGGTATAGAGCGCGACGGCAACGGCCGGGTCACGGTCACGGGCCAAGGGGCAAACTGGTCGAATTCGGGCGGGCTCCTCGTCGGAGAACTCGGAAAGGGAACGCTCACCGTCAAAGAAGGCGGACACGTCGACAGCCAAAGCCCTGTCCTCGGGAGGCAGGACGTTGCTCGCGGCGAAGCCACGGTGACGGACAACGGGACCTGGACAAGTTCGGGGGCCCTGACGATCGGCGACAGGGGCACCGGGAAACTCAACATCGGAGACAACGGATTCGTCGACAGCCACGGCGGGACCCTCGCAGCGGAAAGCGGCTCTCTGGGCGAAGTCTGGATCACCGGCAGCGGAACCTGGGAGAGTTCGGCCGCCTTGACCATTGCCGGCAAGGGCACGGGCAAGCTCTATGTCGAAAACGGCGGGCAACTCTCCTCCGGGAGTGGGACCGTCAATATCGGCTCCGCAGCCGACTCCCACGGCCAGGTCCTGGTTTCAGGTGAGATGTCCAACTGGTCGAATGCGGGCGACGTGTATGTCGGTCGTAACGGCAGGGGCGGGCTCGTCATCCACGACGGCGGTCAGGTCACCAACCAAGACGCATGCATCGGCGACACAAGCCAAGTCGACAACCAGGTCACCGTCATCGGCACCGGCTCGACATGGAACTCGGAAGAGTTGAACGTCGGCCGAGGGGGCGCGGGCATGCTCTACGTTCGCGAAGGGGGGCAGGTCTTCAGTAGGATCGGCGTGCTCGCCTGTGAAAGCGGCTCACAAGCTTTCGTCTCGGTCACCGACAACGGGTCCACATGGTCCAGTTCGAACGAGTTGAGAGTCGGCTACCGGGGCCTGGGCCAACTCGAAATCGAAAACGGTGGACACATTGACAGCTTAGGGGGGTGCATCGGATCCGAAGATACTGCCGACGGGCAGGTCACAGTGACCGGTAGTGGATCGAATTGGTCGAACTCGGTCTCCTTGGTCATTGGCCGCCTGGGCCGCGGCCGACTCGAAATCAAAGAGGGCGGGCACGTCTCCAGCTTAGAGGGCGCCATCGGGGCTGGAGGTGGCGCCAACGGTCAGGTCATTGTGACCGGTGCTGAATCGACCTGGTCCAATTCCAGTGTTCTGTATTTGGGCTCTGCGGACACGAGCACCGGCACACTCGCAATCGAGGATGGTGGGCAGGTCTCCAGCCTGGTGGCAGAACTCGGGCGCAGTGCCGATTCCAGCGGACGCGTTACCGTAACCGGCCGAGGATCGACATGGTCCAATCCAGGGAGCCTGATTGTAGGCAAGGGGGGAACGGGCATCCTGGAGATCGAAAACGGCGGCCAGGTCTCCTCCGAGCATGTCCTCATCGGCGAATCGGACGGCTCCCACGGTCAAATCACGGTGACCGGCAGTGGATCGACCTGGAACGTGGAAGACCTGACGCTGGGCCGTGAAGGTAAGGCCTCGCTTGCCGTGTTGGACGGCGGAAACGTCGACGTAGCCGAAGTCCTGAGCCTGGGAAAAGAAGACGCGTCGTTGGTCGTCGACGGAGGAACGTTGTCCGTCGGCGCAATCGCGGGCATCAATCGCTCGCGCATCCAACTGAACGACCCGCTCGACGGCACCGCCGCATTGACCATCCGCGGCAAAGGCACCGACGACACGTTCAGCGAGACAATCGCCGACGCGCCCGACGGATGCGGCAGCCTTCGCAAGACGGGCGCCCAGATGCTCACCCTCGACGGGCTGCTCACCTACTCCGGCTCGACCTACGCCGACGAGGGAACGCTGCTGCTGCCCCAGGGACTGGGGTTGCCCGGCGACACGGTCCAAGTCGCCCAAGCCGCCACGCTCCGCGTCGGCAACCTCATCAACCGGGCCGTCGCCGGCGGCGGGACTATCATCGCCGAGAGCGACCTGCTGCTGCTCGGCGATGCGGCGCGAGCCGACGGCTTCCGCTTCGACGGGCATCTGCAGGTGGATGACAACACCTTCCTGCTGCTGGACGCCGACGCGGCCGAGTTGGGCGTCTCGACCACCATGGCCGCCGGCGGGCGGCTCGATTCGCTCGGCGGAATGCAACTCGGCCCCGACGCGTCGGTCGACTCGGCTCGCGTCCTCTCGGCCGACGGCGCCGTCGTGATCGCCGGCAACTTCCGCAACAACGGCACGGTCCACGGCCCGGAGGGTGACCAGTGGCTGACGTTCATCGACGAAGTGACCGGGGCGGGCTCGTACACGGGCAACATCATCTTCAGCGACGGCTTCTACCCGGGCAACAGCACGGCCGTCGTCTCGCTGGAGAATCTCGCGATGGACGCGACCAACACGCTGTTGATGGAAATCGGCGGCACCGAGCCCGGCGCTGAGTTCGACCAACTCCTCGTTTCGGGCCAGGCCCGGCTGGGCGGCACGCTGCAGTTGGACCTGCTGGGCGATTACGTGCTTGAGCCGGCCTGCTCGTACGAGTTGATCAGTGGCGCAAGCATGGGGCGGTTCGACGGCGTCGAGGGTCTGTCGCTCGGCTGGCAAGTCTTTTACACACCCACCGCTGTCGTGCTGGCCGTTCCCGAGCCGTCGACGGTGGTGTTGCTGCTCATCGGCGCGATCAGCGTGGTGCTTGCCGTGTGCCGTCGGTGGACGGGCTGAAAGCCGGCCATGTTGCCCGGCCAGGAAGGACCCGGCGTGGCCGCCGGGGCTAAACGGCGGTCTTGCGGTGGGCGTCGGGCGGGGATGCTTGACGTGGAATGATCGATCGGCTATGCTCGGGGCTGGCGTTGTGGCGCCTACCTAGCCCGATTTGACCCAGCCAAAAGGCACGTTAGGGGAACGCATGATGACAGACCACGGAAACACGCGTCGCCAGTTTCTCAAAACCACCTCGGCGGCCGTGGCCGGCGCCACGCTCGGCACGCTCGGCTCGGCCGACGCCGCGGCGGTCGATCCGTCGAAGATCCTCAACTACAACGCCAAGATGGGCTATCGCCGGCTGGGCAAGACCGAATGGATGATCTCGGAGGTCAGCCTCGGCGGACACGGCGGCAAAACCGTCGAGGACCGCGTGCCCGTGCTGGAAAAGGCCGTCGAGTTGGGCATCAACTACGTCGACAACAACATCGACGCCGAATGCAACCTCTACGGCGAGGCCATGGCCAAAAGCAGCTCGGCCAAACGCGACAAGTGGCTGATCGGCTTCGCCTCCTGGCCGCAGAAGATCACCACCGAATACGAAGAGAACCTCACGCCGGAGGGTATGATCAAGTCGATCGAAGACCGGCTGAAGTCGTACCGCACCGACATGCTCGACATCTGGCGGCCGGTGGGCGCCACCTGGGGCGAAGGCCAGACCAACATCTCGACCATGTTGATGGTCAGCCACAAGACGCTCGATATGGTCGTGGAGGTCTTCGAGAAAGTCCACAAGCAGGGCAAGGTCCGCTGGCTGGGCATCTCGGCCCACAACCCCAAGGTGTTCCGCCGTGTGCTGAACGAATATCCCCAGTTCTCGGTGATCATCTTCCCCTATCTGTTCCTCACCCAGGAGTTCGGCGGCGACAGCCTGTTGAAGCTGGCCCAGGAGAAAGACGTGGGCGTGATCGGGCTGAAGCCATTCGGGGCGGGAACCACCTTCGGCATCAAGCCGCGAGAGATCCAGGGCCGCGTTGACAAGCGGGCCCGCGTGCTGGTCAAGGAAATGCTGCAGGAACCGCGCATCTCGGCCGTGATCCCCGGCGTGAACATTGCCGAACAGCTCGTCGAGAATGTCCACGGCTCGTACGACAAGGACAAACCGAAAACGGCCGAGGATGAACAGGCGCTGAAGGAGTGCACCCGGAACTACTACGCGAATCTCACCCCGGAATACCGATGGCTGCACAAATGGGAACACGTCTGAGAAGGTCCTGGCTGCTGGTGGCGGTCGTGGCGCCGGCGCTGGTGTTGGCCGGGTGGCGGGCATCTTGGCCGGCCGGGGCCGACGATCGGCCCCAGTGCGACCCGGCCGCCGAAGCGGAAGAAGAGGAAGAGGCCGAGGAAACCAATCCCTTGGGCGCCAACGCCGCGTGTTACGTCTGCCACATCCCCTTCGTTCGGGAGGAACTCGGCCGGGTGCATCTGCAGGCCAAGGTGCCGTGCATCGAGTGTCACGGGCTGAGCGCAGCTCACGCCAACGACGAGGACATCGGGGCCACGCCGCCCGACGTGACCTTCCAGCGCGAGCAGATCGACCCGTCTTGCGTAAAGTGCCACAAGAAGCACGATGCGCCGGCCCGGGCCGTGGTGTCCCGATTCATCGAGCGGAAACTGTCGCCCAAATCGGCGGCCGTGTGCACCGATTGCCACGGCACGCACAAGATCGAACGCCCGCCGGAAGCGTGAGCGATTGGCCGCCGCATGGAACGAAGCTTCCCCGTTTAGCCGCGGCGGCCACGCGGCGTAAGTCCCGGGTTGCGCACCGCAACCATTTACCCGTCATAGGGCACAACGAACGGCCACCGCTGTAGTGGCAGGCCCTCTTTGACCGGATTCATTTCGACGTACCGAATTCGCTGCAACATCTCATCGGGCGTGTTCAAGTAGACGAACCACCCGTCATCTCCCCAGGGACTGGGTATCCGGCCGTCGGGGCGACGGTGCTTCTGCAGCGGATGCCGCCCCTCGGCGTTGAGTCGCCGGGTGCCCACCCGTTTCAGAAAGCCCGCCACGTACTCGACGTCACGGGCGTGCCGTCCGGTAACCAGATGCACGTGATCGGGCATGATCGCGCAGGCATACACTTTCAATCGCAGATCGCCCACCGCCTTGGCAAATCCTCGGCCGATCGCGCGGGTTTGCATGCCACTAAAATGTACCGCGGGGTACTTCAGGGTTTGCTTGGCTTCGAGCCGTTGTGCGCGATCATGGTCATGATCGGCTACCGATCGGCGCGTTTCGACCCTGGTTGCCCGGCCAAAGCGTCGCAAGTGCCGGGCCCAGACTTCGGTCGACCATGACCCGCGCGGGTCGTTCGGAAACCAC
>Ga0180437_10002797_pt1 | contig 26992 bp, 24 predicted proteins | sample SS_ome_4_FD_132410 | JGI IMG/M metagenome (GOLD analysis project Ga0180437, IMG submission 132410) | Hypersaline lake sediment archaeal communities from the Salton Sea, California, USA - SS_3_D_1 metaG | ecosystem: Environmental > Aquatic > Non-marine Saline and Alkaline > Hypersaline >...
CGGCGTCACTTACATCCTCACCGCTGTTGGTTGCGGCGTCATACGCGATCACCTTCACCCGCGCCTGCGTCGTAGGCGGAGCATCCACCTGCCAGGAGTAAACGCCATCGTTGGACTCGCCCGTGGCTATGGTGGTCGGATAGGTCGCACCACCGTCCGTCGAGAGAAGGATGTCAATAGACGTCACACCGACATTGTCCGTCGCCGTCCACGTGATATCGAAGAAACTGTCAATCGCCCAGTTCTCGCCACCGTTGGGTGAAGTCACCGTGACCACGGGGTCCTCGGTATCGGGAGTACCCGTTCCCATGGGAGCGGAGCAGACTATCGAGTAAGCCTGGGGGCCTGAGAGCGTACCCTTATGCGTCACCGTCACGAGATATGATCCAGCCGCAGGCGACTCGAGATGAATCTGCTCGGCATTATCTCTGATGTTATCGCCGGTGGTTGCGGCGGCGTCAGGGTCGGATGGATCAAGCACATAGGGTTCGTAGACAGTAGAGGTCGCTATTCGCTCCAGACGCACGTCCAGATCGTTAACGAGCATGATGGTCGTGGGATTGAGCGAGGCCGGGGGCGGCGTTCCCGGTGGGTCGGTCCACGCAAGCGACACCCTTACTGACTCGGTGCCGTCCAGATCGATGTAGTACTCGTGGGTCTCACTGTTGGCAAGGGCATCCTCGACAATATACCCATCGTCCGAGGCATCGGCTTCGATGAGCTCCGCCGCATTCAGGGTGTTCATCAGGCCCCAGCCGAACATATAGTCCGGTCCGGAATCCGGGCCCGCCTCATCGGCGGTCTGTATAAGCACCGCTTTCATGGTTGAGGCCAGCGGCGTGGTACCGCTATGAGTGTCCTCATAATGCCTTACGAGCAGGTTGAGAGAGCCCGACAGGTTGGGCGTGCTCATGGACGTGCCGCTGTAGCTCGAATAGGACGAATTGCCTGCATCGGTGCAGGAGTAGAGGGAGACGCCATTGGCGACGAGGTCGGGCTTAATTCTCCCGTCATCCGTCGGGCCCCAGCCGCTGAATGAACTCATGACCACGTCGGACGGGTCTGTCCAGCCACCAGGTATATCGTCTACCGCCCCAACCGAGAGTATGTTCTTGGCCGTACCGTTCCACGATATACAGTCATACCCGTCGCTGCCGCCGTCGGGATCGCGCGTATCGGTGCTCCACACCCAGCCGCCATCATACACATAGTGGCCGCCGCCGGGGCCGGGACCGTAATCGTTCCGATCATTCCCGGCTGATTTGACTATGGTGTAGTAAGGAGCGTCATACGCAATCTCGTCCCATTCCTCGGCCTCGACGCTGTAGAAACCGAACCCGTAATCCTCATAAGTGCAGACGTCGATATCCCCGAACCAGTACCAGTCACCGCTGGAGTAGTACCACCCGGTGACATACCCGTAGGAGTGGCTCGAGATATTCATACCGCCTGCCGCCGCGGAAGCCATCTCGGAGTTGTCATTATCCCAGTCATAGGCGGCCAGGGTCCCCTGGTAGGACATGCCCCTGGCCGATGCCTGGACGCCCGCGGCTATCATCGTGCCGGCAACATGCGTGGAGTGATAATGGGTACCGCCAGGGCTGTCCATCTGCGTAACGCGGCCGCCGAACTCTTGATGCGTCGTCAGGACACCGCCGCCGTCCCATACCGCAAGCTGTCCCAATGTAGTACCCGAACCGCTGAGCGAGAATCCGCCGCTGCCGCCGGGCCATACATCATCCGTGCTCAGCGTTCTGGCCGCATTGAGGTTCTCCAGCAGATAGAATCGTGGACGCCCTCTTTCGTCGATGCGCATCAGCTGAATATCCGTGCTGGCATTGAGCCGTTGCTGGGCCGGGTCGTCGCTTTCCAAGAGGTCATAATAGAGAGCCGGGCGCTGTTCTTCCAGTCGCTGCCCGAACATGAGGCTAAGGCTGTCAAGCCGGGCCCGCTGAGTAACAGGCTCCGCGCCTGAGGCACTTCCCGAGCCAAACAGTACCACCAGCGACAGCAGGCCCATGGCAGACCAAAACCGCAATGATATCCCCGATCTCATGTCATCCTCCTCGCATATAGGGATTTGCTTCGTAGAGAAATTACTGACACGCCATACCCTTCGGGCTTCAAGGTCAGAAAGCGCAGACAGGCGCTGTGGATCCGCCCCCCGGCTATCCGACTGCGAAGTGTTTTTCAACGGTCGACATACTTGTATCTCTGAACAGATTCATTATATCACATCTGGGGCCGGAATTCCACCGCGATCGGGGCCATCCGGGCCCTGGGGAACCTTTTCACGATCTGCAGGTCAAATGGTCTAGTGGAGCTGGTCTGCTGCTGTATTCACCCCTGAGGGAGGCTATCATGCACGTTGATCTATATTCTCGTCAGATCTTGCTGGTAGTTGTCGTATTTGTGTGTATTTGCATATCTTCTACAGGCCATACACTGGCCGAAGCCCAATCTCCGGATACTCCTGCGGGTGCGAGGTTGATGGAGGTCATCGACCTGATCAATCTGGGTGAACGCGCGGCAGCAGAGGAATATATCGCAGAGGCATATTCCTCTGAGTTCAAGGACGCTTTTCCAATGACGCAGCATATCGGTGTCTTCGGGCAGCTGCATAATATGTGGCCCGACCTTGAGCTGGCTGAAGTGATTGAGTCAGGTGAGACCTCAATCAAGGCACTCCTGAAGTCCGAACCGGCGAATCTCTGGCTCGATGTGAGTCTCGAGGTGGAAACTCATCCACCCCACCGCATATCCAGCATGGGAGTTGCCCCGGGAAGCGCACCCGAAGGTCACAGGGGATCTCGCAATACCGAATCCGCCATCTTCAGTCTGGAGGACCTTGAATCGTATCTGAGTGACGCAGAGAGCGCAGAGACGTTCTCGGGAGTAGTGATGGTGGCGCGAAACGGGGCCCCCGTCTTCCAGAGAGCGTATGGACTCGCGTGCAAGAATCACAACGTGCCGAACGAGCTCGATACGAAGTTCAATCTGGGTTCCATAAACAAGCTCTTTACGGGTGTGGCGGCCGCGAAGCTGATGCAGGAAGGCCGCCTGGGCCTCGATGATCCCATCGGCAGGTACCTTGATGACTTTCCGGATGAGGCGGCCTCCAAGGTCACAATAAAGCACCTTCTCCAGATGTCCTCCGGGTGGGGAGACTACTGGAACAACGAGACTTATCTTTCCACACGTTTCGATCTGCGCCGGGTCTCTGACTACATGGTGTTTCTGAAGGACATGCCGCTTGAGTTCGAGCCGGGCTCAGAGAGTATTCACAGCAATACCGGTTACGAGGTGCTTGGCGCAGTAATCGAGGCGGTGACCGGACAGGATTACTACGACTATATACGGGACAGTATCTATACGAAGGCCGGCATGGCGAATTCCGATTCCTACGCGCGGGATAGCGTCGTCGAAAACATGGCCACGGGCTACACCAACATACATCCCTACGACGAGAGGGGCCAGGGCTATAGATGGGCCAACACGCTCATGCTCTCCCCCACGGGGACGCCCGCGGGGGGCGGCTATTCCACTGCCGGGGACATGCTGCGGTTCGCCAATGCGCTCAAGAAGTATGACCTGCTTAATACCAGGTACACAGGGCTGCTGCTTAACCGATTTGAGGGCTTTGCTGACAGCGATGAGCCGGCCGGGCGCATTGCCTATGCCGGCGGTGCGCCGGGCGTTAGCGCTTACCTCAGCATGGACCTCGAAAAAGACGAGACGGTGATCGTGCTTTCGAATTATGACTCGCCGATCGCCATCGAGATCGGCAGGACCATCGGCGAAATGCTCGATAGTCTGGAATGACTCCGCGCCGAGCGGGATAGACGATCGCTGCAGGGGAGGTGCCCGCAGACGGCATATCGGCGGATGTGCATTTCAAGACCTGACCCCTAGATTAGAGGGTCGGGGTGCTTCCGCTTAAGAACGGGGAGCCGGGCCGGGGCGATGTAGAGATGGCCCCGCCCCATTGCGATTCTCTCACCTTTCACATCATATGCCAGGATATATTGCTTACCGGGATCGAGGTTGTTCAATATGCCGGCGCCCCGGTCGTCCGAATAGCCGGCCAGCAATCCGATGCCCTTCCGGGAGTAAACGAATACCGGGATTCCATAGGTTAACTGGAGGATGGCAAGACGGCCCATGTCACGAACGAATCGGGATGCACAGCTCCAACCTATATCCGCATAGTCGGCGATCTCACGCGCCCTCGCCTCATCGACGCCCGTTGAGCATACCGCGGCTATAAGCAAGTCGGCTCCGAGGGTATCCTCAAGATCCCTGGTGTCGCGATAACTCTCCCCGTGGAAGGCATTAACCGTCACGGCCATACGCCGGTAACCGGCGGAGGCGGCCGCGTGGATGGCGCGCAATTGATCGATCCGGGCGTCATCGAAAACGATACAGCCCAGCTCCCGGTATCTGTCTATCACCTCTCTGATCGGCGTCGTGTGAAAGACCCCGTTCATCCGCGCCCCCACTCCCTGGACCACGGAAGGATCGCTGGTGATCACCGAGCCCGCGCCGTCGGAGACGGTGATGGCGCAGTCGACCAGGCCCCGCTTGAGGCCCATCATGAACATCTCGCTTGTTCCATATGGAACGACTATGCCGTCCCGCTGGGTCTCCCGGGAACACCCGAAATGCCCGAACTCCTTGATCTTCTCTCCAATATAGGCCGCAGGTTCTGCCGAGCCGAAGTAACGCTGCATGGGGCAGTAGCGCAGGATGCCGCTCCTGTCAACGTCGATCACCTCACCGTCGGAGATGACGACGATAGCCCCCAGGGCCCGGGTTATATGCAGGTCTTCTCTGTCTCTATGCCGGGCCACCAAGCGCTCGATTATATTCCCGGCGCTGTAGAATTCACTATTCATGGTTTTCCCACCAGGCAGCCTACCATGGGGACATCACGGAATCCAACAAGAAGAGGAAGGGGCCGCGCAATCTGCTACCTTGTCGGCCGCGGCCTGGCTGCGGTTTCGGATGACGCTAGAACGAGCCGAACTTGATGATGAACTGGGCGGTGGCGGTTCGAAAATCGGAATCGGTCAGATCCTCATAATTCACACCGCTCACGTATATATATGACGCCCCAAGGCCGACCCGCACGTGCCTGTGCAGGTTGAGCATCAGGTTGGCGCCGGGCTCCAGCGCAAAGAATGCGTCATCCCCGCGGTCCTCGCATAGATCGCAGCCCTTGTCTGTGTAAGAACCGATGCCGCCCGCGCCTAAGATGCCCTGTACTGTGAAATGGACGAGCTTGTTCGACGCCACCACGAACTCCAGGAGCAGACCGCCATATCCGAATCCCAGATATGAGCATTCGTCCGAGCCGGACTCAATCTGGTTGGCCAGACCATAAATCCCCCCGCCTATTACGAGGGTGTGGTTTATGATCCATCCTCCCTGCGCCCCCACGAAGAGTCCGTCCACGCCTGTCACCTGTCCATACTTGAATACGAGGGCGCCGTAGCCTCCGCTCACCAGATCGCCGCCTAGAAGGGTTTCTTCCCCGGCCAGAGCGGGGCCGGCCAGCATCATAATCACCACCAGGGTTATGTAATTCTTCATTGGAGTTCCTCCGGATCTTGTGGCTCAGGGTCTTGTTCACGAGGTAGTCTTGTTCAGGGGATGATCAGAAGGATCGCGACTGCCAAGGGTATTATCCGATAGACATGGCATAACGACAAGGGATTTTCTAGACATCGGGACCGGAGGGGCATGCGTCCCCCGGGCGTATTCATCGTTCATTTGCAAGATACCTTCGAGTCCTTGACATCCACACCCGGTTGCTGTACTCAGGCAATACGTGAAGGAAGGAACGTCATGAAGAAACACCCGCTGGCGGCATACTTCATCCTGGTGGCGGTGCTCAGCGGCGGCCTCATCCTGCTGATGAAGGTTCTTGGGCAGAGAGGCTACTACATCGCCCAGTTCTACATGTTCACCCCGGCAATCGCGGCCGTTATTGCGAGACTCTTCTTCTACGCGAATGGCTTTTCGGACGCGCGCCTCAATCTGGGCCGCCTGAGGCATTACCTCCGGTTCTACGGCCTCGCTCTGGCCGTTGTCGCGGCATGCTATCTCGCGTACTGGCTGTTCGGCGCCGTCTCCTGGGATTTCACCGGCAACACTTTCCTCGAGACCCTGGGCGCCCAGATGGAGGCGACCGGCCAGGACATAAACGACCTTCCCATGGGGCTGACTCCCAAGATGATGTTGCTCCTCTTCGCGCTGGGCGGAATAACGGTCTTCAACATCCCCTTCACGATAAGCGGATTCGGCGAGGAGTTCGGGTGGCGGGGCTACATGCTGCCTCTGATTTACAGGAGCATGAGACCGTATAAGGCATTCCTGCTCTGCGGAGTAATCTGGTTCGCCTGGCACACGCCCCTGGTACTGGTGATCCCGCAGTCGCAGCACATGGGGGCGACGACACATGTCCTCAATGCCCTGATACTGGCGGCCGGATCGGTGGCGACATTCGTGTTCCTGGCGTACGTCTTCGCCAGGACGGGAAGCATCTGGGTCGCGTCCTTTGTACATGCTGTACTGAACAACGGGTCCCGCTCGCTGGGATATTTCGCCGTTGTGGAGAGCCAGGTCATGGCCAACCTCGCTCTCACTGCAGTCATGGTGGGGGCTGTGCTCTTACTCCATGCCCGCGGGAGGTTGGGAGTGTTCCGGGAGTTCTTCCCGGTCGGCCCGTCGGCCGACGGGACTGCCTGAGGGCCTCTCAGTCGATATATCCGAATAGTAATTGCTTGTTAAGCAATCGGTTGCCCCCCTTCTGATATGGCCTATTATTGAGGCAGGCGCGCGAAGTCAGCCGGAACAGCATGAATACATAACCGGGAGCAGACCTAATGAGCAGACCGTTGCCCGACGCTGAAACGCTTTACAGGGCGCTGCTTAAGAAGGACCCATCCTACGAGGGGATTTTCGTTGTCGGGGTAAGGACTACCGGGGTGTTCTGCCGCCCGACGTGCAAGGCCAGGAAGCCCAAGAAGGAAAACGTTGAGTTCTTCACCTCGCCGCGCGAGGCCCTTCTCAACGGTTACCGGCCCTGCAAGCTCTGCAGGCCGCTTGCTCACAGGGGAGAGTTGCCGGAGTGGCTGAGGCCAATCATAGATGAGGTCGACGCGGATCCCGACGCCCGGCTCCGGGACCGCGATCTTAAGGCGCGGGGAGTAGACCCCAACCGCGTCCGCAGGTGGTTCAAGGAGCATCACGGTATGACCTTCCACGCCTATCTCCGCACATTGAGAATTGGCCGGGCATTCGGAAGGATACGGCATGGAGACAAGGTTATCGAGGCGGCGTTTGACTCGGGATACGAATCCCTGAGCGGCTTTGCCGATACATTCAAAAAAACAACCGGTTTTTCACCGAGTAAGAGCGGCCACGGGGTCCTCATTACCGTAACCAGGATTCTGACTCCGCTGGGTCCCATGCTGGCGGGTGCCGACGACGACGGCATCTGTTTGCTGGAGTTCGTGGATAGGCGGATGATCGAGACGCAGATCGCAAGGCTCAAGAAACTCCTTAATGCCGAGATGGTGCCGGGATTTAATCCGCACTTCGAAGCGCTCAGCCGGCAGATCGGGGAGTACTTCGCCGGGACGAGAAGGGAATTCGATCTTTCCCTTGTCCTCAAGGGAACGCCGTTTCAGGAGGAGGTCTGGAAGGGCCTTCTGGAAATCCCATACGGCACTACCCGGTCCTACCAGGAGCAGGCCGATCTCCTCGGCAAGCCCCGCGCCGTCCGGGCCGTAGCGCGGGCCAACGGTGAAAACAGGATCGCCATAATAGTCCCCTGCCACAGAGTCGTGGGCAAGGATGGCAAGCTGCGCGGTTACGGAGGTGGCCTGTGGCGGAAGCGGTATCTGCTGGACCATGAGGCCCGGACAGGGGCAAAATGCCCTTGAGAAGGCGCGCGGACGGCGAGCGGTTACTTCAATCCCAGTCTCAAAATGAAGTCCCTGAACCTTACCAGCGGGGTCGCGAACCACGGCGCCGTGTATCTGGCGGGCTTCTTCTCTATGCACTTCAGCAAATGCTCTACGGCTCGATCAACACTCATCATGAACGGCTTCCGGTCGCCCACCGCCATCTTGGTGTCAACGAACCCGAAGCGCACATTGGTTACGTAAACCCCCCTGGGCCTTAAAGCCAGCGCCAGGCTCTCCAGGTAGTTCGAAAACCCGGCCTTGGAGGCATGATAACTGGGGGCCTCTGTGGATAACAGCTCATCGGCCACACTCGAGAGCCCTATGAAGTGGCCGCTCCCGCGCCTCACCATCGGGGGGATGACGAGGGAGACCGTCCTGACCATCCCCATGAGGTTGACCTCAAATACGTCCGCCTCGCGCCGCATGTCAGCCGGGTCCAGAAGAGCTCCTGTTCCGGCGCAATATACGCAGAGATCTACCGGCCCCCACTCCGCGAGTATCGACTTGAGCCGGTCGGAGTATTCGGGAGCCTGGACATCCATGACATGGTGCCTGTAGTGCTCGGCCTCGACGGCCGACTCGCTCCTGGAAATGCCCACCACCTCGAAGTCACGCCTCAGGAGTTCTCTTGTCGTGGCCAGTCCGATCCCGTCGGAATTCCCTATTAGAATCGCTTTGCGTTTCACATGAACCCCTGTTCAGTTTGGTTTCCGCCGTCAGACCGGGGTTTCCGAATCAAGCGAAACCACACTTCCCATTGGATACCACATAGTGGCCGGTCTCAGCAACACCCGGCGTGAGCGATATTGACACTTTCCGGGAGGCATGGTAACTGTCTGGCGTCAGAGCGCAGGAGGTAAAAATGGCGACATACGTTATCCTGAGCCAGGTTTCGCCAGAGGCGTTCGTGAATCCCAAGGCTTTCAGGGACCTGGCCAAGGCTGTGGCGGACAAGCTGGAGCGCGAGTGTCCGGGAGTTACCTGGAAAGACTCCTATGCGCTGATGGGGCGCTTCGACGTCATAGACATCGTCGAGTCCGATGATCCCCGACAGGTCCGGAGGGCCTCGATGATCATAAGGTCCATAGGCCGCTCGCGGACCGAGACCCTGCCGGCGACGCCATGGCACGAGTTCTTGGAGAGGATCTAGGCACGGGCCCGCCGGACTCGGTTGTCGTATTTGGTGACATGCAGCGTTGCGTCACGGACGCACCCTGTGTCCCGGGAGGATTGCGCCGGGCGGGGCGCATATGATATACTACCGCGGGGGCGGGGTATGAACTCAGTCCGGAGCAGGCATGACTATATCACCAGCGCGACCGGCTTCCTGGCCGCCCCTGGCGAGCGCCGGGGCCGTATTCATCCTCATTCTGCTGTCCCCTGGCCTGCTTCTCGCCCAGATCGGCGACTACTCAAGTCATGAGGTCACGGATACGGGGCTTGTTGTCGTCGCCGGCGGCGACACCCTCGTACTCAGCCTGTACGCGCCAGACGTCCTGCGCGTGGATTTCCTCCCGGCCGGCGCCCAGGGCCTTGACTCGACCTACGCGGTGATCCGGGGGCCGTCAGATGCCGTTGTGTTTAGAGTACTTGCCTATCCCGACCATCTCAAGCTCTGGACCTCAGACTTCATCCTCAGGATTGACAAATTCCCGGTCAGGCTAGCCTACTTCAATGAGATGGGCGAAGACCTCCTGGCGGAACCCGCATCCGGCGGCCTCGAGGCCCTCGGAAGCTCGCGCAGCGTCAGGTTCGAGCTGCCTGCGGATCTGCACCTCTACGGCACCGGAGAGCGCGGCATCGGAATCGACCTCAGGGGCTACGCCTTCAGCACATATAACAACCAGGTATACGGCTACTCCGGACCCGTGGCGACAATGAAGATCAATATCCCCTTCCTCGCGACCTCCTCGGGCTACGCCCTCTACTTCGAGTCGCCCTTCCCCGCCCAGATGGACCTCGGAGAGGGGAATCCCGCTGTGTTTCAATACAGCATAGACGGTGGCGAAATCTCCTATTTCTTCATGGCCGGGGAGAACGTGCCGGCGCAGATCGAGCGCTACACATGGCTCACCGGGAGGCAGCCCCTCCCGCCCAAGTGGGCTCTCGGCTATCTGCAGTCCAAGTTCGGCTACCGCCACAGAACCGAGGCCGAGGACATGGTCCAGACCATGCGCAACAAGAACATACCCGCGGACGCCATAATCCTCGACCTGTACTGGTTCTGGAACATGGGAGATCTTGAGTGGAACACGTCTGCGTTCCCGGACCCGGCGGGCATGACCAGTGATTTCCTCGCGGACGGATTCAAGACCATAGTCATTACGGAGCCCTACTTCACTTATTATTCCTCGAACTACGCCTTCCTGATGGGTGCGGGCAAGGACTACGTCGGGCAGCTACCCGGCGGGGGCCCTTACGTGCTGGACGACTGGTGGTCATGCGGCTGCGATGCCTTGCTCTTCGATATGTCCCACCCAAGCGGCCGGTCCTGGCTTTGGAGCGAGTACCAGGAGTTCATGGCAACGGGGGTTACTGGCCTGTGGACGGATCTGGGCGAACCCGAGCGTCATCCGTGGGAGATGCAGCATTATACCGGCGTGACCCCCCGGATTCACAACATATATAACCTTCTCTGGGCCAGGACCTTGTTTGAGGGCTTCAGCGAGTACAGGCCTGACGACCGCATGGTAAACCTCACGCGTTCGGGCTATGCCGGTATCCAGCGCTATGGCGTCTTCACCTGGTCGGGCGACGTGAGCCGGAGCTTCGGCGGCCTCGCCGTCCAACTCCCCATAATGCTAAACATGTCGCTCTCGGGCATGGGTTATCACTCTTCGGATCTGGGGGGATTCACCGGATGGGCGTCGTCGGAACTCTACAGCCGCTGGATACAGTTCGGAGCCTTCAATCCGGTAATGCGCCCGCACGGAGTGGATAACCAGGCCACGGAGCCCTGGGGCCACGGAAGCGAAGCCGAGGAAATCGCAAAGACCTACATAAGTCTCAGGTATAGACTGCTGCCCTATATTTACACGCTTGCGCGCGAGACGTATGACACGGGAATGCCCATTGTGCGCCCGCTCTTCTTCAACGATCCGGACGATCCCCTTCTGGCGAACTACAGCGAGGCATACATGTTCGGGCCGAGTTTCCTGGTAGCCCCGGTTGTGGCCGACGGCCAGAGGCAGAAAAGCGTCTACCTGCCCGAAGGGACCTGGATTGATATCTGGACAGACTCCGTCCATACCGGAGGGACGACTGTTCTCGTCGACGCCCCGCTCGACCGCATGCCGCTATTCGCGAGGGCCGGCTCGATAATCCCCATGCAGCAGGTAATGGACTACGTGCGGGCCGAGCCCGCCGATTCTCTCTTCCTGGATGTCTTTCCGACGTTCTCGGACGTTCCCGATACATTCCTTCTATATGAAGACGATGATGAGACTCTCGACTACCGGCAGGGCCAGTATGCCTGGATCCCGCTCATCCAGCGCCTCACATACGGCGGCATGGACCATGCCCTTGAGATAACCGTCGATTCGGCGCAGGGGACTTTCGCCGGAATAATCACCAGCCGCACCGTCCTTGCGAACATTCACCTCGTGGAGGCGGAGCCGCCGGCCGTGAGCCTGAATTCAGACACGCTCGATTCCTATGCGTCGATGGCCGCCCTTCTTAGCGCGGGCGACGGCTATTTCTACGATGCCGGCGGTGACCTGCTCACGATCAAATTCGGACATGTCGTATCGTCGGCTTCCGTGGTACGCGTCGAGGGATTCAACCTGCCCGCGGGAGTCGAGCCGACAGCGTCCGAGCCCGGCAGTGTCCTCCTGGGACAGAATCGCCCCAATCCATTCACTCACGGGACGTCCATAGGCTTTATCCTGGGCAAGGCGGGGCGTGCCAGGATCGAGGTATTCAATCCACTCGGCCGGAAAGTGGTCACGCTGTTAGATGAGAGCAGGCCGGCGGGAAGGCATCTGGTTGTATGGGACGGGCGCGACATGAAGGGGAATGTCTGCGCTTCCGGCGCCTATTATTACAGATTGTCGGCCTGGGGAGTCAGCCGCACGAAGAAGATGATACTCGTCAGGTAATGCCCCGCATCAACTTATCTGGCCCTTTTACCGAAACACTGATTTGCGAAGGCCATCCGGCCCGGTCCTTCGAGGTGGCAAGAGAAGGCGATCTCGTGTGGGAGTGGTATAACACGATAGAGGAGGATGGTGAGCGGGTTCCCGTCTACAGGATAATGAGATACCCAGCAGAGATGGTAGTGCCTCAACTCGTCGCGGACCACCGACAGCCATAAAGAAAAGGGCCCCGTGAGGGGCCCTTCTCATCTGAAATCGCGAGTGGCCTGATTCAGAACCACTTTACGGAAAGATCTACCAGGATGATCTCCTGCCACCGCCGCCGCCGCGGTCGTTACGAGGCTTGGCCTCGTTGACGTTGAGCTGCCGGCCCTTGAGGTCGCTGCCGTTGAGGGCCTCCATAGCCGCTCGGGCCTCTTCCTCTACAGGCATTTCCACGAAGCCGAAGCCCCTGGACTTGCCTGTGTACTTATCGGTGATCAGGTTCGCGCTTGCGACCTGGCCGTGAGCCTCGAAGGCTTCCTTAAGATCTTCCTCTGTCACTTCCCATGACAGATTGCCAACGTAGATATTCATTAATATCTCCCATTTGTTTCGAACAGTTTTACTCTATCGGATTTGACTTGAGCCTGGATGGAATCGCGTAATCAGCCGCTTCTCGAGGGGATCCAAGGGGTTCTCAGCAGTTCCGAGCGCAGATCTGTTCAAGTTAACCTTGCCAAAAACTTCCTTATTCATTCTGTCTACTGCTTTACTACCTCAGGGTTGAGACCAGTCACCTCCGAACTCTCAAAGCCCATTAGCTAAAGTACCATGCGGCTGCCCAACCACAGCGAGTTCTTTCGGAACAATAAACTTGCCCGCAGTCTGTGGTCGGCTATAGTTAACAATGCTTTCGGCAGAAGTCAAGTCAAAAGGAGCTCTTTTTAGGCCCCCGGCAGAGACGAAGGTATTGACGTTTCCGGCCCAACTGATATAGTAGACATGGCATTCGAAACACCCAGGCGTTGTTCCGCGCCGATTACCCGATTCCCCCCCCTGGGATAGTGTACGTAGGAGGCAATTATGAGAGTAGGCGCTTCTATACTGGCCGCGATTGTGACCCTGCTCCTGGCCGGGCCGGCCGCCCATGCCTGCACAGGGTTTGTATTCACCGCCGGGGAGACTGTATATGCGGGCGGCAACGAGGATTTCAGGGACAAGGAATTCTACATCTGGTTTGAGCCGGCAGCCACCGAGCGGGAACACGGCTCTGTGTTCATCGGGTATCAGCTGGCGCCCGGTATATACTTCGCCTTTCAGGGAATGAACGCCGTCGGCCTCTACCAGGACTCTTTCGGGAGCGGTGGGAAAGACCTCAGGGAGATGAGAAAACTCCCCGTGTATCAGGGGGGGCGCGACCTGTTTGAGGATGTGATCATGAAGAACACCACGGTGGACGAGGCCCTGGATTTCCTGGCAGGCTATTACCATGAGCTCTACGAAAACAACATGTTGCTGATGGGGGACGGCGCAGGCAACGCAGCGGTTAAGGAGAGCGATGTCGTGGTCAAGGGTGAGGATGACTACTTCGTTCTCACGAACTTCATGCTAAGCCAGACGGACTCACCATTGGAAGCTTGTGACCGATATCGTATCGCTACTGAGATGATCGAGAACGGCGAGCGAGGGCTGGATCTTGCCCGGGCGGTCCTCTCCAATACTCACAGTGAAGGCCAGAACGCAACCAAGTACAGTGTCATATGCGACCTCTCAAACCAGATCATGTACATCTATTACTTCCATGACTTCGAGGAGGCATATGTCCTTGATCTCAAGGAGGAGCTGAAGCTGGGGAGACGGCGTTTTCCATTAAGGGACCTCTTCAAGGAGAAGTGGCAGGAACGGGCATGGACCGCTGCATACGCGCCAAGGGAGCCGGATGAAGAGGCCGAGATCAACCGGCTCGGGTATGAACTTCTTGGCCGTGACCTCGTGGATGAGGCCATACTGGTTTTTACCGCCAACACCGAACGTCACCCCGATTCCTTCAATGTTTGGGACAGCCTGGGAGAGGCTTACCAGGTCAAGGGCGACAAAGAGATGGCAGCGATGTACTACAGAAGATCCGTAGAACTGAACCCGGAGAACGAACATGGCAAGGAGGCGTTGAAGGAACTCGAGGGATAGCGGAATAAGGGGTCATCCAGTCCGTGCCACCCGGCGTCTGAACGAAGAGCCGGTCCACAATCAAGTATGACAGTCAAACTCTTTTGAAGGAGACCAAAATGAAGGTACTGGCTATCCTGGGAAGCCCCCGCAAAAATGGAAACACCAATGCCGTCCTCAGCTGGGTCGAGGACGAGCTCAGGAAGAACGGGCACGAAGTCGATCGCGCCAACGTTGCAGGAAAGAACATAAACGGGTGCATATCGTGCTACAAGTGCCAGGGGCCCGATGTCGAATTCGAATGCGCGCAGAACGATGACGGCACGGAGATACTGCGCAAGCTCAAGGCTGTCGATGCCATCATCGTCGGCACCCCGCTTTACTGCTGGAGCTTCACCGGCCAGCTCAAGCCGCTTCTGGACCGCTTCCTGAGCCAGTCCAAGGGATACATGACGCCGGAGCACACGTCCTCTATTGCAGGAAAGCCGGTTGCGCTGGTAGTCACATGCGCCGGCCCGGTCGAGGATAACGCGGATTGCCTGCCCAGGATCTTCGGTCGAATCGTCGACTACCTGAAGGCTAATCTGGTGGACACTCTCATAGTGCCCGGATGTACGGACAAGCCGTCGGAGGGAGCCGAGGAAAACGCGCGGAAGCTGGCATCGGCCATTATGGGCTGAGAGGCGTAAATCACCATGAGACCGTTCATCCCAGGGGTGGTGGCCACCGTAGGCGGCATTCTCATTGTCGCGAGCGGCGCGCTCAGCCTTGTACTCGGGCTCGCGACAGGGTCCATGAGGTATGAGCCTGACCCCAACGGCGTCTTCGGGCATATAGGCGTTATCACGGGACTAGCCGCTATGGTCATAGGAGCGGTCATACTGTGGCTCGCACGGGCCCAGTATCCGCGCAGGGAGCACCGCATTGTCAAAGCCATTCTAACCATGGTGCTGGGTCATCTGGGAGCAATCACGGGCGCACTGCTGGTTGGAACCGCCGGAATGGCGCTTTGCTACATCGCGGGCGTCTGGCTGATTATTGTGCGGAACCGCTAGGCTGCCCGGTCGGTGCCGCCGGGCTGCGGGTCCGGTACTGCGAGGCCAATTGCCCCAGAAGAAGTCCGGCGAAAATCCCATGCCTTATCCAGATGCTGTACCAGTGGGTGTCAACGAAGAACTCCGTATTGGCGACAAGTATGAACAGGCTTGATAGTATGAACGCCGGCAGCGGCCTGTAGCATATAAACAGCAGCGGGAAAGCCCAGAACACGAAGTAGCTGGACACCCCCTTGGAGAAGATGAGGAACAGTAGCAGCAGACACAGGGCCTGCTGCGGCATTGAAGCGCTTATGCGCGCCCTCCCCGCCCGCTGCCAGACCATATAGCCAAGCATGGACAGCGCGCTCAGCCACGTGAGCCAGGCATAGGGCCGGGCGTCGTTCCTGTAGGGCTCAACGAGGAGCTGCGGATTCGGGATGGGCGGGAACTTCACCGTCGGATAATGCCATATGGTCTCCCAGCCGTCGCGAGAGGCCGTGAAGTCATACCAGGAAACCAGCGGCTCCGTATCGCGAATGAGATAGGGAACTAGTATGGCCACGCACACGACCGCGATAGTGATGAGATAGACCATCTTCTTCCGTCTCTCCAGCGTGAATAAAGCTATGAGGAGCACGACACCCGGGAACATCTTGGTCATGACGCCTATGCCGCAGAAGACGGCGGAGAGCCGGGTCTTCTCCCTCATGAGAAAGTAGAGTGACGCCAGCATCAGGAGGATCGGGAGGTAGTCGAACTGGTCCATGTAAAGACCTATGGTCAATCTGCTGGCCCAGGTCGCATTGATAAGAGCAAAACCAAGCGCCGCGGGGAGCGCCCTCTCCGCTCCCCTTTTCTCGAGAAGCCTGTATACAAGATGGGCTATCAGGGCAAGCCCGACCAGGTTCAGGATCTTCCAGAAGTTGATGAAGCCCGCTACTTCCTTCTGGAAGGCCGACAGCATATACAGTAGACCCGGGAACACCGGCGGGTACGGCGTCCAGACGCTGAAGAAGCCCCGCTCGTGCATGGCCGCGCCCACGTCGAAGTACCATCGCAGGTTGCCGTAGGTGTGGTCCGCCCTGGCGAAAGCCCCCAACAGTCTCTGGAGAAATACGAAGACCACGACCATGATAGCGATCTGGGACACAGCCCAGATCCTGCCCTTGGGGCGCGGGCTGAAAAAGACCATCAGACGACCTCACTTCGAGACGCTGCCGGTTGTCCATACTAGCCCAAAGGCCTCTCCAGGCCAACAGCAAACGCCCGTCTTCCCGGCGTCCCGCGTCATTTCGCATATTGACATTTCCATTCTAACCTGCTATATTATATTTAGTGGTTAGGATAAAAGAGGGCTGTCTTGAGTGACAAGCGAAACGCAGGGAATGTCGATCTCCATGGGGGTCAGCTATGTCTGGACTTCGTCAATACACTCGACTGGCGCCTAAGCAGCCAGCCGCAAGACCTCCTGCTGTCCTACGCCGATCTCGTCGCGTGGGGCAGGCATGTGGGCGTGCTCTCGGATGCGTGGACCCGCAGGTTGCTCAGGGAATCCAGGAAGTCGCCCGCCATGGCGGACGCCGTGCTGAAGCGGGCGATAGCGCTTCGTGAGCTTGTATATCGTGTGTTTTCAAGTATAGCACATGGCGGCACGCCCGGCCGGCAGGACATCGACCGGCTTAACGTGGCGCTCTCCGAGTCCCTGTCCAGGATGCGCCTGGTCCCCGCCGCCGCTTCGTTCGAATGGGATTGGGACGAGCGCGACTTAAGTCTCGAACGGCCGCTATGGTACATAGTCCAGGCGGCGGCGACCCTTCTTACGACAGGCAAGCTGGATCGTATCAGGCAGTGCAATGATGATAACTGCGGCTGGCTATTCTTCGATGCCAGCAAGAACAGGAGCCGGAGGTGGTGCTCAATGAAAGACTGCGGTAACCGCGCCAAAGCGAGAAGGCATTACAGGAAGACCAAAGCGAAGTCAGACTAGAAGGGTACAATATGCAGTCAGAACTCATTGAGACACTTGAGGCCGAGGGTTACCGCGCCCGTGTCGTCTCGAGCCGGCACATCGCGGAGATTGAGGCCGACGTGCAGGCGCGTCTCAGGGACGGGTCATTGAAGCCTGAGGTGTTCGAGAATTACGGCGACATTTTCAATCCCTCGCCCCCGGAAGACCTGCGCGACCCCGGGTCGCTTATCGTCGTGGCCGTCCCGCAACCACAGACTCGCTTCACATTCAACCTGAACGGCACAGGCTTCCACGCGGTCGTGCCCCCCACATACCTGCACGCGTCTCTGATCGAACGAAGGACAAAAGACACCGTCAACGACATTCTCAAGCCCGGGGGCTACAGCGCCGTCGGAGCCCTCCTGCCCAGGAAGCTGCTTGCCGTGTGCAGCGGCATGGCGGAATACGGCAGAAACAACATCACGTATGTCGACGGGCTGGGGAGCTTCTACCGCATATGCGCCTACTACTCCGATATGCCGTGCGAACATGACACCTGGCGGGAACCGGCCATGATGCCCCGTTGCGAGACCTGCACCATATGCGCCGACAAGTGCCCGGCCGGGGCCATCGACCCCGAGCGGTTCCTCATCAGGGCCGAAAAGTGCATCACTTATCACAGTGAACAGGACAATAATATCCCGTTCCCGGGATGGCTCGATCCCTCCTGGCACAACTGCCTGGTCGGATGCCTCATCTGCCAGCGGGTGTGTCCCGCGGATCGCGATGTTATATACTGGACGGAGAACGGCGTCGAGTTCACAGAGAGCGAAACCCGATTCCTGTTGGATTTCAACCCTGAAGGCGTCAAGATCTGGACGAAGGACGGACCCAGGGTACCCGGAGGCATCCCGGCCCCGCTGGCCAGGAAACTGGAGAGGTCGGATTTGCTGGGGATACTGGAGATAATACCCCGGAACCTCGCCGCTCTCAGTGAGGCGATGGCCGGGTAGGGGCGACATGGTGACGGAGGCCCCGCCACAGGCGTCGCGCGGCAACCGCCGGACTGGAACCGGCAACCGCAGAGGTGGTGACGGCAACCGCAGAGGTGGTGCCGGCAGCCGCAGCATTGGCGCGGCAACCGCGGGGTTGGAGGCGTAATGACAAGATACATCGCCCTTATACTGTCAATCGCGCTTCTGGCGCCGGCGTTCGGATGTGAAGACGGCGGCGTTCAGAAAAAAGAGGCGCGGTCATATCTGGTAATTATGTCCGCCTACCCGCCCGAGCTCACGAGGCTACGCACGCAGGCCGTGATCGACTACACCCTACCGGTAGTTGAGTCGACCTGTTACGTTGGTACGCTCTCCGGGAAAGACGTCGTGCTGCTCTTAAGCGGCATAGGTCTCGAAAGGGCCGCCGAGACGACCGCTGCCGTACTCGACTCCTTCAATGTATCCGGACTTGTATTTTCAGGTATCGCGGGAGGCATAAACCCGAACCTCAATATCGGCGATGTCACCATCCCGCGCAGGTGGGGTCATGCAGACGGAGACCTCGAGCCCGGCGCCGATGGATTCTGGACCCCGGTGGATAGCGCGATGTTTGAACACGCCATCACGGTTGCCGGCTCGGTCGCGCTCATCGACTCGACGCCCGAAGGCGTTCATCTCACCAGCGAACCGAGAGTGATAACCGGTGGGAACGGCGTCAGCAACTCGTTCTTCGTTGACGACCCCGAATACCGCAACTGGCTCTGGACGACATTCAAGGCAAATGCGGTGGATATGGAAACCGCGGCCGTCGCCCGGGTGGCCGCTGAGCGGGGCATCCCCTATGTCGCCTTCCGTTCCCTATCCGACCTGGCAGGCGGCGGTCCCGGCGCCAATGAGATAGACACCTTCTTCCAGCTCGCGGCGGACAACGCCGCGGCGGTTGTGCTTGCCTTTCTCGCCTCCTGGACGGGCCCGGCGGCGACTGGAATCACTCCTTCGCAGAACTCAAGTGATGGGATATAGTGTCTCCACACCCCCGTAGGGAGAACTTATGCGAGACCTAATAGCCTGGATCCGGCGTCACCAGGTCATATCCTTTTTCGCCCTTGTCTATGTGATCTCCTTTGGCATCGGTATCTCGGGAGTCTATCTCTCCCGGGGCGACAGCGCGTTCAATCGCACGCTGCAGTTCTTCATGGTGCGCCTGCTTCTCTACGGCCCCGCCCTTGCGGGAACCATCGTGGCATGGGCATCCGATACAGGAGACCGCGGGGGAAGCCGGGCGAAGCGCTGGCTGACATTCGGCGTGTCATGGGTGATCGCCGCCTGCGTGTCAGTCGTCTATCTCGCCCGCACATCCGGCGGCGCTCCCGTATCCGGTTTCATGCTCATCAGCTGCCTGGGCGCGCTTTTCCCGGCCTTCGTTATCTCGGGCGCATTCTCGCGCGTTACCAGTGTCCGGGACTACCTCTCGACCCTGGTGCGTCCGCGAGGCAACATAATATGGTATCTCATTGCCCTCTTCACCTTTCCCCTCATACACCTACTCGGGAACGCCATCACGCGGGTGATAGGGCTCGACGGCCCCGAACCGGCAGAGGGTATGAGCCTCGGGCTCCTTTCGCTCTCCCTGATCACATTCGTGCATGTCTTCTTCTACACGGGCGGCATTAACGAGGAAAGCGGTTGGCGCGGCTTCGCGCTGCCGCGATTGCAGGCGCGCTTCTGTCCACTGGCGGCCGGCCTTATCGTATGGGGATTTCACATGCTGTGGGAGCTCCCCTTCGACACGGTGTTCTCCAGCGGGCCATGGCCGTATATGAGCAGGCTGGTCTGGATGCCCAGCTGGTCGATTCTCTTCATGTGGGTATACAACCGGACCAGAGGCAGCATACTGGCGCCGGCGCTCTTCCATGCCTCAATGAACACGATGAATCCGCTCATGCGCGTGCTTCCGGCGACCGACGCGGGAACAGCCATTCTGGTTATATTTGCGCTATTCGCGGTCGCGCACGACAGGATGTGGAGACGTTTCGGTCTCGTGAACCCGGCCTAGGCCTGCTTTACCTTCTCCCTGTCAGCATCCCTCACCCGGGGCTCGCGAAGCGATTCTCCGCGGGAGTTGAGGATGCGAATTATCTCGCCGATTCCGAATCGACCGGGCTCTTTCCCAACGCCCCCACGCTTCGTCCCGATCCCGCTTGCGGATCGCGCCGCCCGGTGCGACTTGAGATGATGGAATAGGTCAAATGCCAGCTTCACTGTCATGAGGACTATCAGCAGCGCAGCAGGCGCGCCCAGGGCCATCACGGGCACTGCGCCCGCGAGGATTGCGATATGGGTTATCACCACGCGCTTATAGGGTCTTGCCATCTGATCCTTGCTGCCGGCCGCCCGGTACTCGCCGCGGCAGAGGTAGTTCTCAACAAAAGAAATCCCGTGACTTGCGAAGAGAACGATTAGGGGGAGAGTCATCTCCGGGGGCCGCGTCCTCCAGAGATGAACCACTATAGACACCAGAAGCTGCATGAAGACCAGGGGGCCGGGCCAGTTGATATGAGGGAATACGGGCTCGGCCTCGCCGCCGGCGCCCAGGAGAAACATAAGAAACAGCCCGTGCGCGGCGCAGAAGCCCCCGAAATGGAGTATGAAAAAGGGAATCATGAAGACCTTGCCGAGATGCTCCAGCGGACTCTCTACGGGCATGGCGGCAATCCTGAGAATGGCATAGAAGCCGACAATCAGGTTCTCCGCCCAGTAGAGGAGTACTATATTGGCCGCGCTCCAGCCAAGAAAGAGGACGCCCCCAATGGGTATGAGATTGGCCAGTACGAGGGCCAGGACCGATAGCCTGCCCTTATGGCGTGCGATGATGTTCAGACGTCCCTCCGTATGCCCATGAAGAGCCCGCGCCGCCCTCCGAGTCTTTATATCGGGCGGCATGCGCGTGGCATTAATCCTTACCCCCCACATACGCCAATAATATTGAATAGCCGCATTTGATGTGATATACTGAATGGGAAGGGGATAAGTATAGCCGCCGGTCAGGAGCCGGCCTGTTCGCTGACCCTGGAGGCTCAGCGCCGGTTCCCTGCCGTGCCCAAGAAACAAATAGAGCAGGAAGGGAGGTGATGTGTCTCCGCGGGAGGCTAACGGTTCTTAATCCTGAGTCCGGCTCCGGACTCGCAACCTTGAGGAGGTTCAAGCAATGAGGAAGTCGATAATTGTAATGACCGCGCTCTTGCTGTTTGCGTGGGCCTCGACGTCCTTCGCAGACTGCTGGTGCGGTAACGGCTACAACGATCCGTCCACCAACTTCGTGGAAGCCCAGGTGTGGCCTGGCGACAATAACATTAATACCTCCATGACCTTCATCTACACCACCGACGGCAGCGACCCGTATACATCCGGAACGGCCGCGAGCGAGCTCGGGACGTTTTTCAAGTTCGAGAGCAACAATGACTGGTACCAGGCCTGGCTCACCGCCAATAACGGCGATCTCGTCAGGTGGTTCGCCCGCGCGATGAGCGCCGACAGCAGCACCTGCGACTCGGAAGAATACTCGTTCACTTCCGGCATCACCCCGCCCCCGGAACCGCCCAACCTGGTCGGCGACTGCGAGAGCGAGCTCGGCGTCGGCGCGGACTGGCAGAACGGAGATGAGATGTCCAAGATGCTGGACCCCGAGATGGACGGCATCTATGAGGTCACACTGACGGCGACCGCCGACTTCGGCTATGGCGGCGGCGGCTACCAGGTAGTGGGCACGAGCGGTTCATGGAGCCCTCAGTATCCGGGTGACTCCAATATACAGATCGGTTTCACCACGGGCGAGGAGATCACTTTCTACCTGGACACCAACGAAGCCCCGGGCTGGGCGCCTTTCGCCAACGCCGTCTATGACAGCAAGCTCATCGGCACCACCCATACCTGGGCGGCGGTCGGCGACTGGCAGGGATGGGACCCCTCGAATCCCGGAACCGAGATGATGGATAGTGGCGGCGGCATCTATGTGTACGAGCACTATTTCGCTCCGGGCGAGGGCGGCACCTACCAGTTCAAGTGCGCCGCCGATGACGGCTGGGCTCTGCAGTGCGGCGTCAACGGCTACGGCAGCAACTGCAATACCTGGGAGTTCACGGTCGCCGACGGCGAGTGCGTCTCGTTCTCACTCGACACCAACAGCGGTCGCATCAAGGCCGAGATCACCGGTCCTTCGGCTACCGAGGAGAGCACCTGGGGAGCTATAAAGACGCAGTACAAGTAGGCTCGTCCTACTGCTTAAACTGCAACTTCAGAAGTAGAAACAGACAGGGAAGCCCCGTCGGGTTTCATTCCGGCGGGGCTTCCCCGTATCCTTTCGCTTTCCAGTCGGACTGTATCCCGCCGGAGCGTCTTATAACCCGGTGGAAGCGAGCTGGAAAGGAGGTGCATCATGAAGAGGGCATGTGTCGCTGCAATCATCGTGCTCATCATGGTCGTCATTCACCTCTCTCCTGGACCGGCGTGCTGCCGAGAGTACGCCGTGATGCTCAGCCGCAACATAAACATCCGAACCGGCCCCGGTACCGACCGGGTGGTCGTCGGACGCGCCTGGAAGGGCGACGTATTCGTTGTGACGGGGGAGGCGGGAAACTGGTATAAGATACAGATGTTCTCGGGCGATGACCGGTACGTGAGCAAGTCCTGGGCCGCGAGGCTCAGGGAATCTCAGATCCTGCCCGGGCACGCCATGAAGCTGCCCTCCGACATCGACCTGCGGAGGACCATATACAGGGACATTCAGAGTGCGCAGGCCAGGGCGAGGGGTGAAGCCGAGGAGCTGATTTCGGTCTCGTTCGACGCCGAGAGAAACGGCAACGTCGAACGGATTCTTGAAGACCGCTTCGTCCTTGAAGTGCTCACAATACACTCCATTCAGCCCGCGCTCTTCCCCGATCTTATTGAGGAGGCGCAGGATTGGGATTGGTAGGGTTGCGGTCGCGCCGGGCGGCGCTTACTCAGGGCCCGGGGTACAGGTCCCGGCGGCGCGAAAAATATACCTGTCCCCGCTCCTATGAATTAGAATTACAACACTATGATAAAGAACAGGGAATTCAGGAGGATATACATCATACAGATCCTCCTGGCCGTGGCGGACGCCATGGGCATGAATTTCATGATGCTCTATCTCGTCACGACCGGCTTCAGCCTGGAACAGATACTGCTTGCCACGACCTTGGCCTTTTTTACGCCGGTGGTGCTTATCGCCCTCATGCGTCGTGCCAGGGCCAAGGTGTCTTTCTTAATAGCCTTCGCGGCCAAGATAACATGCTATGCCACAGCTCTTCTGTGGCTTAAGGATTCGACGATCTCCCTCATCTACATCTCCAACGCCCTCGTGCTGGTGTTCTTCTGGATCCCCTACAACGTCGAGTTCTTCTCCTATGTCGGCGAGAAGTCAAAGGCCTACATGGGGAGCCTGGCGGTAGCCGTGTACCCTCTCGTCGGACTGCTGATCCCGCCCGTGGCCGCGCTGATATGGCGGACGCGCGGTTTTGACTACAACATGATTGCAGCCGTCGCGATACTGGGCACGGGCGCCGCCTACGTGCTTCTCAACCGGGCGATCAGATTCCGCGCTTTCGACTACAGCATCTCGGTCTCCCTCAGGCGCCTCAAGAGATACAGGTTGCTCTTCTTCCTGCAGGGCTTCTGGGAGGCTTCCGTTTTCGTAGGCATACCGGCTTTCACCCTGCTCTTCATCAGGACGGAGGTAAGGCTTGGCATATTTCTCTCATATCTCGGAGTTCTCAGCGTACTCGCCACGATCGCCCTTGCGAGGCTATCGGACCGCACGAGCAGGAGAACGGCCTTCCTGTACCCCACCGTCCTCCTGGCCGGCTGTGCGACCCTGGCCCTTGCCCTGGCACGCTCATTTCCCGTATGGATCGGCGTCGCGGGCCTGGTCAATTTCTCTAACGTCATGGCCATACCCTTCCTCACCTCCGTGGCACTGGACGCCGACGTGACGGGAATAGACATGTGGGCCGGCAGGGAACTCCTGCTCAACTTCGGGCGCGCCGCCGGATCGGGTATCTTGCTTGTCACCTACACATACTGGCACGACTATCGCCCCGGATTCCTTATTCTGGGAGCGGCTTTGCTGCTTTATGCCGGCATGATACATGTTAAACGCATTTACGTCAGGGCCCGCATAGTGCCGTCACAACCGGCGAGGTAAGAGATAATGAGCGTGAAGGTCATGGTGCTTGGTTCGGGGCAGGACGGGGGCATTCCCCACGCCGGCTGCACCTGCCCGAACTGCACCCGGGCCAGGCAAGATGAAACATACAGAAGACTGGCCCCATCAATTGCCGTCTACAATGAGGAGACCGGCTTCTGCTATGTGATTGACGCCTCCCCCGACCTCGGGGCTCAGGTCGAGAGAATACGCGCAGTCATGCCGCAGGTGAGCCGCGGGGGTAGCATTCCCGTGAGCGGCTTCCTGCTCACGCATGCCCACATAGGCCACTACACGGGCCTCCTGCTTCTCGGCAAGGAGGTGCTGGGCGAGAAGGGAGTGCCCGTCTATTGCACGGCGCGCATGATGGAGTTCCTGTCGCTGGCCCGGCCATTCAGCCTGCTCGTGGATGGCGGCAACATAGTCCTTAATGAGGTCCGGCCAAATGCGGCTCTCGGCCTTGACGGTGTGGAGTTCACTCCGGTACCCGTCCCGCACCGTGGAGAGCTCACCGACACGGTGTGCTATGTCATAGAAGCCGACAGGCGATTGGTTTACATACCGGACACTGACAGATGGACCGACGCTCTCATCGGCGAGATATCGAAGTCGGATTTCGCCCTTATCGACGGCTCTTTCTATTCAAAGGACGAACTGCCGCGTTTCGGGGACGTCCCTCACCCGCCGGTATCCGAAGCCCTCACCCTGCTCGACCGCCTGGACACCGACATCTACTTCACTCATTTGAACCACACCAATCCCGTCCAGGCGGAGGGACGCGAGAGGGAGAATCTCGAAGGAGCTGGCTTCAGAGTTGCCTTCGACGGGCTCAGTATCGATATCTGAGGGGGAATGGTCCGCAAGCGGCCCACCCGTTGCTTTCCCGTGTGCCCCCGCCCGCGGTCAGTCTATCAGGACAGTCTTGGCCACCTCGGCCGAGCCGCCGGCGCGTAAGCGGCAGAAGTAAATGCCGGCCGGCAGCCTCACGCCTTCAGAGTTCCTGCCGTCCCACATAAGGGACTGGAGACCCGCCTCCTGCGTCACGTCCCTTAAGAGCGACCTCACTTGCCTGCCCCTGATATCGAAAATGTCGGCACGCACGACCGTCGGGGCGCTCAATGAGTACGAGACGGCCACGGATGAAGCGAAGGGATTCGGGGAGACCTTGAGGCCCCTCATTGCCGGGGGCTGGCCTTCGGGGTCTACCGACGCTTCGGCCCCCAGTCTTATGAGGTAGAAGTCATAGCCCCCGCCGGAGAAATCGTAGCCGTAGCCCCCTACTATGTATCCCCCGTCAGAGGTTATCTGTACCTCGTAAGCCTTATCCGTGCTGGAACTTCCGTAAGCACGCGTCCAGAGCGAGTCACCATTGGCGTCCAGCTTTATAACATAGGCATCAGGTTTGCCATGCCCGTATGATTCGGTCTCACCCACCACGATGCAGCCCCCGTCGGATGTCTCCTTAATCGAGTACGCGCACTCGTAATGGCTCCCACCCAACACCCGGTGCCACAGGGTATCGCCCCCCGCATCGGCTCTTATCACATAGAAATCCCAGTTGAGTGCCGTGATGGAATTGGTTGTCCCCGCAAGCAAGAAGCCGTAATCGTCGGTACGGGCGATGCCGAAGCAGTCTTCCCATCCGCCGGACCCGTACGCACCAGTCCATAGGGTGTCGCCTATCTCCGACAATCTTATGAGATAGAAATTGTTTGACGTATAAAGACCCCTGCAGACACCACCAATCGAGTAGGTCTGCCCCCCGAGAGTGGTCTCGACGGCATCATGGGCATAAGTATTATTCACCTCGCCCAGGCGAACGGTCCATACCGTATCGCCGTCGGCGTCCGTCTTGAGCATCCAGGCTTCACTGCGATACCACCAGGAATTAGTGCTGCCTGCGACCAGGAAGCCCCCCTCATCAGTAGTTATGACGCAGTTCCCCCGGTCTGCACCTCCTGCGCCATATAGCTTTGTCCACAGTGTGTCGCCATCGGCATCCGTGCGGATAAGGTACAGGTCGCACGATCCTGCACCGTAAGAATAGGTGTAGCCCGCTATGACATATCCGCCATCCCCACATACACACACGCTATTGCCCACGTCCTCTTCCGGGCCTCCGAAGATGCGGCTCCACAAGCTGTCGCCGTTGGCATCGGTCTTAAGAAGGTACACGTCGGCATTCCCCAGAATATGGGTGAGGCCCGTCATTATGAATCCGCCATCAGGTGTTTGCTTCACCGAATAGCCGTAGTCCGTGTTTGAAGTCCCGATGAGCCTCGTCCACAGCGTGTCGGGTGAATCGGCACACGCGGCTGTGGCTGAGAAAACCGAAATAATGACTGACAGGATGACAGTGGCGGTCAGGTACTTGACTCGCATGCTCATTACCCTCCTCTTAGAGGTTCCACAACTTGCTCGCGCCCTGAATTATATCACAATGAGCCGGGTCTCTCAAGCCCGCAAGAGCTGCTGTTGTGTAACGTATTGTGTGCGGAATTGAATAGGTGGTATATGCAAGGGGTGTAACCGGTACCCTCACCCGGGCGGTGACCCGGAGAAAGGAGCTACACC
>Ga0180437_10002798_pt1 | contig 26967 bp, 14 predicted proteins | sample SS_ome_4_FD_132410 | JGI IMG/M metagenome (GOLD analysis project Ga0180437, IMG submission 132410) | Hypersaline lake sediment archaeal communities from the Salton Sea, California, USA - SS_3_D_1 metaG | ecosystem: Environmental > Aquatic > Non-marine Saline and Alkaline > Hypersaline >...
CTCCTCTTTACCAGCCAGGTTCTCGATCCTGACTATGGCGCATATATATGTGAGTATAAACTGGGGGTGTATGAAAAGCGTGCAAGAAAGGTGCGAAAGAAGTCACAAAAGGGGCCTGTCCGTACGATTGTTGCAACGGCTTGTTCTTCCTGCCCGAAAGAGCAGGCTATATCAGGGGAGATTGCTACGAGTTGGGGATTATAGTCCCTTTCCTTCGACCAATACCCGGAGTGTGCGGAGCAGGATCGAGACATCGTAGACTAGCCGGCGGAGGGGGCTCATCGTGCCCGCCCGGGCCACATACTCGTAGTCGAGGGCGATCTCTTCTTCAAAACTTTGTGTGCGTCCTTTGTGTGCTTGTTGAAGCCCCACCAGTCCGGCGCGTGCCAGGCGTTTGCGCACGTTCCCTTTGGCCAGTTCGCGTTCGTACTCAAAGGGTGCTGGTGGCCGGGGGCCGACAAAGCTCATCTCGCCGCGCAGGATGTTGACAAGCTGCGGCAATTCGTCCAGGTACCAGCGACGCAGGTGTTGCCCCACCCGCGTGTGGCCCTGGTTCTCTCGTTCCAGGTACTTGACGGTCAGTCCCCTCTGGCGGACTGCCTGGATGGCACTCATCTGCATGGTGCGGAGTTTGAACATGCAGAAGGGCTGTCCTGCCGAGATGCGAAGCTCGCAGTAGAACACCGGGCCTCTGTCCTCGGCCCAAAACAGGCCGTCTGCGACGATAGCCAACGCCGCCAGTCCAAGAAGGGGCGCCGTCGCCAACAGTCCGAACGTGGCCAACACCTTGTCAAAGGTTGCCTTCAAGGAGTCCACGCCGACCGGTGGGGGGACGTCGGTTGGGTTGGTCATGGCACCTTCTTTGTTTCAGCCGATCTCAAAGTGAAATCTTTGCTGGAAGCGCCGCAGCAGTTTGACGACCGGCGCACCAAAAAACAGGAGCAGCAGTGCGTTGCCTCCCGCTCGTGCCAGGTCCCACCAGAGGGAGGTCAAGGCGTAAAAGGCGGCGTATCGCTTCAGCGTCTCAGCCAGGCCGATGCCCGGTTGCCAGTACATGTCCTCAGTTCCGGAGGTAAAGACGTAGGGCCAGAACCAGAGGTTCATGACGGCGCCAAAGCAGAAACCCCACGCTAGGCCCCAGGTGGTCAGCATGACAATTTCGGCCCGCCGCCAGCGGCGCAGGTTCGGCAGCCAGCTAGAGGTCAGCCCCACCCAGCCGGAGGCGAACATCTGATAGGGCATCCATGGCCCGACGCCGCCGCCGATTAAAGCCGATACCAGCAGCGACAGCGCGCCCAGCAGAAAGCCGAACGTCGGGCCATAGACGTAGCCGACCAGCACCGGCAGGAAAAAGATGGCCGAGAAACCAGCGGGACCGGGCACCGCCCGCAGCACGGCATTGATGGCGGTGAGTACCCCCAGCGCGGCCACCATCTTGGAGTTGAATTGGCGCGATTCCAGGTTACCCAGCACTGCACCCAGGCAGAACAGGATGAGCAGCACAAAGATGAGCGGCGCGTCGCTGCTGTGTGACATCGCGCTGCCCGTGCTTTGTGTCGGTGGCTGGTAGAAGGGATATAGGAACGAGGCCACGCCGATGAGGCTGGCCACGCCGAGGATGAGGGCGTTTAGCGCACGTCTCATAGGAATCTGTCGCTCAGGTCGCCTTTCCTAGCACGTCCTCCACCGTCAGAAAACGCGCATCTCTAAACAGCTTGTTCACCTGCGAGGCAAAGACTAGCGAGTCGGTCATCACTTCTCGGGTGGGGCCGTCTACCACTACCTGCCCATCGCCCAGTAGGATTACCCGCTCGGCGCAGGCAGCGGCGAGTTCCACGTCGTGAGTGGCCATGATCACGGTGCGGCCTTTTGTCTTCTCACCCTGCAAGAAGGCAGCAAGCGCTTGTTTCTGGCGATAGTCCAGCCCTCGCGTCGGTTCGTCCAGCAGGATGATCTGTGGTTCGGCGACCAGGACGGCGGCCAGGGCAGTTCGCTGCCGTTCGCCGACGCTCAGGTCGCGGGGGTAGCGGTCGGCGTAATCGGTCAGGCCCAACGTCTCCAGCAGCGATTCGTAACCGCCCAATGCCATGCCGCGGCTCTGCCGGGTAAAGTCGAGCTCCTGGCGCACGGTATCAGCAAAGAGGAGTGCGCTGGGGTTCTGTGGCACGTAGCCGATGTGGGCGATGATACTCTGCTGGGCCGTCTGGCGCGTGTCAAGCCCCATGACTCTGACTTGTCCCTGGTTTGGCTTCAGCAGGCCCACGATCTGCTTGAGCAGCGTCGTCTTGCCCGCGCCGTTGCGCCCCATGAGGGCCACGAACTCGCCAGGCGCGATCTCCAGGCTGATGCCTTTGAGGGCCTCGCGACCGTTGTAGGCGTACCACACGTCGTGGAATTGGACGGAAGGCTGGGCGATTGGAGGATTGGAGGGTTGGAAGGTTGGCTGATTGGGCAGTTGAAATTTACGGGCGTGGGGGCGGGCCTCTTTGAGGGTGAGCGGGATAGGATGCCAGCCCAGAGCCTTGCCCAGCGAGACCAGCGGTGGGGCCAGGTCTACCTGTGCTAACACCTGGCGGGGCTCACCCAGGAGCGGGGGAGAACCGTCACCTGGCAAATGGAGGATGCGATCCGCGTATTGAGCCACGCGCTCCAGGCGGTGCTCAGAGAGGACGATTGTCAGGCCCAGGTCGTGGTTCAACCGCACCAGCGCGACGAGCACCTCTTCTGCAGCCTGGGGGTCGAGTTGGGAGGTGGGTTCGTCCAGCACCAGCACCTGAGGCTGGAGTGTCAGCACGGCGGCGATGGCCACCCGTTGCTTTTCGCCGCCTGAAAGGGTGCTAACCCGGCGGTGTCGCAGGTGAGTGATGTCGAGTTGGTCCATCACTTCTTCGACCCGTTTTCGCATAGTGATTTGAGGCAGTGCATGGTTCTCCATGGCAAAGACCAGTTCGTCTTCCACACTATCTACCACAAACTGCACTTCTGGATCCTGGAACACAAAGCCGACATAGCGACTCATGCGGCGTGGTTCGTCCGCCACCGGATCCTGGCCGCAGACGCTCACCTGCCCGGCGAACTGCCCGCCGTAGAAGTGAGGCACCAGGCCGTTGAGGCAGCGCAGGAATGTGGACTTGCCGCTACCTGAAGGCCCAGTGACCAGCAGGAACTCTCCTTCCTCTACGATGAGCGAGAGACCTTGCAGCACGGGCCGTGAGGTTTCTGGATAACGATAGGTAACGTCTCGTAATTCAATCATCGCTCTTGTCCAACAACAACGCTGGCACAGTGACTAGCAGGGTCAGCAATCCAAGGCCCACGTTAAAATTGGGCCAGATGGTGTAGGGTGGGTAGGGCGAATAGCGCAACAGGGCCGGGCGCGTCAGCCAGATGACCAGCAGTCCGCCGGCCAGTGCCAGGCCGGCCAGTGCCAGTGCGCCGTCGCGATGCCGCCAGACGCCCCGGCGATAGTGGGTGCGCGCCACGCGACGGCCCAACCGCCAAAAGACGCACACCAGCAGGGCGGTACCTGTTCCCATCAACGTCAGGCCGATCGCCTGCGTCGGCACAGAATAGCCGTACCAAAAGAGGCCAGCCAAGGCCAGGAGCAGTGCCGTCAAGGTGCCGAGTTTGGTTAGCACCTCCTCGCGGACAGAGACGGCGCGCACGTTGCCGCCAAAACCGCGGGCTTCCATGCTCTCCGCCAGGCCGACGGCTCGCTCCAGTCCACCGGTGAGCAGCGGCACAAAGAGGGGCAACAGGTCGCGCAGTCCGCGGAAGCGGTGCCCCCGGATCGTCTGCGCCTCTCGGATCTCTTGTCCCGCAGCCATCATCTGCGGGATAAAGGTCACGGCAATGGAGGTGATGACGCCCACCTGATACAAAAAGGGCGGCGTGAGCCGCAGGAGCCGATAATGGTCCACGCCGGCGTTAAAGGTGGCAAAGACAAGCAGCAATGTGACCAATTTCAATCCACTGATCAAGCCCTGGACGATCGCTTCGAGAGTGATGATGCCGCCGACGACCGGCAAGTGTGTCGGCAGGCTGAATAGCACTATGTGCCCTGAATGAGCACTCAGCGCGTTGAACGGCACAGTAAAGGCCCAGACGAACAGTGCTAGCTTGATGAACGATCCCCACAGCACTGCCTCGGGCGAAGACTGCCGCACGACGTGGAAGACCGGCCAGATCGCGCCGAGTGTGAGGAGCAGGTATAGCGGGTGCTGTGTCAGCAGGGGGACCATCGCTGACCCCACCAGCCACAACACCCACGCACCCGGGTGGAACACCATCACACCCCTTTTCGCCGCCGCCAGATGGTCAGCACGATGAGGCCCAACGTGGCCAGTACCCCGGCAAAGCCGACGTAGCGGTCTGGCGACGGTGGCACGTCAGGCTGTGAGCTTTTCGACGCGGGTGGCCTTCCTGTACTGCCAGGGATGAACACCTTGGTCGTGGGCGAGGCCGGTGGCGGTGGCAGGGGTGACGTTGGGCTGGTCGCCGTCGGCGGTGGTATTGGCACGGCAGTGGGCCGGGGCGTTGGTGTCTCCAGCGGTGACGTGAAGGCAGGCGTCGCTTTGGCCTCACCAGGGCAGATTTCGTCCAGCGAGATCTGCGGTGGCTGTTGTACATCGCCCCATGCCCAGCCGTCTACGTCACCATTGCCCAGGCGGCGGCTGCCTGCGCCTAGTGGTGAGTAGATCCACTGGTTGTCTTTCAGCAACCAGTAGTTCCAGTAGGCGCAAGGTGTGCCCTGACATCGGCACCAGCAATCCTCGCCCGGGTAGTCGCATCCAGTGTCGCCAATCTTGCACACCTTGGCTCCCAGTCCGCTGCTATAGTCTACAATGGCCGGTAGATTGGAACGATCCAGCAGATCAATGCCGCTGATCTCGTCTTCGGAAAAGGCGAGGCAAGACGTTTCAACTCGCCCATCGGGGAACTGGACGACCAGCCCGGCGCGGTTCGCTTCCTGGGCCTGCCCCGGTACGGAAATGATAATTGTGGTGATGAGGGTTATCAGTACAAGACCTCTGTGCATCGTCACCTCTCAAAATGGACAGGACAAGGGGAAAGGCCCCCCCTGTCCTATCCACTGGAAATAACTAGCGGCCGCGTCGCAAAAACAAGCCGGTGCCGGCCATTGCCAGACCTGCCGGGATCAGCCAGCCAACGTATTGCAGCAAATCGGCGCCAGTGACGGGCAGGGTCTCCGGCGCAGTGGCTGCTTCTCCGACCGTTGTGATGGCGAGAGGATAGACCTTGCCCACCAGGGCGGGCACTGCCTGGATGGTGGCCAAGAAATTCGCCTCCGGGAAGGTCAGTTGCCAGGTGAAGGAACCATCCGTGTTCTGGAAGCCAGCCAGCGCGGTCGCGGGTGTGTTGGCCGTGCCCTTGACCCAGGTGGCAGGATCTTGCCCGGCGGCGATGAGTGCCTGGAGCACCACAGCCGTCGAGTTGGCGTCCGAGTCGGTGCCGTAGGGCGAGGGGTTGATGTAGGGAAAGCCACCGTCGTCGTTCTGCTGACCCTGAAAGTGGGCAACGGCCCTTTGGATGACCTCGCCGTCAGCGGGTTCACCGGCAGCGATCAGGGCCATCACCGCCAGGCCTGCCGAATTGTTGTCACCCTCACCGGCGGTCGGTGAAAAGTTCCACGCCCAGGTGCCATCCTCGATCTGGCTGTTCTTCAGGTAATCCACGGCTGCCACCGGGATGGGACGGCTCACGCTCTTGAGGGCCAGGAGGGCCAGGCACTGGCTGAACTGAAAATCGTTTTCACCGCCGAACCTGCCGTCGTCGCCTCGCATGCCTTCCAAGATGTCCACCAGGTCTACGCCGCCAAAGTCACGCGGGTTCTCGCCAGCAGCCACAGTGGCCAGGATGACTTTGGCTGTGTCGCCAGCAGTCGCCAGGTCGGCAGCACGTGTGGCCAGGAAAGTGAGGGGGGTATTGCCTCCCGCGTTCCATGTCGCCGGATCCTCGCCAGCGGCGACGATGACTTGTACGGCGTCGGCAGTATTGCCCACGGTGCTGTCAGGGTCGCCAAAGCCGCCATCGTTGTTTTGCTGCGTGCGCAGCCAGTCCATGGCTTCGGGCACGTCAGCCAGCACGGGCAGTGCCGTGAGCAGCAAACTGCTCAGAACGAAAAGGGTCATCAACAAGTTTGTCTTTTTCAACACCATTTTCTCCTCAATTCGTCTGGGTGTGTGGAACGAACAAAAAATCCCGACTCGGTTGACGCTTTCAGTCGGGGGGCTTAAAAAAATCCCTTGTCTGGTGTGACAAGGGGGTCATGGTCCTCTGGCCATGGCTCCTACCCCCTTTCCTCGAAGGTATTCAGAGCTACGATCAGGGCGGGTATCCTGGCTTCCCCAAGGTTGGGGTTACAGTTGCGGGACAGCGCCGGACTCTCACCGGTCTTCCCCATTTTGCCTTCGCATCCGGACGGTGGGGCACCCTGGTCGCAGTTTTATTCAGTTGAACCCAAGTATATCACAGGTGAGAGAAGGTGTCAAAACTTGACTAAACAGCGATTTCGATATATTATCTAGGGGAGTGGGGGCGGTAGAGTCCCGGTGGGCTCCGCGGTCTTCAAAACCGTCTGAGGGGTTGCGCAGAGCAGGCCCTGGTGGGTTCGACTCCCATCCGCTCCCGCCTGTTGGAAGGTGTCGTCATCGATGGTGCGGGCGCTGCATGCAGCGCCCGCTTTCGCTTGGGGCCATGCTGTACCAAAGCCAGCCAGGCGTGGAGGTGAACTTTTTCTCGCGTCGAAGGTAATAGTACTGTGGGGTATCCCCACAAGGTGGGAGAGAGTGCAGACCTCCGCTTCTAATTGAGGGTTGTCAGGTCTGAGCCAGGCATTTCCTCAGGGAGAAAGGAAGCATGCTTCGTTTCATCGTCCGTCGTATCTCTTTTATTGTTCTGATCTCTGTTTTCATCGCCTTCTTTGCCCACCTGGGAATGAGGATGGTCAGAAATTCTGAGATTTCTAAACCGGATTATAATCTAGTTCGACACAGCAAGGGCGCCTGGCAAGATACGCGTGCTTTTCTCGCTGGCACATTACAGGGGAATTGGGGGACGGTAAAGATCCAGAGCAGCCGGGTGCTGGTAAAAGACGTTCTATGGGAGGCCTTTGTGAACAGCATGGGCTTGCTGCTCGTTGCTCTGGCCATTGCCGCTGTCCTGGGCCTGTGCATTGGCGGCGTGGCGGCGCTGACGAAACGAAGGACTCTGGTGCTGCTGTTGCTTACCCTGACCATCCTGGGCATCTCGACACCCTCTTTCTTTGCCGGGCTACTCTTGCAGGTGGGAGAGCTAAAGTACTTGGCTATTTTTGGCCGGCGGCTGGTGCGCATGGCCGGGTTCGGATGGGACTTTGAACATATGCTGATGCCGGTGTTGGTGTTGGCTGCCCGCCCACTGGCCTATCTGACGCGCGCGACCTTCCTCTCGCTCCGGCGCGTCATGGAAGAGGATTACATCCGCACTGCCTTTTCAAAGGGGCTCTCTCTTCGACAGACGGTGAACATACACGCCCTGCGCAACATAGCCGTTTCAGTACTGACTGCCCTGGGCGTTTCCGTGCGCTTTTCTCTGAGCACCTTGCCAGTGGCCGAATTCTTCTTTGCTTGGCCAGGCATGGGCCATCGCCTTTTAGAAGCGATCAACGCTCGTCAGGCGCTGGTGGTAGCTGTTCTGGCTTCTACCCTTGGACTGACCTTCCTGTTCGTCAACTTGCTGCTTGATATTGCCTATCGCATGGTAGACCCGCGCATGAGAGAGCTGTGATGGATCTTTTGAAAAGCATCGCTCGTAGCCTTCTCAACCCCACATCGCGGTTGGAAAAGCTCCGTCGTTCACCCTCAGAAACCGGTGACGGTGTCGTCGGCAGTATGCCAGCGGTGGCACGGAGGCGGTTGCGTTTCCATGACGTGGCCTTGAACCCACCCTTGGTGATTGGTCTGATCACAGTCCTTGGGCTGTTTTCTCTGGTGCTGTTTGGTCCGGTCTGGGCTCCCAAGAACCCTTACATCGCTGGACAGCACATTGTTCCTCATTATGACTTTCAACGCGAGGAGTACATTCGACCGCCGTTAGAGCCCTCGTCCGAATACCCTCTCGGCACCGATCGTTGGGGCAATGATCTCCTTAGCCTGCTGATGCACGGGGCCCGCAATACCCTGGTGGCGTGTGCCTTTATCACCATGATGCGCGTTGTCCTCGGTCTGGCTCTGGGCAGCGTGGCAGGCTGGAATGAAGGCAAGATGTCCGATCAGCTCGTTATGGGTGCGATCGTGGTCATCACTTCGGTGCCGATGCTGATCAGCAGCATGATCCTGATCTACGCCCTGGACATCAGGCAAGGCTTGCCCATCTTTATCGTTGCCTTGTCTGCCATTGGCTGGACCGAGATCGCCCAATACATTCGCAGCGAATTTCTCGTCCTGCGCAAAATGCCCTACATTGAGGGAGCGCAGGCGACTGGTTTGACCGGGCTAGCCATTGCCGTGCGCCATGTTCTGCCCAACGTGCTCCCGCAGTTGCTGGTGATCTCTTTCCTGGAAATGGGCGCCGTGATGATGCTGCTGGGTGAATTGGGTTTCGTGGGCGTCTTTATCGGTGGTGGCAGCCGGATCTCCGTCGGGGACTATATGGGTGACCGCGAGATCTTTACTCTGGTAGAGGTGCCCGAATGGGGAGCCATGTTGGCCGAAGGTTTTCGTTGGTTGCGCTCGAAACCCTTTGTCGTTTTTCCACCAGCACTGGCTTTCTTTGTCTCTGTGGTGGGCTTTAACGCTTTGGGTGAGGGACTGCGGCGCTTGATTGAACGATCTGGCCTCAGCACCGCCTTTCTACTGCGCAAGCGCATGTTGTTCGTGATGGCAGGCTTGTCCTTTGCCACCGTCTTTATCATCAGCAATACCGGTCCCGCGCCCTGGTTCGCCAGGGTGGCCGGGGCCTTCAATGGCGATTTGGCCTTCGAGCACGTCAAAGCCCTGACCGAGATGGATGGACGTGGCGCTGGGCAGGCCGGCGGAGCCCGGGCGGCAGCTTATGTCGCCGAGAGATTCGAAGCCTATGGTTTGGAACCAGGTTGGAAGAATTCGAGCTATGTCTATCCCTTTGAAACGCAACTGGTACACACTTTGGCGCAGCCCTATCTGGCTCTGATGGGTGCCGATGGCAAGCCACACCAAGAGTTCCGGCACCAGCTTGATTTCGGCTTTGTACTCGAGGGACACGGCGGGGGTGGGGATGTTGAGGCTCCGCTGACCTTTGTTGGGTTCGGACTCGAGCACGACGCGTACACGTGGGAATCGTTCAAGGGGCTGGATCTACGCGATCGGATTGTCCTGCTACTCAAGGGGAACGCCCCGCCTGACTTTGCCACCGAGGCGCTGATCCGCGGGGCGCGCGGCGTGTTGTGGATCACCGGTGATGGGCGAGATGATGTCCGCTCGCAGATCCAGCTGGCTGATCCTGATGGAGCCTACCTGCGCCAGCCCAACATCCCTGTCTTTCGCATTCGTCCCTCGGTCGCAGGAGCTATGCTCGAGCAAGGTGGAGGCGCGCCGGCCGACCTGTTGTCTCAAGATGCCGAAGTCGCTCAGTCCGGCCCCGGCTGGTTTAGGCGGGACCTGAGTGCCACCGTGCGCATGTCTTTGTCTTTGAGTGAGCCCCAGTCTGTCGAGATTCCTTGTCTGCTGGGCTATCAGACCGGCTCCGATTTTGATTTGGCCGGAGAACTGGTCGTCCTGTTCGCAACCTACGATGGCCTGAGGACAGACCCAGATGGGACGGTCTTTCCGGCTGCCAACCACAACGCGTCCGGTGTCGGCATACTGCTTGAAATGGCTCGACTGTGGCAGGAGCAAAGCCTGAATGCTCGCCGGTCGGTGTTGTTCATCGCCTGGGGTGGGGGGCAGTTGGATGACTCGGGGGCAAAGGCTTTTTTGGGGGATAGCCGCAACTTTCCCCGCTTATCTAACCAAAACATGTACCGCCGCTTTGCACCGGCTATGGTTTTCCAACTCGATGATCTGGGAGCGGGGGGCGATAGGCTCTTGATCCACCCTCATTCCAACCGTCGCCTGTCCACACTGCTCGAGGAGACTGCCACACAGGTCGGCATACCTCTATCCGAGAAAGGTACCCTTCAACCTTACGACGATATTGTCTCGTCTACAAGTACGCAGTGGATCACCTTCACATGGTCGGACCCCGGCGTCCCCCCAGACGAGGACGGTATCGAGCGCATCGAGGCTGGCAAGCTGCGGGCCATTGGAGAGGCGCTTGCCCTGGCTTTGACCAGGGTTGTCCGGCAGGCAAGATACTAGCGTGGTTCTGTCTCATACCGACGAGGGCATGTCATTCTGGGCGAGCAGAAAGGCGCGTCCTCACGGAAACCCGTCCAATGGAGGGCGATCTGGGATCAGCCCTGCCAGATTGGAAGAACGCATGTCTAAGCTTGAGCCCACACAACCCACCCGAGGGGCTATTCCTGTTCAAGCCAAGGAACGGATTGAATTCGTTGACATCCTGCGTGGCTTTGCCGTACTCGGCATTTTGGTGGCCAATATGGCCGGCTTTAGCGGGCAACCGCCCGGTCTGCAGGCTTGGTCCGGGCCCGTCGACCGCGCTGTGGTGATGCTGATTCGATTCCTGGTGACAGCCAAGTTCTACTCTTTGTTCTCGTTCCTGTTTGGGTGGGGAATGGCTGTGCAGATGGCGCGGGCGGAGGCCCGGGGTGTCAGGTTCGTGCCCCTCTATCTGCGTCGCCTGTTCATCCTTCTGATCTTTGGCCTGCTGCATGCCGCCCTGCTCTGGTATGGTGATATTCTGACGACCTACGCACTCTATGGTGGCTTGCTGTTGCTCTTCCGCAAACGCTCTGAAAAGGTGCTGTTGGTCGCGGCCGGGCTTGCGCTGTTGCTCTCGATCGTGCTGACCCTGCCCGGGCAAACGATGGACGCTTGTCGAGCGTGGTATAATGGCTTGACCGATTTCCTCCGCTCCGATACTTATCCCGAGAGCCTGTATGCTACTGGCGACGTCCTGGACATCACCCGGCGTCGTATTCAAGATTTCATCTCGTTCAACTCTCGGCCCATCTACACCTTCGGCAACATTTTTGGGATGTTCCTGCTGGGTCTGTACGCCGGCAAGCGTAGGATCTTGCACGAGGTCGCCCAGCATTTGCCTCTGCTGCGCAAAGTGACGTGGGCCGGGTTCGGGATCGGTGTGGTCTTGAATGGGGTTTGTGTGTGGCTCATGCGCAGGCCGTCGCTAGTGCCATCTCAGTACGAATGGTTGGCGTCTGTGGGTGCCCGCACGATTGGCGCGCCAGCGTTGATGCTCTTTTACGTGTGTGGCATCATCCTGTTGGTTCAGAAGGAGACCTGGCGCCAGCGACTGTCCCCATTGGCGGTCGTCGGGCGCAGTGCCCTCAGCAATTACCTGTTCCAGTCCATACTGTGCACCTTGATTTTTTACGCCTACGGGCTGGGGTTGTATGGACAGACTGGTCCGACGTTCGGCCTGGTCTTGACGGTGGTGATCTATTGGTCCCAGATCCGGATCAGCGAGTGGTGGTTTGATCGCTACCAGTTCGGGCCGGTGGAGTGGCTGTGGCGCACGCTCACCTATGGCCGACGCCAGCCGCTGGGACGTGGAGAGACTTATGACGACCTAAAGCCCGTCCCCTGGTTGCGCCAGGCCCGCCAGGTTGCGGCCAGGGTGCATCTCAAGATCGCCCTGGCGAGCGTCGTGGTTGTGCTGTTGATCTCGGGAGGGACTCTCGCCTTGTGGCATGTCCGTTTAGAGGGAGGGATCTCCAACGTCTCTCTCGATCTGCCCAAGGTGGGAAGCAAGGCTGGCGTGACACCACTGTCCCCCGAGGTGGATAGTGAGTCGGAGGCGCAAGCGGAGGTCGTTGCCACGCCTGTCGTCCGGCCGGTGGCTTACAATCCAGGCCCTATCGCAGCGTCCGGTGATCTGCTGGCGTTGGCCTCTACTTTCAGCGCACCGTCGGCCATGGCCGAGATTGAGACGCTGACCGGCCCGCCTTACCTGGGACGGTATGCCGGCTCTCCACAGGGATGGGCGGCCGGTGATTATATTGCTGGGCAGTTTGCCAGATATGGTTTGCAGCCCGCAGGATATGACGGCACATTCTTCCAGTCTTTTCCGCTCGAATACGTTGCCCTGGCACAAGCACCCAGCCTGATTGTTGAAGGGCCAGATGGCACGGTTTATGATCGTTACATACCACATCAGGATTTCTCTGCCCTCTTGAGATGGTATGCGGGCTCTGGTGCAGCCAACGGGGAGGTGGTCTGGGCGAACAACTGTGCCCATGATGACTTCAACCCATTGGACGTAGTGGACAAGATTGTCTTATGCCGGGACGTCTCGATCCAGCTTGCCACACGGAACGCCGTGGAGTATGGGGCAGCAGGTGTGTTGCTATTGACGGACCCCGAACTGCGTCTACCTGATTTTGGCAGCACTTACTTTGAGACCTGGGTGCCGGAACCTATCCCAGTCCTTCGGGTCTTTCCTCCGGTGGTCGAGGATCTGTTGTTGGGAAGCGGCAGATCCGTCCAGGATTTGTCCATCAGTTTTGCGCCTTTTGCTCTGTCGACTCGAGCCCGAATGAAAGTCGTAGCCACAGGTCCAGAAGCCTGTGGTGACGATGGGTGCCGGGGGCGCAACGTCCTGGGCGTGATCCCTGGACGCGACCCGGCCTATGCCGATCAAGTCGTCATCATTGGCGCTCACTATGATCATCTGGGTCAAGCGCCCGACGGCACGATCTGGGTGGGAGCCAACGACGACGCTTCAGGCGTGGCGATCTTGCTAGAGATCGCCCGTAGCTGGCAAGAGCAAGGCTATGTGCCGCGGCGCACGGTCCTGTTCGCCGCCTGGGATGCCGAGGAAGAGGGGTTGTGGGGCTCGAGGTATTACGTCGAGCATCCCCGCTATCCGCTGGAAAACACGGTCGCCAAGCTCCAACTCGATATGGTCGGCGCTGGCGGTGATACGCTGCTGGTTGATGGCGCAGGCGAACTGGGAGAAAAGATCCGTGCGGTGGCGCATGCCCTGGGCGTCCAGACCGAGGCGTCCAACGTGGGGCGGAGCGATCACGTGCCGTTCTTGGAAGCTGGGGTTCCAGCGGATCTGCTGATCTGGTTTTTCGAGGGCGATGTGCAGCCACAATATCACCGCCCGATGGACACGCCGGACATCATAGAACCGGACAAGCTAGAGGCCGTGGGCAAGATTGCCGGGATCACCCTGTTGGGGCTGACCGACGGTGAGCTGGCCATCCATAACCTGTTGGCCCGGCGAGCAGCCGCGGTTGAGGACGGCGACGTGGAAGCTTTCCTGGACACGTCGCTCCCTGAACTGGCATCCTCCGATCGTTTCTGGTTTACCGACCTCCAGGCCCTTTCGGCGCCCCGGTTTGGGATGCAGGCCCAAGATGTGCGTGTGCTTGGACGCACGGCAACCGCGACGGTGCAGATGGAGCTCGAGTACCCGGCTGGGGGGAAGGATGGGGAGACTCGAGCAGTGATGGCCTCCCTGTCGGCCAAGTTCACGCATACCGAGGATGGTTGGCGATGGGCCGGCCCCGATCTGGTGTGGACCGATCAAGAGACAGGTTTTGCCGTGGCCTATCCTCCAGGAAAGGGGGAAGGCCTGGAGAGGTTGGGGGGACTGGCTGCGGAGCAATATGCCAAGATGGCCACTTTGATGGGCTTGCCGACCAGGCCGGACGCGGCATTGCTGCTGTTTCCAACCTCTCAGGCGCTGCGGGTGAGCACTGCGCTGTCGTTGACGCACGGCCGGGAGGTGTGGGTTGCCCCTGGCACCGTGAAACTGGTTTACCGAAAAGAACTCAGCGCCAGCCAGCAATTGACCGATACGCTGGCTCAACTCGTGCTGGCCGAGGCCGGCATGACCGAAAGCGCAGCGCCCTGGCTCTGGCAGGGCCTGCCGCTGGCCCTCAGATCTCAGGCCGGTGGGGTTGGCACGCAGGCGACCTATCTTTGCCAGTTGCAGGAGACACTGGCGACCGAGACGCTCGCCTCAAGCGAGGCAACCTCCTGGGCCGCGGTAGACTATTTGCGGCAGCGGGTTGGCTGGCGAGGGATAGGGCAGTTCGTTGTCAGGCTGGGGCAGGCGTGCCAGGATGGTCTGTGCAGGAGCAGCGACGCGGTGGATGTGGCCTTGTCCAACGCGCTAGGGCTAGAGTCATCCGCTTTTGAAAGGGCGTGGCAGGGATATTGGCGAGAGCACCTGGCGACAGCTCGGGCGAATTTGGACGCCGTGCTGTCAGCGCGCACGGAGGCGATTCTGGCCGGCGATGAGGCCTCTTTTCTGAGCACAGTTGACCCGGACGTGCCCGGCCTGGTGGCCGAAGAGCAGGGCTGGTTTGCCGACCTGGCCAGGCATCCGCTCGAAAGCTTCTCTCTAGCTGGCGAGCCGCTGGCCCTGCTGGAAGATGGACGCATCCTGGCGGACGTTACACTGGCGTATCGTCTTGCCGAAGCCACCGGGCGCTGGAGCGAAGGGACGACGTCTTTCGAGGTGTTGTTCACACCGGGCCATGAGGGGTATCGCTGGGCAGGGGTTCCCTTTCAGGGGCTGACAGGGGGGCATGTGACCGTTCTCTACCCGGAGGCGGGGCAGCAAGAGCTGGCCCAGGCTGTGTTGGAAGAAACCGGGACGATCTATGTGCAGCTTGCTGCCGAACTGGGTGTCGAGGGACCCGACGCTCTGACCGTCAAGTTATATGATAGTGCTGACGCGTTTCGGATTTCTGTTTCTCTATCGTTCCCTCCGAGTGACTGGCTGCGAGGCTGGGCTGGCAGAGGGGAGTCGCTCAAGCTGCGCTTGCAGAGAGATGCGATGCTGGAGGATTACCGCCCCGTACTGGCAACACAACTGACACGCCATCTGTTGTATCAGATGGGTGTGGACTCGGAGTGGCTGATCAAAGGCGTGAGCATTTATCTCTCCAGACGCTTCGATGGCGGCCTTGCCGAACAGGCCGCCGCGGCGAACTTGAACGAGCTGTCTCGGGCTGTTTCGGAGGAGAGGCCGTATGGCCTCGAGGCTATGCCACTGGATCGTGAACTGTCCAAAGAAGACTGTGGGTTGGCCAACGCGCAGGCCTGGGATGCGGTGCGCTATCTGGTCTACACGCACGGCTGGGAAGCACTGGTGGATCTGTTGCACCGCCATGCGGAGGGGCTCGACCTCGACGTTGCTCTGCAGAGGGCCATTGGCCAATCGCTGCGGGAGTTCGAGATGGCCTGGGCAGAGTCGGTTGGCCAGGTCCATGCTTTGCCCGAGTGGGTTGAGGTCGCCAGGGCGTTCGATCCTGAAATGGCAAAGCAGCATGTTGAGGTTCTCGCCAGCCCGGAATTGGCGGGCCGTCGGGCCGGTTCGCCAGGTGCGGAGGCTGCCGCCGCCTATATCGCGGCCAGGTTTGGGGACTATGGCCTGGTGCCGGTTGGACAGAGTGTGACTTTTCTGCAACCCTTTCCCATCACTTCCACAACGCTGCTGTCCGCTCCACGCTTTGAGATCGTAGATGAGAATGACCGGACTGTGGACGCCTTGACGTATCGCCAAGATTTTCTGACCCTCCTGGACGAGATGGGTGGTGGGGGGACGGCAGCAGGCGAGTTGGTCTGGGTTCGGGATGGAGACTATCAGGGGATGGAACTGGATGGAAAGATCGCGCTGCGCCACCCCTCCCATGGACTTGAGATAGAGGTTGCCCGGGCCGTGGAGCATGGGGCGGCGGGATTGGTTCTAATTGGTGAGCAGGAGAGTGAAGAAGCGTTATTGGCCAGGCAGCCGCTTCCGGTTGAGGTCCCGCTTGAAACTGGGATCCCGGTGCTGGAGCTCAGCCGGCAGGGATATCGTCACTTGCTGGCGGTTGCTGGGCAAACGCCGGCCAGTCTTCAGGACTCTCCGCCGGCCCTGCCCCTGGGCTTGAAGGCCCGGCTTGAGATTCCTCTCGGCACGCCGGAAAGAGTAGAAACTGCCAATGTATTAGGCGTGCTGCCTGGCTCGGATCCGGTCCTGAGGCAGGAGGTGATCATCCTGGGCGCTCATTATGACCACGTTGGACATGACCCTGATACGTTGGTCTGCCCGGCGGAGGCTTCAGGAACCGGCGGCGGGGGACGAGATGCTGCCTGTAAGCGAGTAGCCGGCAGGCGATATGCCGGCGCGAACGACAATGCCAGCGGCGTGGGGGTGTTGCTAGAGATCGCGCGCTTGTGGCACGCGACGGGATACCGTCCGCAGCGCAGTGTGCTCTTTGCTGCCTGGGGGGCGCAGGAGCTGGGCGAGATAGGATCGACCTACTATGTTGATCATCCGGTTTTCCCGCTTGACAAAACGATGGCTAGCCTGCAATTGGATGCTGTCGGGGGTGGCGACGGGTATTTTCTGGAAGCGCAGGGCATTCGGGAGCAAGACGGATTGCTTCTGTTTAACATAATGGGCGCAGCAGATCGGGTCGACGGGCGCCTGGCGCTCAGAGGTCCATCGGGCAGGGGCGATCACGTCCCTTTCCGCAACGTTGGCATCCCGACGTTGTCCCTCACCTGGCGGGAAGCCAGTGAAGACAATTGGCCTGTCGAAATCGCCGACGAGGTGGAGCCGTACCGCCTCGGCGTCACTGGCCGGATGGTGACCTTGACCTTGATGGGCCTGGCCAGATAGAGGTGATCCTGCACGTTGAAGAGCGCCTGAAGGGGCGCCGAGGGTCGTTCGCCCATGGACATTTCAGTTGAGGGGCAAATTTGCCATCAAACTGAAATGCACCGCTCGCCACAGGTTATTGACAAACCGGCATCGCGTAGGGTATAATAGATGCAGCAGACGATCAGTCAGGGGGGATGCTGAGCTCGGCTCCCTACTTCACTCCGTTGCGTCTTTTCATTGCCCTACTGACACCTCGCCGTGGGGGCTGAGACTCCGGCCTCCCCGCTCATCCTCGCCGTCGTCCGGCTATCTCTCCTACCCATTCGGTTTGCGCGGTTCTAACAGGCTCCAGATTTTTGGCTCCATGTGCAGAGGAGGAAAACTATGCACGCCTTTAGCTGTTCTTTCAACCGTCGCGTCGTTGCCGCTGGCATCGTCGCCGCCTTGGCCGTCATGCTCATCGCCATTCTTCTTTTGCCCGGCAGCGCGCTGGCTCAGGGCGATGGGCCCGAACAGTCCACGCCGCAGCTGCCGCAGGTCGACCCACCTTCGCCGCCCGCTCCTCTCCAGATCAACCCGCCCCGCGCCACACCTGAGCCGGGGGCGGCCGAGGCCGGCTCTGGCACGCAGGGGGCCAGCAGCCAGGTCGAGGCCGTCAAGTTCCGACCCCAGGTGCGGCTCGTGCGGGGCCAGGGAGCTGTTTCGTCTCAGGGTGTTGACAAGCCGACGGGTGACCGCAGGTCCGATGCGGAAAAGCCGTTGGCTGACGAGCACGTCGGCCCCCAGGAGGCCTATACCCCACCGGACTATGGGCAATTACTGGGCCCTCTGGAGTGGGGCATGGAGCTTTACGAGGGCTTTGAAGGAGTCTTCCCTGGCGACTGGATCCTCGAGGATTATGGCGACGATGGCGGACTGTACTTGGATCGTACCTGGGGTACGACTGATTACGGCTATCAGTTTGGCTCGCGGTCTGCCTGGCCCGCGGCGTACGGCGCCGATGCTCTGGACCCTTGGTATGATTGGTACACTGACAATCTGAATAGCTGGATGGAATACGGACCCTTTGACTTTAGCACCATGTCCGACGTCTTTGTCGGCTTTGGCCTGTGGTACGACACCGAGCCCAATTTTGACTGGGTCTGGTTCTGCGCTTCAGTTGATTTCGTCAACTATGATTGCGTCCGCTGGTCTGGCTACTCTGGTGGCTGGACCGATCAGGCCTACTGGCTGACCTCTTTTGCTGGCTACTCGCAGGTATGGTTGGCCTGGGTGTTCACCAGTGATGAAAGCTTTAGCTCGGGCTACGAAGGCCCATTCGTGGACGAGATCTCGGTCTGGGGCGACGACGTCAGCGCCGCGCCCCCGCCCACGCCGACGCCCGATCCCAATGGCCAACTCATCCAGAATGGCAGCTTTGAGACCGGCGACCTGACCAACTGGGCCGGCACCGACGGGGTGAGCGTGACCAATCTAACCTACGTTGACGGGCAGTATTCGGCCTTTCTGTGGCGGGGTGGCACAGCAAACGATTTCCTGTGGCAGACCTTCGACGTGCCGTCCGGTGTCACCGACGTCGTGCTGAACTACTGGTTTGCCGTGGGAACATTTGAGACGATCGCTGGCTTGGATTACTTTTGCGTTAGCCTGGCAGATCCGGCGAACCACGGCAATATCTGGGTAGACCTGGGATGTATAGACGCCGTCGACGCCACCGGTCTGTGGCAAGAGGTGGTCTATACGCTGGCTCCCGGTGAAGTGGATCAAGTTGAAGGTAGGACGGTAGATCTCGTCTTTGAGTTGTACGACGTTTCATTCGGCCCGGAGAATAAGGAGACAGCGGGCTGGGTTGACTATGTGAACGTCTATGCCACCGGCGGCAGCGCGGGAGCTGCCCTCGATCCCAACGAGCCCAACGACGATTACGCCAGCGCGACCTCTATCGCCTGTGGGGACACGGTGAGCGGCGTCATCGGCGACGCCCTGGGCGGCTTTGACATGGACTGGTTCAGGTTGGGCGGCGTGCCCCTGGGCCGGCTCGACATAGACATCTATGCCGACACCCAGGTGCCGCCGTCGGCCCTCGATTCGGTGGTTGCCCTGTGGGATGGCAGCCTCGGTCTGGTGACGTGGAACGACGACGACGGCGTCAGCTACGACTCGTACGTGGTCTATACCAATACCGTGGCCGGTGCGACCTATTACATCAGCGTCGAATCCTACTCGGGCTATGGCAGTCCCAACTCGGTCTACGATCTGAGCGTACAATGTGCTGTCACCGTAGGCGGCCCTCCCCCCGTCGGCGAGGAGCCAACCCCACCAGATGCGGATACCTGGACGGTGATGCTCTACCTCAACGCCGAAGACGCCGGCTTTGAGTCGATCTTGACAGGGTATCGAACCGCCATCGAAGCCTACATCGGCAGCAAGAGTTCGTTCCTCAACGTGGCGATCCTCTACGATGGGTCAGGCAACGGTGACACCACCCGCTACCTGGTGCAGCCCAACGGCAGCTACACCCTGGGCACGAATCGATGGAACATGGGCGAACTGAACATGGGCCATCCCGACACACTGGCCAACTTTGTCACCTGGGCCATGGATCAATACCCCGCCGAGAACTATTACCTCGCCGTTGACGACCACGGCGACGGGGTCTATGGCATCAGCTTCGATGCGACGTCCAACAACGACCAGCTCACGCCTCCTGAACTCTATGCGGCGCTCAAGAGCGCGACCCGCAACGGCGCTCGCAAGATCGACATCTTTGACTACGAGGCCTGCCTGATGGGCCTGGCCGAAAACGCCTACGACCTGCGCCAGTGGGTGGATTACGTCGTCTTTTCCGAGCAGATCAGTTGGGGCATCAACACCTACCCGCTCTACTTCAGCGATCTGGCGGCCAGCGACGAACCGGAGGCCGTCGGCCGGCGGATCGTCGACCGCTACCACGCCGAGGCCCTGGTGACGAACAGCGGTTACGGCTACCCACATACCATCTCTGTGATCGATACCGCGCAGATGGGCAACGTCAGCGCTGCCGTGTCCAGTTTTGGAGACGCGATCAGGGCTACGGACACGCAGGCACAAAAAGATGCCGTCAACGGCGCGCGCGACGATTCCCAGGCCTTTGCCGCCGACTATGACGCCACGAACTCTTTGCGGGCGGAATACATAGACCTGTGGGACCTGGCCGACGAGGCCAGCAGTATGGCGCCTGCGCAGGCTGCTGGTGTCAGATCTGCCGTGGACGCTGCCGTCGTCCACGAGCGGCACGCCAGCGGTGTCGTCAGTGGCTACACGTGGGATCACAGTGGCGCGCACGGCCTGGCGATCTACTATCCGCCCTCACGATCGTCCAGCGCCTTTGACACCTACATTGCGCCTGCACCCAGCCTCTACCAGATGGGCCAGCACGGCACGTGGGACGCGTTCCTCGACTGGGCCGTGCCCAGCGGATACAGACGAGGTATGCATTCCAGTCGCTCACAGTACAAGCTGAGCGGCGCCGACGCCTTTGCCTTCAAGACTGTCTATCTGCCGGTGGTGATAAAGACCGTGAGGTGAATGTGACCAACGTGCTGCCCATCCTGGCTGCTTACGTCCCGCCTGCTGTGGCGCGCGCTGCACTGCGCCACAGCAGGCCCTCTTTGTCCCACGTCCCTCGGGCCGATCGCTTTCTGGCCGCGGTCCTGTTTGCCGATGTGTCCGGCTTTACGCCCCTCACCGAGGCCCTGGCTCAGAAGGGGCCGGAGGGCGCGGAGGAGCTCACGCGCCTGTTGAACGCTTACTTTGGCCGCATGATCGCACTCGTCGAAGCCGAGGGGGGCGAGGTGGTCAAGTTCGGCGGCGATGCAGTGACGGTAATTTTCCCCGCCCGTCAAGAAGCGTTGGGCGTCGCCACGCGCCGGGCCTGGCAGGCCGCCCAGGCGATGCAGTCGGCGATGACCGACTTTGCCACGCTGGAGACCAGTGTCGGACCCGTGACCCTGGGCATGAAAATCGGCATCGGGGCGGGCGAGATCTTGGCTGCCCGGGTGGGCGGCGTGCGCGAGCGCTGGGAGTACGTCATCGCCGGCGATCCCGTGCGCCAGGTGGCTCTGGCCGAGCATCAGGCCGGACGGGGCGAGGTCCTGCTCAGCCCGGAAGCCGAGGCGGTCATCGCTCATCGCGCCGTCGCGTCTCGTCCCTTGCCTCCTCTGGACTGGACGCACGTTGAGGATCCCGCAGCCGTTGAAGCGGCCCTGCGGCGCTACGTTCCTGGCGTGGTCATGACCTGGCTGGAGGAAGAGCTGCTGGAATGGCTGGCTGTGCTGCGGTCCATCAGTGTGCTGTTCGTCGGTGTTGAGGGCATCGAGTATGCGCAGCCGGGCGCCGTTGACGAGCTGGATGCCTTCCTGCGCGGCGCTCAGAAAGTCATCGACCGCTACCAGGGCAGCATCAACAAGCTGGCGGTGGACGACAAGGGAACGGTCTTGCTCGTCCTCTTTGGCGCGCCGCCCCTCGCCCACGAGGACGATCCGGAGCGCGCCCTGCGCTGCGCTCTGGATTTGCAGGCTGTGGCCGAGGTGCAAGAGCTGCGACTGTCCATCGGTGTGACCACCGGCCGCGTGTTTGCCGGGCCCGTCGGCAGCGAAAGCCGCCGCGAATACACCGTCATGGGCGACACGGTTAACGTGGCGGCTCGTCTGATGGGCATGGCAGGACAGGGCCAGGTGTGCTGTGATTACGAAACCTATCGCAGCGCACGCGGCAGGTTGGCCTTTGACTCCCTCCCACCCGTTCGCGTAAAGGGGAAGGCAGGGCACATCCGCATCTATCGTCCCACGGGTGAGGCTGGCCGGGAAGGCGAGGCGGAAACCGGCGGCGTGTTGGTCGGACGCCGGGCTGAGGTGGCCAAGTTCGAGGCTTGCCTGGACACGGTGCAGGCCGGGCGCAGTCGCATCCTGCTCGTTGAAGGGGAGGCCGGCATCGGCAAGTCGCGCCTGGTGGAAGAGTTGGTCCGCTTGATGCGCGAGCGCGGCATCGCGGGTCTGCTGGGTATGGGACGTAGCATCGAGCAGCAGACGCCCTATCGCGCCTGGAGAGACATCTTTGTCTCTTACTTTGATCTGGACGACGTCCACGACCCCGCCGAGCGACGGCGCCAGGTCCAGACCCACGTTCACGACGTGGCCCCCGACCTGGCGGAGCGTATCCCCTTGTTGAACGACGTGTTGAACCTGGGTCTCCCCGAAAGTGAGTTGACCGCCTCGCTGGACACCCACCTGCGGCACGAAAGCCTTGTCTCGCTGCTGCTGGTGCTGCTGCGCGCCTGGGCGGCCGAAAGGCCGCTGGTTCTCGTCCTGGAAGACGCCCATTGGCTCGATACGCTGTCGTGGGACCTGACGGTACAGGTGGCGCGCGGACTGGTGGTCGCTCGCGTGCCGCTGTTGCTCGTCGTGGTCATGCGTCCCCTGGAAGCTGGGATCGCGCGGAGCGAACCACAGACCTTGGCTGGCATGGGCCAGACCGAGCGCCTGCTCCTGGAATCCCTCTCATCGGACGAGACGTTGGCCCTGGCAGCGGTCCGACTGGGTGTAACCGGCGACGGCTTGCCGGAGGCGGTTGCAGAGCTGGTGCGAACGCGGGCAGCCGGCAATCCATTCTTTGCCGAGGAATTGGCGTTTGCCCTGCGCGACAGTGGTCTTGTCACCGTAGAGACCGAGGGCGGCAGAACGCGCTGCGTCGTCAGCGGCGACCTGGATAGGGCTGCTCAGACGTTGCCCGATACCATCCAGGGCATCGTTCTGTCGCGCATTGACCGGTTGCCGCCCGAAGAACAGTTGACCCTCAAAGTGGCGGCCGTCATTGGGCGCACCTTTGGCTACACCACGCTCCACGATACGTTGGGCGAGCACATGGAGCTTACCCACCGCTTGCTGAGAATACATCTCGATGACTTGGCTCAACTCGATCTCACGCCGCTGGAGGCCCCGGAGCCGGAACTGACCTATATTTTCAAACATATCATTACCCAGGAGGTGGCCTACGAGACGCTTCTCTACGCCCAACGCCGGCAACTGCATCGCTCGGTGGCGCGGTGGTACGAGGGAACCTTTGGCGACGCCGATCAGCCTGTAGTGGAAGGGGTAGAGTCGCCGTTGGCGCCCTATTACCCCCTCTTGGTTTACCACTGGCATCAGGCTGGAGACCGAGATCGCGAGCGACATTACGCCGGGTTGGCGGGCAGGCGGGCGGCAGCCCAATTCGCCACCTTGGAAGCAGCGGCCTATTTCAGCCGCGCGCTAGCGCTCACCCCGCAAAACGATCTGGCAGCGCGCTACGACCTGCTGCTGGCACGTGAGGCAGTGAATGACCTGCGGGGGGAGCGGGAGGCGCAGGCACAGGACCTGGTGACACTCGTCCTTCTGGCCGAAGAGATGGACGATCGGTGTGGTGCGCAGGTTGCCTTACGGCTGGCCAACTACACGGAAGTGACCAGCGATTATCCCGCAGCGCTTATCGCCGTGGACAGGGCCATCGAGCAGGCCGCACGGGCGCGGGATCTGGCGATCGAGACCGAAGGCTACATTGCGCAGGGCAAGGTGCTCTGGCGCCGGGGCCGCTACGAGGCGGCCCATGGTCCACTGGAGCGGGCTTTGACCCTGGCGCGTGCGACCCACAATCGCGGCGCCGAAGCGAAGGGGCTGTACTATCTTGGCGACGTGTGCCTGTACCAGGGCAACTACCCGATGGCACGGAAACACTACCAGCAGGCGCTGGACATCTACCGCGCCGAGGGTCACCGTCAGGGCGAAGCCGACAGCTTGAACAACCTTGGCATCATCCACGATGAATTGGGCAACTCTCCGGCAGCGCGCGATCACTACGAACAGGTGTTATCCATATACCACACCATCGGCGATCGACATGGTGAGACGATCGCGCTCAGCAACCTTGGCACCGTCTACTGCGACCTGGGAGACTATGAAGCAGCGCGAGACTACCACGATCAGGCGTTGGGCCTCCGCCTTGCCATCGGCGACCGCTGGGGAGAGGCCGTCAGCCTGGTCAATCTTGGTCTGGTGTACCACGCTCTGGACGACCATGAAGCCGCCCGACGACACTGCGAGCGGGCCCTGGCCATCCAGCGAGAGATAGGTGACCGGCGTGGCGAAGGGTATGGCCTGACCTACCTGGGGCATGTGTTGGCTAGCCAGGGCGCGCTCGAGGCGGCCGCCAAAGCCTACCGCCAGGCGATGTGCTTGCGTCGTGAGCTCGGTCAGGACGGCCTGGCCATAGATGACCTGGCTGGCCTGGCCCGCGTCGCCCTGGCGGAGGGCAGTGCGGAGCGGGCGCTAGAGCAGGTGGAAGAGATTCTGGCCTGGATTGAGGAGAACGGTTCGGAGGGGATTGAGTATCCACTCCAGGTCTATCACACTTGCTATTGCGTTCTGCGGGCGACGGCGGAGGGCGATGCCGCTGCGATGGCGCGTGCCGACGCCCTTCTGTCCGGCACGCACGCGGCTCTGATGGCACGGGCTGCCGACATCAGCGACGAGGCGCTGCGGCGCAAATTCCTGGCAAACGTCAGGACCAACCGGGAAATTCTGGCTGCCTGGGAAGATAGGGAGCAGACGCTTTAGGGGCCATCCCAGGATTCAACTCAGACAGGACCTGACAGTTTCCCCGGCGAACGCCGTCTCGGCCAGCACTGTGCCGCCATCCGGCGCTTTGAGCAGACATGCTTTTCCCCTCACCATCCCACCCTTTTTCAAGACCCGCTTGGCTTCGATGACTCTTGAAAAACTCAAGCGGCGTCTCACTTTTGCCCCTCGCTCGTGGCAGATCACAATCCGCCGCCCCACCTTTCGCGGTCTGTGATCCGCTACGAGTGTGGAATGTCCCCCCGGCTGCCATTTTTCCAAGTCTTTGATACGGCTCTGTGGCCTCCGAGCCTACTATTCAGCCCGCGCTACATCTGTATTTACCAAATTCTAACCCATTTCTTACACTTTCCTAACCTTGATGTGGTAGACTATAAAAGGGGTAAAAATACGATCCGCTGGGCTCTAAGCGCCCGGCAAAGAGAAGAAAGGAGGGAGGCACGGAGGATAACTTGCGGGTATGAAGGGGGTAGGATTCTCGCGTAGCTGGTGCAGGATCTTATCTCAAGAGAAAAAGTCGTCAACCGGGTCCTGAAGGCAGGGGGGGAGGAAGGAATGAATCATGGGCAGAATCGCACTTTTCATTGCATTGGCCTTGCTCCTATTGGGTGCCTTTGGCACTGCTCAGCCGGTGCTTGCACAAGATCCACAGCCTGGCCCACCGAGTGGCAAAGGCGTACAGCCAATCTGGGTTTTCGACAACCCGACGTGCGCCGAACTCGCCGCACAATTTGCCCCCGGTGCCACCTGGAATGAGCTTCGCATCGAGAATGGTAGCATCTCTCCAGGTAGATACCCGGACGCGTGGGGGGATCCCGGTGATCTTGTCGTAACCATCGACGCGTGTGACGGAACGTATGTCAGTTGGTCTTCGAAGGTCAGTGTCGATGCGGTGTTTGTCAAGGGCGGCAACAACGGGAATCTGTACCAGTATGATCCCACCGGCTCTAAGCAGAAGAAGGAGGCGACCAGGGACACCGACCTGCACTCGCCGATCAACCCGAACACATCGCAGCCTTATGGCATCAGCCACATCTCCTTCTGCTACGACGGAGGCAAGAACAGCAGCGAATCAGACACCGTGCCTGATCCAGCGCTCATCAAGAGGGGCGAGCCATCTGAGGCATTGCCTGGGGAAGAGGTGACGTATACCCTGGAAGTGACCAACCGGGGGAACGAATCGGCAGTGGGTGTCACCGTGACCGATGAACTGTCCGAGTACCTGGAGATCTTGAACGTCACGACCACACAGGGTACGGTGACGATTGAGGGCCAGACGGTCACGGTGGATGTCGGCGTGGTCGGACCTGACTTTGTGGTCGAGATCGTCATCCGCGCCCGTGTGAGGGAGGACGCGCCATCGCCCTTGGAGCTAGAGAACGTCGCCCGGCTGAATTCGCACAACGGTGGCCCTAGAACCTCACAGATGGTCACTGTAACAGTATTCCGCCCGTTGCCGCTGACGGGCGGGCTGCCTGCGTCCTGGCTGACCTTTGTGCTGGTGGGTGGTGGCCTGGTAGCAGCGGGCATAGGGATGTCCAAATTGCGATTCAGATCCTAAGCGTTTTCACTCGACGGATAGTCTGCATCGTGACACGGCCTTATGGGGGGGCGTGTGGACGACTGGATCCTGCGCCCGGCGCGCATGGAAGACGCCGAGGCGCTGTGGCGCAACTGCTTTTCACAGAACACGCTGTCAGAAACGCGGGAACACCTGGCCTGGTGCCTGCGACAGATGGAGAAAGGCCGGTTGGTGCGACTGGTGGCCGAAGCTGGTGGCCAGGTCGTGGCCAACGCACAGTTGATCCTGTGGCGCGATCGGGCAGAGATCGCCAGCCTCGTTGTGGCGGAGGGGTATCGCCGACGGGGGATCGCCACGGCCCTGGTGGCCGCGCTGACGGCAGCGGCACGACAATGGGCTGTGCAGCAACTGGAGATCGGCGCACGGGCATCGGAGCGGGAACTGATCGCACTCTATCGGCGATGGGGGTTTGTGCCTGCCCGAGAAATAGAACTCCCCCATCTCTCCGGCGACAATCAGGTAATCTATCTGATAAAAGGACTGTCGCCACCGGAGCCGGGGGAGCCCTAGTGGGGGAAGGGATCTAGAGTCAGGGCCTTCGGCCCGGATCTCTCTCATCAATCTTGATGGGCACGGCTACCACGCGCCGGTTGTCCATCAAGGCCAGGAGGAATATTAGACCGATGATCGATAGAGTAAGTGCGATGTTTAACATGGTTCCTCCCTCTTCTAAAAGCTAGTACCACTATATCACTTGTGAGCCTGTTTGTAAATAGGACAATATTCCTAAATTCGACGTCGGCCTCGGAGAAAAGCCCTCCGAGGCCGATTTGCAGCTCGCTACTCGAAACTCCAAACTTCAAACTCAAAACCCCAAACTCCAAACTCCATTACACCTTTTCCACCCGAACCGCGCTGACCTTGTACTCCGGGATCTTGGCCACTGGGTCGACGGCCAACTGGGTCAGCACGTTGGCCCGCGCCTCGGCGAAATGGAAGGGCACAAAGAGCACCTTTTCCGGCACACGCGGGGTGATGCGCGCCTTGAGCTCGATCTCCCCCCGGCGA
>Ga0180437_10002799_pt1 | contig 26962 bp, 28 predicted proteins | sample SS_ome_4_FD_132410 | JGI IMG/M metagenome (GOLD analysis project Ga0180437, IMG submission 132410) | Hypersaline lake sediment archaeal communities from the Salton Sea, California, USA - SS_3_D_1 metaG | ecosystem: Environmental > Aquatic > Non-marine Saline and Alkaline > Hypersaline >...
GACAAGGGTTGGCCGCTTGACTGCATGTTGACCGTAGGCCAAGAATGGGCTATAATATTCTCAGCCTTGCCACTGTTCGGCTCACGGGTCTGTCAGTGGTGGGGTTAGGGCTGTGTCGGTGTTCCGAGCACCTTCACGGCCCGACTTAATTTATCAAGGTTCTTCTTCCTCTTCGGGTGGGTCTTCTTTCACCCATTCCTCCAAAAACTCACGGATAACAGCCGACAATGAGCGACCCTGCTTGACGGCCTTTATCTTAGCCGCCGTGTGAAGTTCCTTCGGTAAGCGAATAGTCGTCTTGTGCTCTAGCCCGCTCATTGTCTCCCTCGCTTTGTATATCCTGCCATACACCCTTATTATACACCCTTTTCAATTTTTTGTCAAGAGGCAGTTTTCGCCCGTGAAGGTGCGCTATTTGGTTGGTAAGGTGCTTTTGGTCATGGCGCTAAACGGAAGCAAGCCCCCGCCTGTGCAGGGCTCCGCTGTTACCATGAGGTTTCCCCACTACCGCCCAAATGGGGTCATTAGGTCATCCCTCCCGCTTCACGTCGCCCAACACGTTCACCTGTTGGCCGCCAATGTTCACCTGGAGGGCTGGTGTTCGACGTATAACCTTCCGCACCCGCGCCAACGTCTCGCAAGCCCGAAGGAAGCGCCGTTGGGCAGTGTTTAGGCATCGCTCCCAGTAGTCAGCACGTGCAATCGGGATAGACTCACTGGTGACTTGCGTGTAGTGCCATTCGACATACTGCAACCGTAACCAACAGAGCATCACCTGGTCTATCAGAAGGCGTTCGGGCTGTGACACGCCCTCGTAACCCATCTCAGCACGCATCACCTCCATACCTTTCGTGAGAGACAGGCGAATCACCTCGCTCCCCGCCAGGCGCTCGACAATCTTGTCCTGAACTACCTTTGTGATGTCACCAGCGAGAGCCCACAGATCTGGGGTTTCGTCCAGCCATTTCTTGAATTGTGCCATAGCCTCTGGTGGGGGATCGTCTGTGCAGACGGCGTCAAGCACGTCTGCTATCTCCCTGTATTCTGGTGGCAACCTTAGAGTAACCACACTACTCACGTCTGCGCCTCCACTGTCCTTTGTGAGTGTGATAGCCGATGCTTAACAACATCGCTGACATTAGTGTTCGAGTCATCCCACAAATCGCGTCTACCTCACGGGCAACCGCACGGTCCTCTTCCAGTTCGTGTCGTTCGGCCTGACGCTCCAACTCGCGCCGCTCCCTGTCCAAGGCGTCGAGTGTGGCAATCGCCTCGGCCAGTTCGCCGCGCCCGACGTACTCAGAGACAACGCGCCGACCCTCCCTTCGTTTGGTGTAGTAGTACAAGCCGCTTCCCCGCTTCTCCCATCCCATCGCTGCACCTCTACCTGCAATGGGGATTGTGCTACACTATAGGACTATCCCCGCTTCACGGTGTCCTTTAGTCCCCGCGGTTTCAGCTAGCGTCCGCCCACATGATGCCCACAATCTCACTCCACAGCCCGCGCCTTTCTCTGCTATTTGCGCATAGGCCCCACTGCTTCAGAATTTTTGGGCTAGCCTGGAAATGCAAGTTTTACAGCAGTATCTGGCGGTATTTGCGGTATTTTCCTTTCTCTACTAAAAGGGTATCCTCTCTCTTACTGCCTTTTACCCTGATCGTACACCAGGGGGTCTTTTAGTAGAAAATAGCGAATACCGCCGTTACTGCTCTTAGTGCTATTTGCGTTCTTAACCTGCTTGGGTCAGTGTCAACGTCCGATCACCGCCCTCCTCTTGCACTATCTTAATACCCATTTCGGCCAGGTCTGTTTTGACTTCGTTCAGGCGTCGAGTCAGCCACACCGCGCTTTTCGGCCACACTTTTGAGTCGGTGTCTATATTTTCCTCAATGGCAACCTTGTTCAACTGGCTCAAAAGCTCAGAGGGTTTCCCCTCCCATTGGTCTTTACCCTGCATAAAAGCCAGGATTGCCGCGCCCAATGGGTGAGCCTCAATAGCGACTGCCGACCTTGCCTTGATATGCTCAGCGTATATGTTTAGGAAAGCGTCACCGCTCCCGTCCAGGGCGTTTAGGAAGCGATAGGCCCAACCTACAAAGTCCGCCATACGGAAGTAGGCCGCCATAGCGTTGGCAGTCCCTTCATCTTGTTTCATTGCCGCGCTCAACGTGGCAAAGATAGCTCCCAGGATACGAGGGCGATCTTGCTCAAATTCGGCCCACAGTTCGGCCTCAGGCTTGCGGTTTTCAATGCGCTCCAGTTGGAAGATAATGGAGCGATCCAGTAAGTCGCCCCTTGTAGCCATGACATCGATCCCATTCAGACCGACACACCGCTTGAAAGAATAAATCACGTCTTCGTCATCGGTGTAGAGCCTGCGCTTGGAGAACCCTTGCCCGGTACAGGCCCTGCAAAGCAAATCCTGTTGCCAGTCAGTGAGATAGGTCACATTGTCAAAGTAGGCTGTCCAGTTGTGATCTAGCATTTGAACAAGGTCATCCTCTTTGCGGCTCAGAGAGCACAGAGCCTGTGAAGGGTCTATGAGTGATCGAAATACTCTGGAGGTCACTGACTTGCCAGCCCCCTGAGGACCATACCAGTGGGGGATTGGGTGAGCAATGTCTGGTACGTAGCACGTCCCCAAATAAGCTGCTTCAAGGGTGTACAACTTGGGATCGTTCAACCGTGCATATTTTCTAAGCCTGTCTAGCTCTTCCGCCGCTTCATCTACAGGTACATACTCCGGTATAACCTGCGGCGATTGGTGTTTGAATCGTCTAAAAAGGTGGGGCGGATTCTCTACAATTTGCCAACCGTCGGGGGTGATACGGATAGCCCGCCATTGCTCATCAGCCAGATCGTACCACAATGCGCCGTCGTCGCCCCAGGCCACACGGTTGTATAACGTCTGTTTGGTGGGATTTTCGGCGAAAGCAGCCATGCCCGCCAGCACGCCCACAGCGCCCCTTATTGCTTCGTCATAGGCAGCCTTTCGGTCTGCCCTGTAGAGCAAGCAACGCAACCACCACTTGAAGCGCCTCGTATTCAAGGCGCAAACTTCCCTATGCCTTTCGACGGGGATGCTTGCATGGGGTTCACCATTCCCATCTAGAAAAAGCTCCAATGAAGTAGCTAGGGCAAGCTCGATAATGCGGTCTGTCTGACTCTTGCGACGTTGCTTTGTTTCTTTGTGCTCGCACTCTTTGACCGCCGAAGGATACCGCGCCACACTCTTAGCAATGCGCTCCAGTTCAGTTCGGGGGAGCGACGGATCACATCGTGTGTTTTCCTCTTCCAAAGCGGCGAGGATTGCCGCTTCGCTTGCCCCCCGTCGTCGCATAGAACCAGCCAGACTTGTCAAAGTGATGTTTCGCTGACCTACAGGTATCACATCGGGCAGAGGTGGGGCGGCCTGTGGCTTGCCCTGCCCCTCATTGATTAATAACTTTAGCAAGGGCTCAGGTAAGGGAGCGATAGGACACTCCCCAGGACGTGAAGATAGTTCCCAGGTATAGGGCGGCTTGCCGTTGCCCTGTGTGGACGGCGGCAGAACTATGTAACTGTTCCCTGCCCGCACGTCCACCCCAGGCCCCAACTTGCCAGCCGAGGGTGGGATGTCCACACCGATGGGGGCAGCAAAAAGCAGATGCTGGCCACCTGACGGGGTGAGGTTTGTAACTGTGTCAGCGTGAAAGTTTAGCTCTGCTTCTAGTTCCGCCCAGGTCTCTAGGCCATTGACTCCATTCTTTGTATCCAAGTCAATGACAACCAATCTACTCTTGCCAGTCGCCAGGCCGATATTGGAATTGGGCCACCTCTCCCACCAAGTTCGAATCTTCTCGGGGTCGGTAGTGGCGTCTAGCACGCCATTGGTGCCCCCATGAGGGATTTTTGCCCCAGGGTGCAAAGGGAAAACGGCCCAACCGAATTTTCTAGCGTATGCCAGGGCTGCTTCACGCAATTTGTTAGCCATCGCGCACCATTCCCAGGCCCGCCGCCTCAGAAATTTGGGCTAGCCTAAAATTCCTGATTACAGTGTCAAATGAGGCTCTTTCAAGCTCCTCCACCCGTTTCGTTCTCTCCAGAAGGGCATCGTCAATGTGTGCTTTAATCTTCTCCTCTACCAGCCCCCGCAAAATCGAAACAGGTACGGCGTCAAGCTCCACACTACCGCCGCGCCAGTTCTTGGCTCTGCTGTCACTTCGCTTTGTCGGACGTGTGGGAAGGCCCCAGGCTTCAATTTGCCAGGGCAAAACCGCCACCTGCTCAAAGTGAAAATCGGCCCCAAAGTCCCTTAGCTTCGCCTCTGTCGTCTCGATTATGGGCACACCGGAAGGGTCATAATCACCGAAAAAGTAGGTGTGAGGCTTGCGCATCCAACGGGTATTATCTGCGATAAAACGATAGGGAAGTATCCCCCGCCGTCTCATCTGGAGTAAGTGGTAGCCCGCTCGATCATAGGCTCTCTCAGTCTTTGGAATTGTCCCCACAGAGACAAGGGCGTAAAACACTTGCCTAACCGTCATGGGCGGCCCAGCGTTGTCAAAGCCTTTCAGAACTGCCAGCCACAAGCCTGCCGTCTTATCTCTGAGGGTATACCCTTCATTATGCTCATTAAGCCAGGCTATAATCTCTTCATCTTGGTATAGCTCAATGTCTCTGTTGCCTAATGTGATATGCCCCATCATGCCACCTCAACTTGACGGAAGCGGCCCAAACGAGCTGTAATGACACACGAGGGGTGAACGCCCCAATATTCTGAACAGTGGCGGCCCGCCCGCCGTTGCCCAATCGTCCGCCGCTCACTGTGCTCAAGTGAGCGGTTGCCTTTTCCCACATATAGTGGTATCATGTTTCTGCACCTCCGGCCTCTTGAGTCGGGGTGCTACTGGCCGCCGATGTGTCGGGCTCCCTAACCTCGTATACTTCGGCGGCTTTTACTTTCCTCCGCTCGCTGAGGCTCAAGATATAGCGGTACACCTGCGCCAGCTTGCGCCGTTGCTCAGCGTCCAGGGTGAGGGTTGCGTTAGCCGTCTCCATCACGCACCTCCCTGGCCTGGGGCTGGGCGTCGGCCTTCGCTTCCGTAGGGTAGGGCTCATCGTCCTTGCTTGTGCGCAGGGTTGACAACAGCCGGTCAAGCAATTCCAGACTGCCGTCAATTACCAGATGGCTCTTTTGGTCTGATACTGAGATGTAGACTTCTGTTAGCATACTCTTTGCCTCCGCTATAACGCAAAACGGCCTCATACTTCTACTCAGAAGTATAAGGCCATCCAGTCGGAGATTTCGGTAAAGTCACCGTGAATTTCGGTAAGTTCTAGTCTAGCCTCCCTGCCTCACCTGCGCGGACAATGTCTGCTAAGGTTTCCGGTGAGCAAGCCAAGTCGGGATGCATTTTGCCCAACCACTCGGAGATTGCTTCATAACTCCTGGCCTTTCGCCATTCTGCCTTGACTTTGCCCCAAGTCGCCCGCCAGCGGGTGAGGTCTTTCAGTCTTTGTGGTACTCTGATGTTATCCTCGCCTGCGCCTTCCTCGGCAGGTATTTCGTCCCGCAAGACACCCAGCTCCCGGAAGCCGTCCTCAATACTCGTCAACTTCAGTTCCTTAGCGAGCATCTGAGTGAATTCCTCAGAAGCTGGGCCCATAGGTTCAGCGGGTCTCTTGCGGTAAGTAATGGGAGCAAGATCACAGCCATCCCTAAGCACGACCTCAGTTTGCCTTGGCTTCTTCTGGTAGGCATCCATAACTGCATGCCCAACTGCACCTCCTACAATCCACGTTGCTCTAGTAGACACTCTAGGAGGCGGCCATTCTCTCCAACTCACCCGTGCCCCCCCGCTGGCCTGCCAGCCCTCAGGATTATCGTCTCGAAGGCACTCCATCTCTGCCCTTAATTCGTCTACACTACCCCGGTAGATGTATTTTCTTTTCTCCATAGCGCTCTCTCTGGACTTATGGTGCAAAGCTCAGACAACAAAAGGCCCGCCCCGGCTATTTGCCAGAGCGGGCTGAATGTGCTACAATTCGGTTGCCGGGGCGTCTAGCCCGCCCTGGTCGTTGCCCTGGGGTCTTACCCACCCGCAGGGCTTCACTTATTATAGCACAAGCGTTCGTTTCTGGCAAAGTCTAGCTTCTGATTATGGGACTAAGCAGAATCAAGACCTCGCCCGCCTGGGCTAACCTTTTTTCCCGTTAGAAGGAGCCAGGCACGTGGCAGATCGGCTATAATGACGCGAAAAAGGCTTGGATAGGTGTGAAAGGTGTGCCTTTTAGTACCTCTATCCGTCTATCAACGCGAGGGGAAAGAGAGCACGGATGTTGTCGGGAGAAAGCCACTGGAGGTATTGGTAGGAGAACTTGACCCGGCGTCGCTCGCTCCAGGCGTTGAAGCCCAGGTGGGTGGTGTCCCAGACGTACTCGCCCGGGCCGGGGCTGTTGCCCTTGAGGGCACTTTCGGGCAGGATCAGGTCGTAGGGTTGCCCCCGTTCGTCCACGTCCTGGTGGTCCATGCACTTGATGGTCCCCTTGCCGACCACGACCATACCGCTACCGTCCTCCCGTTCGGCCAGCAGGCGGAACTGGCCTGCCCGGAAACGACGCCCCTGCTGGCCGAACTCCTCGAAGAGCCAGTCGGCCATCTTGGCGTTGCAGTCGCCGGTGCCGTATTCTCCGTCTTCTTCGACGATCAGCACGCGAAGGTGCTTGAATTGGCGGGGCGGTTCCCGGCAGGAGGTGAGCATGATGCCGCCGTAGGCCATGATCTTCTCAAAGGTCGGGGCGATCTTTTTCCAGTAGGGGGTGTGGGCGAAGAGGAAATCGCCGTGTTTGCGGGCGCCGGTGGCCAGCACCAGGTCGTAGCGTTGGCCGTCAATCTCGATGCCTTGCTCGACGAGTTCACGCATCCTGGCCTGGTGTTCGGCGACTTCTACAGGCGAGGCACGATCGGGGGGCTTGGGTATGCGCACGATGGCCAGTTCGGCGTCGGGGAACAGGGAGTGGAAGACCGAGTTGTCGAAGTGGATGGCCAGGTTTCCCTCTCCTTTGACGTCCGGTAGGGGCTGGCCGGTGGTCAGGTTGTAGATGGGGATTTTGTACCGTTGCCTGGCGGCGCGGGTGAGGAGGACGTCGCCAGTGATAGGCGCGTGGGGATCATCCGCGGCTCCTTTCAGGTGAAAGAAGCCGCGCTCAGGTATGTGGACGCCACGTTCCAGGATGGCCAGGCTCGCAGATGGCCCATCCACCCGCACGGCGATGGGTTCGTCTTGCTCCCCTGAGGTGAGGTCTACGGTGGTTTCTTCGAGCAGGTCACCATCCAGGGAGTAGACCCTGACGCGAGTTGGGATGGTATCCTGTTCCGCGTCGGGGTGACCATCGCCATAGGCCACGCCCGTTTGACGAATAAGAAACCCAGGTCCAGGTGGCGGTAATTTGTAGTGGCGCGGGGCAACCCCGCGTCTTCGTTGGCTGTTTCCCCATCCCATAGGCAATCCATGCCTGAGATGGAGACACACTTAGGGGATAGGGGAATTATATCTCAATTGTGGGGGAAAGGCAAGGGGGAGGATTGGGATTTCGAAGCAGTACAGCACTGCTGACCACCCCTAGATGCCGGGGATTTTGTCAAACATGCCCCCGTATATAGTGGGTTTTTCGTGGGGTTGATTTTACCGCTCCGTCCATCAACCCCAGAAAGGGCCAGATTTGGCATAGTAACGCGCGTTATCTGCTTCGAAAACCCTTACAGAGATGGTACGGCCTCTCACGCCATTCAGCAAACAGTCTGCGAGACACTTCCAGTCTTAAGCAGGTCAGCAAGGTAACCAAGGGCATACGATATCTCGTTAATGGAGAGGTCGTTGATTTTGACTATATCATAATTGTCCTTCATCATAATAAGCACAAGACCCTCACCAATCCGTTTCTTATCCTTCTTCATAGCCTCAACCACTGCGTCTTCGTCCAGGTCTTTCTTCTTAGGCCTGACCATAAGGCTGGGCATCAACAATTCCTCGGCGACGAACTCTTTTAGCTCCTCTGACAGGATCCGCCGATGCTGGGCAACGACGTTCGCGAGTAACATGCCGAGCACTACGGCCTGCCCGTGCGGAATCTCGAATTCTGAGGTAGACTCCAGTGCATGGCCAAAGCAATGCCCGAAGTTCAGCAGGGTTCGTCGGCCGGTATCGAACTCGTCTCCGGCGATATAGCTCTGTTTAATGAGCAGTGAGTTCTGCACGCCGGTCAGCAGTGCTGCAGCCTCCCTTCGCACAATTCTTGGCAGCAGTTCGATGATTTCCTGCGTCTTGCCTGCTCCCCCCATTATATGCAATTTCACAACTTCACCCAACCCACTGAAGAAATACACGTCCTCTAGCGTGACAAGGAATGGAGTGTAGATAAACACCTCGGAAGGTGGGTAGAAGGTACCGATCAAGTTCTTGAAGCCTTTGTAGTTCAGAGAAGTCTTGCTCCCAATACAGCTATCGGCCTGAGCCAGCAATGTGGTTGGGACAAATATCCAGTTGATCCCACGGTACATAGTAGAAGCCACAAAGCCAGTGATATCCTGCACAATACCACCGCCGATAGAGATCATTGTCATGTTTCGCTTCGCGGAACGCTCGATCAGGTGGTCGTAGAGTTCCTGGACGGTCTCCAGACACTTCCGCTCTTCATCCACCGGCAAGACTATTACATCCGATCGATCAACATCGCATAGACAGTCGTCCGCATAGAGCTGCCAAACGTTGCTATCAACTACATAACAACGTTGTGGGAACCTCTCGAAGCTTTGCAAGAAACCCGTCGTCTTAGTAAAGTGCACTTCATAGTCGCGAATATTCGATTTGATTTTCATAAACTCTCCACCAGTAATTATGCCCTGGACTCGGCCAAGAAATATCAAGAATGAATCTCAGTTAGGACAGCCCTGATACGGAACCGCCAAGTGCACTTAAAGCACATCCTGTATGCTGCCATCAAAGGCCTCGATGCCTGCAAAGGCGGCAGTTGGACACTTGCATTGTTCAGCAGAACATCTAGAGGCTCTGTCAGCAAGGTTGAGACACCCATCACCATGTGCCTGTTCATTCATCCATCATCCATACTTCTGTCCGATTGACTCAACAGCTTCCTTAATCTGGATTCCAGCATTGCAATGCGTTGCTCATCTTGTCTGGAAATTGCCAAATATTGGTTGCGCTTGTTCTCTAACCAAAGCAACTCAAACTGCACAGCGCTCATGATATGCTCATCGGCATCTTCATCGAGTGCATCGGGACACTTGAAGATCACCTTTCGGGTCTCATATCTGTCCAACGATCCTGCAGGCAACCGTCTGAAGAATGGCAGCGCGTCAGTGCTTACTCCTCCCCCAATCGCACATTCCAAAGACGCTTGTTTCGCCTTAGTGAAGAGTTCAGAAATAATATCATATACCTTGGGACCGTTGATGTCTTCTCGAGTCAGGCCCAGCGAGCCTACCAGGTCAACTCTACCCATGACGATGCCTTTCAATTCGCTTATCTCTGGCATGAAAAGCATCCGGGCAAAGGCTTTGCATGCATCAATCGTCTCAATGTTCGCGCACAGTTCGATATCTTCATCAGGTAGAAACACCAATCTGGCCATAGCCAGGAATTTTCTCAATGCATAAGGGGTTTCGACCATCGGGGCAGCAATGCGAGACACGCCAATCGCTCGGGCCTGATAAGTGTCGGTAAGGGCTCCACAACCACCAATCTTGATCGTGAGGGCAAGCCCTGCTCTCATAGAGATTTCCTTCAGTCGCAAGGCTTCTTCCATTCGTGTGCCTTCGTCTTCAAACTCGGCCTTAACGCCAACAGCATGATGATTCTCTTTGAGGTCAATGAGAAGCTCAACCATCTTTCTTTCCAAAGCGTTCATTGGTGTCTGCCTGTCCTTTCGTCAGCCGAAAACAGGGTCACTGCGTCGTCAGGGCTGTGGAAAGCATAGGCAGGGCACAGCGTTGTCCAAGCCCGTGAGACAGGCGCCGGCCGTTTTCAGAGCGACACCGTTAACAGCCCGTTGTCCACAGCCTATCCTAAGCCTGCCGTCGCATGCACTCAAAGTCGGTATGATTCGCTGATGAATTCGAGAATGCTGGCGCAATGAGCGAGCCGGTCAAGCAGCGCAGTCGTTTTTCTCTTCGTCTCCGAAGACCGATGTCCAGCCCGAGGCTGATGCCATCGGACTGAAAGGGCAGAGCCTTTCGGGCTGGTCATTCTGCCTATATGCTTCGCCTTCCCAGTGCGAGGTTCAAAGACGGATAGGATATGATCATAGGGGCGAGGCACATTCCTCGCCCCCACAGCGGCACTGAACTTCTTAATACTACAACCGCAGTTAGCAAAACAAGCACTCTGAGCCCGTCGAAGAGTGCGGTTTTCGAGAGAACGTCATCCTTCGATAGGCTCAGGATGACTGTCTCAAGGCGAAAACGGGCCTACAGACCCTCCTACTTCGGCAAGTGCGGTTGTAGTATTAACAGAGTCTCCAATTCCTGTCCATTTGTCTGCCTCTGGACAATGCGAGGATCCGGTTCTCTCGCATTGCAGCCCACTATCCCTCTGTCGCCTCTGCTTGCATCTTCCTTGCCACTTTGCTGGCTACTGTGGTCAACCCGGCCGCCGGATTGGCTAGGGTAGCCAGTACCACTTCAAGGACGTCGGGAGCCATGCGTTTCAGATTACGTAACCGGCGGGCCAGAAAGCCCTCGTCGGCTTTATCTCCTTTGGCAACTTCGGCTTGGATCTCCTGGACCTCGGCCTTCATGTCCGCACGGTCCTCAGGTGATGTGCCAAGTCTCGCCTCGATGGTGGCGTAAATTGGCTTGAACAGTTCCGCGATATCTGAACCATTCAAGCCGACCTGCTTGACCTGATCGCGCCCCACAAAGTCGCCGCCACCCGTGTCTACTTGCCCGGCGATGTAGGCCCCGCCGCCAGTTTCAATGCGTTGGGGTTCTTCCCTTTCCTTTGCCACCACGCACCTCCTCAGAATTGGATAGCTATGATCGCGCCTGCGGCGCGACCTTAGGAAGGACTCACCTTCCTTAAAGGAATCAGAAGCAAAGAGCTTTTCTCGGTACTCATACTCAGGCACGTGTTCTCAGTTATGGGAGAATTGTCCGTGCCTCTTCTCGTATCGCAGCCACTTCGGTTGGATGACTCGCCTCACGAGGACAAAAGGCAGAGTCATGCGCTTGCCTACCCGGCTCCCTCAATTCACGGAGTTAACCCATTCTATAATCTGTCCAATCACCTCACGCTCACAGCCGCTGAAATTGTGATCACTGTCCGGCATGAAGATTCTAGTCACCTCTCGTATACGTTCCTCGAAGTACTTGAACATGACTTCAGTCGGCCAGGTTTGATAGTCGTCTTTGCCCCCCATATAGATAATGGCTCTTTGATTCAGCCAAAACTGCACAGGGGATCCGATCCGAATCAACTGGAAAGAGGGGCCTTCCAAAATTGAGAGCAACGCCTTGCGAGTTATCGGAATACTGTAAACAAAATCCGGCGGCTGCTTAATGCCATATTCGCAGAGAGGCAACCAGTCATATTCGTTTTCAACAGGAGTTTGTGCCTTGAGGCGAGTGATTTGTTGCTCTACAGTTTCTGGTGCAAGCCAGTTCTTGTGAAGTTGATAGCTATCGGCCGGCCCCAACAAGATGAAATCGTAGTTTGCTTCCTTACCAGTCAAGAAATGCAAGACTCTGTCGCATCCAAGACTATGTCCCTGGAGAACAACCCGATCGCTAAACTGCTGCACGAAGTCAATTGCACCTTCAATATCATAGATACATGTTGAGAAATCTACGACCGAGTAGCCTATGTATTCCCATTCTTCTGTCTTGCCCTTACAGCGAATTGCCTCAGCGATTCCGTCATGAGCCGACAAATTGAACGAAAGGAAGTTAATCCCCGCATCACTGTACATTTTTGCCATCAGGCGTAAGAAATGATTGTGGTAAAAGTTTCCAAAACTTCCATGGACATGTATGATAGTAGTCCTATCTGCGTTGTTGTGATAGAGTATTCCATCGAGGCGCAAACCTTTTGAGTTAGTAAACGTCACTAACTCACCAAGCGCTCCATACCTTTGCATCGGTCCGCTCCGATAGAATTGGGGGAAATACTGATAGTACTTACCCCGCTAAGCTTCAGGTACCATGTCAAATAGGGAAAGAGGCTACGCAAATGAACCATCGACCGACTTGCCCGTCATTTCCATTAGGAGCTCAGTTGCAAAGCATAGTGCACTCTTTCGCACTGGACCTGAGGGAGACGGTCATCGCTCTGGTCAAGCAGCGGTGACTGATAGGACACTTGGTCACAAACAATATATTGTGGCGAAACCCCATACTAGGTCCTGTTAACTAGAAAGTGGCAAAGAAATCACAACCCGAAATCCAGTATTTTGATCAAAAATGACGGGGTAGTCCCAGTCCCGGCCAGAGCAACGTACACACGATTTGTCGAAGTTCCAAGCACCACCCTTCACTAAACGTATATCATCAACATCTAGGTCTTCACGGCCATCTTCAGCGTTATAGGGGTATCTATACTTGGGTTCAACCACGCCTATCTGACCCAAGCGAGTAGTCACCCACTCATAGACGTTCCCAGCCATGTCTAACAAGCCATAGGGACTAGCTCCATCAGGGAACATACCTACTGTGCTGGTCTGTCCAAGGCCGACTTCTGAAGTGTTCGCCATACCGTCCTGCCACTCGTTTCCCCAAGGCCAGCGGAAAGCATGTGGTCCACGAGCAGCCTTTTCCCATTCGGCCTCAGTCGGTAATCGGACGACATACCTATCACGCAGGAGAGAGAAGTCAATAGAGCGTAGCTGTTCATCAAGCCATTTGCAATAGGCTACTGCTTCATACCAGTTGATGCCCACTACCGGACGATTTGGGACATTCCACTGCGGATCATGCCACCAATAAGGTCGATTGCGCCTTTCAATAGTGCGCCTCGAAGTCCACTTCATATACTGCTTTTTCCTCTCTTCGTCATACGTGACTTCATTGCCAAAGCAGTGTGGATCGATTCCCCTGCGCCAAGCCCAACCCTCCTTTGTCCAGTACTTCGGGTCCTCATAACCGCCGCTTTCTAAAAAGGGACGATACTGATCGTTAGTGATTGGATAGCGACTGATATGGAAAGTGGGTAGTTCAATGGTATGAGCAGGACGTTCATCGTCGTAGGCTTGTTCGTCATCTTCTGGACTTCCCATAATAAACACCCCGGCAGGGATTTCCTTCCAGGTGATATCTGGCAAGGCTTGCTGGTTGTTCACACCCACGGTGAAGCCAACACCAAGTCGAGGATCGTCCAGTCTGCCTAATGCATCACCCGCCATCAGGCGATCACGTGGTGACAAATAGCCACGTTCGATCAAGGTGGTTAGCCACTCGGTTGTCCGTTTCTGAATGGCGCGATAATGAGGTTGCCCCATAGTACGTTCGTCCAAGCGTAATTCAACTAGAGCCTGCCCAACGAGAATCGCTAAATGCCAGCAATTTTCCTGAATGTCAGTGACATCCTGTAGGCTTTCAGGGAGTAGGATATTAAGTATAGAAACAGCACCGGCCATGCCGCCTTGGCAAGCCTTTCCAACAGCCAACAGGCACACTTCTCGCCACCACTCGGGATCGTTCCAGACCAGGTTTCTTAGCTGAGAGCCGAAGTCCGGATCATTTGTCAAATGGCAAGCGGCCAAGTATTCTTGGAAAGATCGATGCGGAAAGGTGAAAATCTCTTCCCGACGGCTGACTAGGAGGCCAGAACGGGATTCCAAATAGTTCAGCAACAGCCATGGGTTGAAGTTATCTGGCAACAAGGGGGTGAAGACAGTCAACACTTCACCAAGGGAGATGTCCGCTGGAGCATCGTCTCTTTCCCTTTCACTTCCCTGACGGGTATGGGTCTGATAGGACAGTTTCTCTAGAAGAGTACGCAAGCGTTCCTCGCCTATTCCTAAGACTTTGGCAATGTTCGGCTCTGCAAAAAGGTTCCCGTCAGGTGAAAGCACCTGACGTCCTCGTTCCCAGCGAGAGAGCAATAACCTGACCGACTCCTCATAAAGGCCGGCACGGTCCTCAGGAAGGTGTCCCCAACTGGTGTGCAAGGTAGCAATCAGGGTAAGCAACAAAGGGCGAGAAGCCAAGTCAGATAGGTAGGGACGGGCCTGCACAGTTTGAGTCAGGCTTTCAGCGCGCTCCTGAGCAGTTGCAATGTCCCAGCCCATAATATGACACACAGCTTTGTGCCAGTGTTCCACAAAGCGTTCAATCTGCTGTTGGTTGAAATGTGTCAAGGCCAAGACTTGGAAGTTGGGTAGATGCCAAGCGGGATCCGCGTAAGCATAGGGGCGGGCAGTCAGCAAAACGCGGCTTCCTTGTGGTAGGCTACCAGTTAGCTCTTGAATAGCTTCTAGCAAGCACTTGCGACGACGGCCAGCTTCGGGTACCTCATCGAGGCCGTCTAATAGGATAATACCCCCATCATGCCACAGACGCTGTTGCAGATGGGGAAAAAGCTTCTTCGCCGCGGGTTCGCCCATCCGATTGGTTAGATCGCTTTCTAGAACTTCCCACAGCATCTGTGCATTGCCTCGCGTGGCATCAATAGGTAATTGTGCGGCAGCACTGCGCAAGACCAGGCGCACTACCAGTTGCCCCCGCAGCATGGGAGGCAGGAATTCGACTTCCTGGTCTAGGAAAGCCTTTGCCAGGCGATAGGTAAGATAGTTGACGAAGGTAGTTTTGCCAGAACCGGCGTCGCCCAACAGCACTAGCCTGAAGACTTCGGGGGCAGTAATGGCCTGTAGAAGTGGAAAACGTGTCTCACCTTCACCGCGTGCTAGTCGCAAGCTCCAGGCACGTCGGGTTTCCTTCTCTCTAGAGGGGGGTGAAGTCACGTCCAGATCAGTGTACACATCAGGCAGTAGTACTTCCCCTTCGTGATTGGGCCGGGCAAAGTGAGGATCTACCACACCCAAGGGCAAGATACTGCACTCGGCAGCTAGAGAGCGGAAATAAGCTCTGAGTAGTGTATCGAGCGACACTTGATCGGGAGAAATCGTGATCCTGTTGCCACTGCCAGTAATTACGTTCAAGCCTCTGGCATCACCACCTACGATAACTGATTGGTCAGCCAGGATGGCCAGTACTTTGTCTCGCCCAACGAAGTCGCCATTCTGGATACTGACATCGCCTTCAACGTAAGCCCCGCCAGCGGTTTCAATGATGGTGTGCAATCGAGCTTGCAATTCGGCTTCTTTCTTCTGTATGATATCACTATCTAGTACACCACGGAGTTTTTCCAGGCTCCGGATCTGCTCTTGGAGCTTGTATATCTGTCTTTGCACATTACTCATCAGCATTTTCCTTGTTGAGATATCATCTATAAAATCGGGCTGCAAGGTTCATCTGACCGAACAGGCATCAGAGTCAGTCAGGTATGTGTCCTCTAAACACTAAAGCTGCTAGCGAGACTGAGATGTATCGTGCACACCCACTCTTCAGCTTGGACCACTTTAGCCCGACTCCAAGTGCTTTGCAGCGAATTGATACAATTGTCTGGCTATCAGCGGCTCGTCTTCAGAATGACCGGCCGGATCAGCAAAAACAAGTTCGCAGTTATTGAGCCTATTAGCCAATCTCCAAGCAGATTCGGGTGGACATGACATGTCATAGCGGCCATGAACAATTGAAGCGGGGATGTCCTTGATCTTCCCACATCCCTCCAGAATTTGATTTGGTGCCAAGAAGAAGTCATTGTTCCAATAATGATACTCGATACGTGCCACGCTATAGAAGTCAAGGGTTTCGCACTCTGCTAGCGCATCAGCGCGTAGTCGCCCTATACCATCGGCTATACTCTCAAGAATGATAGCTTCTTTAGCAAACTCCTGTTTTTCCTCTTCGGTACCATTAAGTATATAGTGGCAATATGTCTCAAAGGGCTTATCTCGTTTGTCTTCAGGAAGAATCTTTGTGAAGTAGTGCCACATATCAGGAAACTGTCGCTGGATTCCATCAGTTCTGCCGATCAGGGCTTCCTCTTTCTCTCCAAGAAAAACACCTCTTAGGATCATCGATGTCACCCGGTGAGGATATGCTTGTGCATAGGCCAGAGCCAGCGTTACCCCCCAAGATCCTCCCTTGATCGCAAAGGTCTTGAAGCCGATATGATCAGCCAGCAAATTTATATCATTGATTAGATGCTGTGTGGTATTGTTTTGAAGAGACCCACTTGGCCTAGAACGTCCACTGCCCCTTTGATCAAACAACAAAATGTGCCAGTGCTGTGGATCGAAGAATCGCACCATTGCCGGTTCAGAACCATAGCCAGGTCCGCCGTGAAGGTTGATTATCGGCTTACCTTTAGGATTTCCAAAACAGGCGAAGTATAACTGATGTCCATCGCCAGTATCAAGATAGTCTTCGACATAAGGCTTCTGGTTACTGAAGTTAGATTCTGATTGCATTGTTATTTCTCCCCTTGTTCTGAGTATCGGTTCAGAGCGGGATTCTCCAAGAGGATAGCTCTCTCTAGCGCCGTTGAGCGCGTCAGAGAATGCCCTGTTCTTCACTTTTGCAATTTACCGAATTTAGGAATAGATATAGTAATTGATTCTTCTCGGTGCTCGGAAATCGACACACATTTCCGCAAGGCTGGACCTAGCGTTGAATCCATTGCTGCAACTGTTCTTCAGTGGCTGTATCAATGAGAGATCTGGTTGTCATCCACTCATCGTCGAAGATTGTATTCAGATATCTTTCACCACCGTCTGCAACAATTGCTACCATCAAGCCCTCGTCGTCACGTCGGCGTAGAAACTCCAACGCCTTGTAGATCACACCTCCAGCCGATCCTCCGACCAAGATTCCCTTGTACTTAGCTAGAAATCTTGAAGTATTGAAAGCCTCTTTATCACCAACTTTCAAGCCTTGGTCAATTACGGAATAGTCTACATTCTTTGCTATATCCACATTCGCTGGATTCCCCGTCCCAGACTGGTAATACGGAGCACCTTTGCCGCCAAAAATGATTGAACCCTCTGGTTCAACACCGATAATGCGTATGTTGGGATTGAACTCCTTCAGCTTCCTAGCAGTACCACTGAGCGAACCCCCAGTTCCAACCGCACCTATTAGTGCGGTTATTTCCCCTTCTGTATCTGAAATGATTTCGGGGCCCAGCGTACTATAATAGCCCTCAGAATTGGAGGGGTTGTCCGCTTGTCTAGGGAAGAAAGAATTCGGAATCTCCCTACTGAGCTTCTCTGCTAAGGCTTCACGTTCTCCTACTGCAACTTGATCTTCCGGATAATCACTCCTGACATAGATAATCTCAGCACCATAGGCCTTCATCATCCTTATTTTGTGTTCAGCAGCGTGATGATTTACAATAGCTATAAATCTATATCCCCGTTCCGCTGCCATCATTGCCAGACCTATGCCGGTGTTTCCAGATGTCGATTCTATTATACATCCCCCCTCACCAAGCAAGCCATCCATTTCAGCTTGGGCTATCATACTGAAGGCCATCCGGTCTTTCATGCTTTGCCCGGGGTTGAACTTCTCCATTTTCATGTAAAGCTTCCATTTCGGGTTTTGTATCGGCAGCCTGAGCATTGGAGTCCTACCGATTACATCTGAGATGCGTTCGGGCACCATGTCTACACTTCGATTATGTCTAGCTGAGAGAAACTCTCATCTGTTTTCCAAAGAAACTCCCCTGTATGACAGGCGTAAAGGGCGATCTTCCTAGGTGTTGGCAACAGATTGAAGGTGGATTCATTCGAGTCCATCTGATAGCCAGCCGTATTTATGTAGACAAGCAAGTCTCCAGCCTGGGGTTTCGCACTGAATGCGATCTTCCTCCAAGTGAGCATATCGGTCTCCATACATGTGTTTCCACCTACACTAGCTACAAATTCATTAACATCATCAACGCCTCCGGGGATCAGAACTGGTTCTGGTAGAAACTCCGTGTTGAACCACTGCTCTGACAGGTAATTGATATTCCCATCCACGACAATTATGTTATCCCCTCTGACGTTTTGCTTCACTCCTTTTACTCGCATAATCGTAATGCCAGCTTGATCCAGCAGCGACCTTCCAGGTTCAATGAAGAGCCTAAGACCCTCTTCTCTCAGTTTATCCGCTATTGTCATTCCAGTGCCACAGACATTGTATTGTAAGATCCTTTCCAAGAACCTTTCCTTTGGGAAGTCAGAGAAGTACGGATAGAAGTCTGTGAATCTTCTATCCCGATAAAACTCTTGGACATCCTTTTTCGAAACAAAATCCCGCCATGAGTCTTCGTCTACATATTGGACCGTGAACCCGCCGCCCACGTCTATAACATCACACTCAAAACCATACTGCCGAACCTTCCTCAATTCCTCCATAATCCTTATCACGGCGAGAGATCGCTCCTTAATCGAATACCCATCGAGATGAAAAGAGAATCCCCGGAACTCAGCCAAACCCCTGTATCTTTCCAATATCTCGTAAGCTGGAGGCAGCCGTCTAAGAGGTATACCGAATCTACTTATTCTACTTGACAGATCATTAACCCTTAGCAGAATCTTTGCCTTGCTTGACGAAAGCATTCCGCTGATTTCAATACTTTGTAGCAACTCTTCAATGGAGTCAATGGATAGTGTTGCACTGTGCCGCAAGGACAACAGTAGGAACTCCTGATTCTTATACGGACCAGAGGAGATAATGGAATCGCCTACTATGCCGTGCCCTAAAGCTTCTCTCAGCTCATAAAGACTTGACACCTCCGCACCGATATCGTTTCTTGCTGCAATCTCCAAAAAGGCTTTACCCTTGTTTGCCTTTTGTGCATAGAAGATCTCACCCGGTATTTCATATTCATCAAATACACTTTGATAAGCCCGAAGGTTTTCCTCGAAGATCTCAGGAAATAGTATGTGTATGACCGGTCCGCACGCATCAACTAGCTCAAAAAGCTTCTCTTTGTGATTGAGTATTAGATCCTGAACAACACGATGCTGAACAGCAGCCAGAGGTACCATTCTTCCCTCCTGTACAAAACAGGCTTTAGGATCAACTGAGTTGTGGGAAACTGTCCGTCTCTACCTCTCTGTTTTGATTGTTTACCCTATGGGCTCTCCGTCCCACATTCCTCAATCAGACCGTGCTGGCTGCGTTTTGCAGTGCTCACGATGATATAGGCAAAACCAGCATATACTGTCTCGGTGTCTGGAATCTCCTCAACTAGCTCCAGATGTTTGAAGTAGTTCTCAGAGATACGGGTCCAATCTCGGCCATAGTACCAGACGAGACCTTCCCCGAAAATGAACTCTTTCATAAAAGTAACAAACTTTCGCAGCCCAGGATCTTGCTCAGAATGCTTCTCCATCACTCCAAACATTCGGTCAACATCGACCATCTCCCATTGACAGGTCAAGTCGCTTGCGAAGAAAAGCTGGAACATTACGTTGTTCAAGGTCACGAGATTTAGAGGACAATTCGCGAAATGCTTAAGAAGGTCTTTCGATGAATACACCAGAGACTGACTCCGAAAGGTCAGTACTCTATCAACAAAATAGCCATGTGGAGCAAGCGCATTTGACACTAGCCAGTAGAACTCTTCCTGCCTATCATAGTGCATGTTTCCCTGGGTAAAGTCGGATAGAATCAGATCAAATGCTCCCTCATTCCTTGGCAAAAAGTCAAACCAGTCTTCACCATGTATCTGTTCCTTGCTGTCAAATAGCCTAAGATAACTCGTTGCCTTAATCATGTCAGGATTTCGATCCACAACTGACACTGAAGCATCTAGTGTGTACAAAAGATCACGAAATTCCGGCGTTGCTCCGAGAATGAGTGCGTTTATCTTTTCAGAAGCCCCGAGTCTTCTTTGAATGATTCCCCGGATTTCTCTTAAGTCAGTATTAGAGGGCCTACCTGGCGGAAGATAGTACATCCACTTTCGAGCTAGAGTTGTCCATTTCTCATCACCTAGCATATCTTATTCCCCAAGTGGAAAACCAATTGAGCTAGGACCAATCTTGCTCGCCTTTTCGCACCAGTAGGCTCGGAGGTGCGCATTGCTCTTCTCGAGCTAATTAGGTCTCTGAGACAGCGGCATCCGGCAGGATATGGAAGGTGACCAATTAACCGTACCCTGTTGGTGCTTGGTCTAATGCTATGTTGAAAGACATGAATTTGTCATCTCTTCAATTTGGTCTCTCTAGAGAGGGACGAAATCCTGGATCAGCTAGACGCTACTGAACAGTGAAGAGTTGTTCCAGGCTGTCAAGAATGATCTCGCACAGCGCCAACCTCAGACTCAACCCCGTATAACTGGCCGTCCATGCCTGCCAAGAGCTGGTGCAGTTGGCGCAGACCAGCGTGGGACAGGTCTAAGCAGTTGCTGAAGTAGTCCGAGGTCGCAACGGAAGAAGAAGTTACACGGCGCCAGAGACCACCTAGTGTCGCAGGGTCAATCGAATATGATTCTGCGAATCGGATCACCCTCAGGAATTGCCACCTCATCATACAGTTGAATCAGTAGCGGGGTCAATCGATATAGGCGATCAGATATCTTGTCAGACAGAAGGAGTTCCGGAGACGATATGAACTTCTTGGCAACCGGAAACCGCTTAAGGTACCTGAAGCCATGAATGGGGACTAATGGAACTGGCACACGCTCTGCTAAGGCCTCAAACTGAATACCCTGTATGTCCGTTCCCCATACCGCGGCAGGTGGATAGATAGTGCCAGAAACATGGTTGTTCTTGGACATCATCTGACAGTGCCGGGTATCAGGACTAGATACGAAGTACATATTTAGATCCTTGTCGTAGGAGTAGAACAAAGTGCATGTCCAGATCTCATTGTCCGCGAAAGTTGAAAGGGCTAGCAGAGTGTTTTTCTCCAGTATCGCGAACACGGCTTCGAGCACCTCTTGGATAGTTTCTTCGCCAGATTCCAGCCTCATCTTTTTACCTCCTTTTAGGTTGGGTCCAATACCGTTGCGCTGTTAGTGAACAAGACGCCGTGAAGGAGTGGTATCGGACTACAGGATTCAAGGAAGTGGCGATGGCCTATGGCACCACAGAAGAGTCGTATCGTAAGGCTACCGATCTGATCAATCGCGTACGCCACCAGGAAGGTGCCACCCCCTCACGCACCTTGCGGGAGAACACCGAGTATGAAGGGCGACAGATTATGGTGCACATGGAGCAGCAAGCCACCATCATCCCTCAGGAACATGGGTTTACGCCTGATGGTGCTCTCACAGAGGTCGCTCCTGTCTCTGGAATGGATGCGTTGACAGAGCTATTGCCCTGCTACAGTCTGTTGGTCCGACCAAAATCAAGAAGCGAGAGGCACTTGAAAAGCTGATCGAGTACCTGGAGCGCAACCGTCCCTACATACCGTGTTACTCGGTCAGAAAACGCTTGGGGTTGCGCAATTCGAGTAACCGGGGCGAAAAGGCGAACGACTTGGTAGTGTCTGATCGGCAGAAGCACAACGGTATGAGTTGGTCGAAAGCTGGCTCGGTTGCCCTTGCTACCGTCACCGCTCTAGTCAGGAACCAAGAGTACCAGCAGTGGTTCCGCACCGGAACCTTGGCGTTCAGCTTCAGCCCCTCAGACTAATTGCACAGGTGGAAAGACTTTCTGGGGCCAAGTCAAGACCGTTTTGTCCAGGTAAACCTGATCCTGGACCAGCTATATCTTCGCGAACCGATGTAAGGACACAACCCCGTCTCTCTCCATTTAGGTTAGTCCATAGGGTTATGACTCATGGTTCTTGAAAGGCCTGTTAGCCGGCTAGAATCTCAATCTCCAATAGTCCATCCCCCGTCAACTATTAGGTCCTGGCCTGTAATCCATGACGATTCGTCGCTCGAGAAGAATAACACCGCATACGCTATATCTTCTGGCTGGCCTATTCGGCCGAGGGGGTGAGCCCTGTCAAACTCTGGAATCCTGCTATCAAAGTTCGGCATTTCCACATATGACATTGGAGTGTGAACCACGCCTGGTGATATGCAGTTCGCGCGAATACCGTAGCTACCATATTGCGCAGCTATCACTCTTGTGTACGCGATTATCGCGCCTTTACTTGCCGAATAAGTGGCATATCCTGGTGAAGCTTGATGTGCACAGGTCGAGGCGATATTGACGATTGTACCCTTTTTCGAACTCTTCACCATGTTTGCAACAACATGCTTTGTAGTATGGAAAATACCCTTTGCATTGATGTCCATTAGCCAATCCCATCTCTCACCAGTCATCTCTACTGGCTCTTCCGGTTGGCTATTGATAACACCTGCGCAATTCACGAGTGCATCTACTGGTCCGTAGAGTTCGTTGACCTTCGTAATCACATTTGGCACATCACTTTCTTTAGACACGTCTCCACAGAAGTAACTCGCCTCAAAACCCTCCGAGCGGATCTTCTGGATGGTTTCCTTAAGAGGCGCTTCCCGCCTACCCATAATAGCGACCTTAGCACCTTCCTTCGCGAAGAGTCTGGCAACAGCAGCTCCCATTCCTGTACCGCCGCCCGTAATCAACGCGATACGACCTTCCATCCTTTTGCACATTGCTAAACCTCCCTAATGCGGATAAATGCGGGGCAGTGCCCCGGCCTCGCAGACGAGGGCCGCGAGGCTGGCCCATCTAAATCCTGATAGATTAGCAATGGGTCAAAGTTGTGCCGCACCCTTTTGGGGATCCTTTCTCATGCTGCCTTCCAATGCAATTACCTGGACCAAGTGCCCCGGCGATACTGGACTCAGTTGTGAAGAGGTGGTATCTGGCGTTGGCACATGTCCTTTTGGACACAGACCTGAATCAAGAAAGCCGCCTCCTGTTTGCGCAGAAAGCGGCTTTTATGGTATAATGCTAACGAGCCTTGCTTCCTCCGCGACAGGAAGTGGGGCATTAGTTATTGGGATCTTACAGAGCGGCATCTCTGTTGATCCCTTTTTGTTTGGAGCAAGGTCAAAGCTCATGTGGGCTTCGAGGTGAAACTGGGTAAGCGCTTGGCTCCAAGGGGGCCCTACCCTCCGATGCAGTGGCAAAGTGCAATGAACTGCAAAATGCGAGGAGCCAAAATGTTGGCCCAGATACCAGTAAGACATCTTCACCTCTTAGCTTATAGAACTCACATGAGCCTTGTGTCGAAGTTGTCGCATTTAGAATGTCGTGAATATTATATCATAAAATGCCTTTTGAGGCAACACGGCCTTTTTGGGAGACTTGAGACGGTCATCTATTGGATGCCAGTCTCAGATCTCGGTTCAAAGATGAGCATAAAAGCGGCCATTTGACGGCAGATGGAACACGCGGGCGGATCGTCTACTCCACCGTAGTTGGGTGCAGGTACTTGATGGCGCCTGTGCTGACCATCAATTTGGGACTGTCGGATTGCTTCATATTCTGCTCGCAGCTATCTTTTCAGGCGACAGCCGTTCGTCGCTTGCCCCTGCTCACCTTCTGGGTGACAGTCTCCCAACTCCTCGGTGTGTTGATGGTCGGAGATACCTTTGGCACCGTTCAATTCTCCCCCAATATCTCCCCCACCTGCTGCGTGTATCCTCCTCCTCGGTCGTGCTGCTGCAAGCGTTCAAAGTAGCCCCGCGCCTGCGTTCGCTTTCCCATGATCCAGTGGTACTTGCCCAGTTCAAACAGGCTGCGGAGGTCGCTCGGGTCCAGGAGCAGGGCTTGGTTGAAATATGAGAGTGCCTGACGCCAGTTGCCATCCAGCATGTAGGCCCAGCCCAGTTTGCTGTAGACCACCACTGCATCAGGGCGTTCGCGTCGCACCTCTTCCAACAATTGGATAGCCTGCGGGTAATCCGCATCCAGCCCCAAGGCTACCGCCAAGCGGAACCGGGCATAGACTAGGTTATCGGTCACAGTCAGCAGCCGCTCGTAACTCTTGACAGCCTGCCGGTAACGTTGCGTCTGGATATACAACTGCCCCAACCGCTCCAACACGTCACACATCTGCGCGTCGGTGGCCGGAAAATCGCGTTCATACCCAGCCAGGACCCGCTCGTAAGTCTCCAGGGCATTATTGAGGTAGCCCATCCGCAGGTAAATGCCACCCAGCAAGCGCAGGTAGTTGGGATGCCCTCCACTGCGCTCGACAGCGATCTCGGCCGCCTGAAGCGCGCCGGTCAGGTTCTCATCCGCCAGACAGGCTTTGGCCTCCTCCAGATAATACAGCGGCGACGAGGAATCGGGGCGGAACGGGATACGCACAGCGCGGGTGCGGTCAGGAGGCGGCGCGACCTCGCCAGCGTCCATCTGAGCACACAGTGCTGTCACATCAGTCAGCATGGCCTCACAGGTGGGGTAACGGCCCTGTGGGTCTCGGGCCATCGCCTGCAGGATGATCGCCTCCAGTGGAGGCGGCACGTTGGCATTGACCTCACGCGGGCGTTTGATTACTCGTCCCGCCGCCAACTCAAACGGCGACTTGTACGGCAACTCACCCGTCACCATCTCATAAAGCACCACGCCGACCGAGTAGATGTCGCTGACCAGGCTGCGCTTCTCCTCAAAAGCCACTTCGGGCGCCCAGTAGGCTTCAGTCCCCTGGCGACGGGTCCAGACCCAAACGTCTTCCAGGCGACGGCTAGTGCCAAAATCCACCAGTTTGGCATTGCCGTCGGCGTTGATGAGTACGTTCTGGGGCTTGATGTCGCCGTGAACGACATTGGCGGCGTGGATCGTCTGTAACCCGCTCAGAATCTGCTGAGTCCAGGACAAGATGCGTCGGTAAGAAAGGGGATTGTCGCGGTTGACGCCATCGAGCATGTCGGCCAGATTGCGTCCGGCGACGTACTCCATCTCGATGACAAAGTAGGAGCCAAAGGTGTGGCAACCATACACGCGCACGATGTTGGGGTGATTAAAAGCCTTCATCAGATCAGGCTCGCGGCGTAGGACTTCCTCACCCAACTCCCAATCACGGGGAATCTTGAGGGCTACAACCTCGTCATCGCCCAGACGCCGGGCTTTCCAGACATCTCCAAAGGAGCCGTGGCCCAACGGCTCCAGCAGCTCAAATCTATTGCCCAGAACTTCATGGGGAGCAGCGAGCATAGGTAGGAGAGGCATCAGGTCACCTCAACCGGCAGAATGTCGCTGACGACCAATCCACCAGCGACTGATCTCCAGGAACACTTGAAAATACACAGGGGACAGCCGGCGGCGGGCACCTGGACCCCGTGACGCACAAAACCTGCCCGATACCGAGCCGAGACCTCGCGCATCGCCCGTGGCGCGATCCCGCTGCGCACCCAGTAGATCAGAACCGCCAGTTGAAGCCGCCCGCCGCTGCGCAGATAGGCGATGTTCAGATTTTCGGTCTTGATCCGGAGTTTGGACTCGCTACCGCGCTCGAACCGCTCAAACTCGAAGGCGACCACCGGTGCATTGTCCGCTTTGTCAAACCAGACCACATCGGGTCGCACCTCGCCCAAAGCCGCCCAGCGGTCGCCAGGGGCCACCGGCAGGGGACATTCGACCACGCCACTGTAACCCAACGGTTGTGCCAACGCCGCCAGGTACGAGAGAAAGTGCGAGTGGATGGTCAGATCGGCGTCGGGGACGCCGTGCCGGGTAAGCATGGGGAACCGGGCCGCCATCACCTGTCGAGATGCAAACTCGTCCATCAGGGCCGCGGTCAGGTCCACGCTACGCCTCCGACCCATGCGACGAGCTCAGGGCGGGCTCGCCCCAGCGGGCGACGACGTTGGGTGCAACGCCGCCGTGGGCCAGTGCCTTGTTGCCCACTTTAACGATCAGCGGCGCAATGATGGCTCTCCCAGTCACCAGCGCCTCGCCGGTGGAGAGCGACGGTAACTCGGCCAGGTCCGCTGCCGAAAAATAGTCCGAGGTGCGCTGGATGAAACGCTGGTCATCGGGGTTCTTGATGCGCATGGCAATGATGGTGTTGCACTGACTGGTCACGTCCGCATCCAGCTTGCTGGGACGCTGGCTGACGATGGCAAATCCTACGCCGAACTTGCGCCCTTCGGCGGCGATGCGCTTGATGATGTTCTTGGAGATAGAGACCTGGCCCGCCGGGGCAAAGTTGTGCCCCTCTTCGTAGACGACAAAAACGGGCCGGATGGGGCGTGTCTTGTGAGACGCCGCCCGCAGGATCTCGCTGGAGAGCAGGGCGACCACAATCTGGCGGGCGCTGTCGGAAAGGCCCTGCAGGTCCACAATGACCAGCCGCCCGCGCCGTTCGTCTGGGTAGCCGGCCATCTCGTGCACATCGGTGGGCTGGCCGACGGCGGTGGTGTAAAAGCTGCGCGCCTCGTTGATGACCCGCCGCAGGCGGATAGCCGCCACTGCCGCGCTCACACCGCGCAGCGCCTTGGACTCGGCTTCCGAAAGCTCGCCCCATCCCCGCAACACATCCAGCTCATCGGTCAGGAGCTTGAGCAACTGTTGGATGTCGCGAGGCTCGTCGGCGGTGGTCTTCCAATAGCGGATGGCCACGTCGAGCACCCGCTGCTGTGGTTCGCTCAGGCCGGGCAGGATGCCGGTCAGGTCGTCCATTTCGAACTGGTCGAATTGCAACGCCAGGGGGATGTTGCTGCTTCCATATTTAGTATCGAACGTCGGGTCCTGAGGCGTGTAGACGATGATCCCTGCGCCCTGGGCCTGCAACGCGCCCAGGCGCTCCTGGATTTCGACCAGCTTGGCCCGGTCGTGGGCGTCTTCGACGCGGTCAACGTCCGGGTTAAAGTTGAGCTGCCCACCCAATAGTGCCCGCCCGTATTCGCCGTGGGGGTCAAAGACGATCACCGAGCCGTTCATCAGCACCATCAGCCGCTCGATGATGCGCCCCACCGTGTAGGATTTGCCCGCTCCCGTCATGGCCAGCACGGCCAGGTGCTC
>Ga0180437_10002800_pt1 | contig 26957 bp, 25 predicted proteins | sample SS_ome_4_FD_132410 | JGI IMG/M metagenome (GOLD analysis project Ga0180437, IMG submission 132410) | Hypersaline lake sediment archaeal communities from the Salton Sea, California, USA - SS_3_D_1 metaG | ecosystem: Environmental > Aquatic > Non-marine Saline and Alkaline > Hypersaline >...
TATAGCCTGATATTTTACTAAATATGGGGTAGGCTTTTGAAGAAGTCCCTGTTTCTCCTACCTTTAAACCACTGCTCATTGATTATTATCAATGTCGCAAATGTATCTTAACTTATTCAGAAGCACTCCGATTTAATCGGAGTGCGGTAATTAGTAACAAGTAATTAGTAATGAGGTTAGTCAGGGGACAATTTAGGAATTTTTACAGGATATTTGAAAGTATAGACTTAGAAAAATTAGTAGAGGTTGATGTTCATGCCGGAAGAGGAAGGCTTGGTTTTATTGTTTGATTTTTGGTTCTTTGAGAATAGGCGTTTGAGGATGAGTTGGTAGCCGCTGCGGCCGTGGAAAAGCCACTGGGCAACGCGAGAGACGGTTGTTGTTGAAACTTTAAGTTCTTTAGCAACCTTGGCATAAGAGTTGCCTTGGTAAAGGAGTTTGGCGATTTGGAAGCGTTGGGTAAAATCGTTGATTTCAGGCAAAGTTAGTAGATCGCGGAAAAAAGCAGTTGCTTCTTTTTCGTTTTTCAAAGAAAGAATAGCTTTAAAAAGCTCTTTGGTTTGTTTGGTGGGGTAGGGGGATTTAGGCATAAAACTTTAATCCTTTAATATTATTAAAATGTTTTTTGTTGCCAGTGGCAAGTTGGGCTTTTTCTAAAATAGCGGTAGCAGCGATTTGAGCATCTGGAAAGCTCATTTTTCCAGGGTTATTTCTTAGAATTTTACCTGCAAGCTCAGCAATTTTTTCGCCTATTTTTATAACCCTGAGCAATAAGAGGGCTTTTCTAATTTTTTGCTCTCTTTTTTTTTCTTTTGAGCTTTTACCAATAAAGAGTTCTTGCAGGGTTGCTGCTGATATTAATGGTTTAATTTTAGGCTGAGAGAGAATTTTCCAAAAATCAACTTTTTCCCCTTCTGGAAGTCGGAGATGGAGATAGTCAATAATGATATTAGTGTCAATGACAACTTTTTTCATTAAAGCTTTCTTAGCTTTTTGATTTCTTCAAGATCTTTTTTTCTTTGTTTTGCCAATCTTTTTTTGATTTCTGGCCAGTCGTCTGCCCAGATGCCTTTTATTTTTTTACCTCTTTAAGGAGTTTTTTTCTTTTTTCTTCTGTCCAGACTTCTTCTTCAACGATTTTTTTGAGTAGTAGTCAAGGGGCAATTTTTATTTTCGGCAAGAACCGTCCTGGAATTCTCCGAGGACGGACCTTGCTAGGGTTTGTTTTGTGAAAAGTTATTCTTCTTTAGCGGAAGGAGAAGCAGTTTTAGAAGAAGGAGTTTGCCCTGAGTTTGCCGAAGGGGCGGATTCTTCGATAACCTTGTTTTCTTCTGACTCGGGGCTATGTTTGCCGGGGATGACAAACATGGCGGAAAGGCTGAAGTCGTCTTCAGCTTCAGCTTTTTGCAGAGCCAGAATAACTTTGTCTTCGATTTCAATGTCATCAATTTCAGGACCTTTAACACCGAAGATTACCAGATTCAAGTCCTCCGGAATGTCAAATTCAAATGCCTCCTCGTTTTTTATTTTGACCTTTTTGCCATCGACTTCTTCAATCTTGCCAAAAACCACTTTTTTTTGCGGCGGAGGAGAAGGCTTTTCTGAGACCATCATGCGGATTACTTCAATAACTTCATCATCTTCCATCGTGCCCATAGCAATAGCATAAGAGTTGGTCTCGACATCCTCAAGTTTAATCGGGCTTTCTTTTTTGTTCTCATAAAGAACTAAAGTACTATCATCAGTTATTTGTGCTTTTTTCTCGCCTTTTTTAGTTTCAATGACTAGCAAGTCATCCTCAATGTCAGTGATTGTGCCGACATAGGCAAAAAAGCCTTCTTTTTTGGACAAAACGTCCTTGGCTTTCTCCAGCCTTTCTTCAGTAGCCACTTCCTCAAGGGTTTCTTTGAGGCTTTCAGTGACGGTTTCGTCGGTGACAGCCTTGGGACTATCTTCTGGCTCTTCATCAACAGCAAAAACAGGTAAAGATACGGCTAATAAGGCGAGTACGGCTAATAAGGCAAAAAAATACTTTTTCATTTTTCTGTTTCCAGCTTTGTTGTGTAAACTAGAGTTAGTTCTTCTTCGGCTTGGTTGCCGAGCATATCGGTAGCGACTATTTTTATATGATTGGCTCCCTTAATAAGAGCGATTTCCTCTGAAAAAAGGCCTTCTTCATCAGCCTGGACAAAGTATTCGCTATCTTCAGCGAGGATAGCGACGACTGTCTCCTCAGAGGTTTTGCCGGAGACGGTTGCTTCAGAGACGGTTAAAAGGCGGTTATCTTCAGGTTGGTTGATTTCAAGGCTTATTTCCGGGGCTAAAGGAGTCGGGCTGGGCGTTGGAGTAGTAGCGGTTATAGTTTCCGGCTGGGATTTTTTCTTCAATGAGCGGTTTGCAGTATAGATACCAAAAGTAACCATCACACCGAGGAGCAGGCCAATGATTATTGCAAAAATGATCTCTTTTCTCATGAACGCGCTAACTCTAGCAAAGTGTTCGGGTGTTGTCAAGAAGCGCGGAGTTTGGTAGGATGAGGGCATGCGCATAAACTATCTCGGCCATTCAGCTATAAGAATAAAAACTAAAAAAGCAACAGTAGTGATTGACCCTTTTTCTAAAGAAGCAGTAGGTTTTTCTATGAAAAAGACTAAGGCAGAGATTGTTGCTTGCTCGCACGGCCACCCTGACCATTGCAGTTTAGGCAACATTAAAAATGATGATTATTTTTTAATCAAAGGCCCAGGCGAGTATGAATTGCACAACGTTTTTATAAAAGGGATTAGTTTCTTCCATGACAAGAAAAAAGGCGAGGAGCGGGGTAAAATCACTATTTATGTAGTAGAAGCCGGGGGAGTGCGGCTTTGCCACTTGGGAGATCTAGGCTGTTCTTTAAAGGAAAAGTTGATTGATCAAATAAACGGGGTTGATGTTTTGTGCGTGCCGGTCGGCGGCGAATATACCATTGGGCCGGAAGAGGCCGTAAAAGTTATTCACCAAATAGAGCCTTCAATTGTTGTTCCAATGCATTTTAAAACAGAAAAGCACACTGAGGACAAGCAAAAAAAATTCGCCCCTCTTTCTGAGTTTTTAAAAGAGTGGGGAGGAAAGGTGAGACGCGAAGCTAAACTGAGCATTTCAAAAACAAGCCTGCCGGAAGAAACTGAAGTGGTGGTGCTTAAACGCTAGGGGAATTTCTAATTGACCTAATTGACCTAATTTCTAATGAAATTTCAAATTACAAATGTCAAATGACAAATTGAAATTTAAAATTCAAAAATAAGAAGAAGTTTTTATGGAGATAGAAATAAATAACGCAATAGCAGTTTGTTTGGATTGTGAGCGCTTAGGGGAGGTTGATGAAGGGAAGTTTATTGGTTCTTTATCAATTGGTGTATGGCAATGGGGGCATATGACGTCGGTAGGATTAGCAAAGGGTCCACTTGTTAGAAAGTGCGCAGAACATCATGATTTAAAAAGAGTATGGGGTGAAGAGGATACCCCCAAGCACGATGAGTTTGATGTTTGTGACGGGTTAAAGAAAATTGGGCAGATGGGCGTTGCGACTATAACTATTGAGAACCGTTTTGTAATAGAAGACAGGGAGATACAAAGGGAATTTCTTGATTTAGTTAGAGCAGAACAGAGAGCACATGGCTACTAAAAGTTCGAATCTTCGAATACCGCCACATTCTAAAGAGGCTGAGCAGTCAGTGCTTGGCTCGCTTCTGATAGACAAAGATGCCGTTGTCGGCGTTGCCCCTGTTTTGCGGCCAGAGCATTTTTATGAAAGCGCCCACCAGCGGATTTTTGAGGCGATTTTATCCCTTTTTGAAGAACGCGAGCCGATTGACTTGGTGACCCTGCAGAGCGCCTTGAAAAAAAAGCGGACTTTAAAAAAGGTAGGCGGCGCTTCCTACCTGGCTGCTTTAGCTGATAAGGTGCCGACTGCGGCCAATGTCGGCTCTTACGCCAAGATTGTCAAGGATCTGTCTATAAAGCGCGAGCTAATATCGGCTGCCACCAATGCTGTTGAGATGGCTTTTGATGAGGCTAACCCAACAGATCAGGTTTTGGACAAAACCGAGCAGGCGATTTTTTCCCTTTCCCAACAGCATCTGGCAAAAAACTTCATTCCTGTTAAGGATGCTTTGGCTGAAAGCTTTGATCGTTTGGATGAGCTTCACAAAAAGGCCGGCGGCTTGCGCGGCGTGCCAAGCGGCTTTACCGATATCGACGACTGTTTGGCCGGCATGCAGGACTCAAACCTTCTGATCTTAGCGGCGCGGCCGGGCATTGGCAAAACTTCGTTGGCTTTAAACATTGCCCGCAATGTGGCGGTTACTTACAAACAGCCGGTTGGCTTTTTCTCTCTTGAGATGAGCAGTGAGGAGCTGATTGACAGGCTTTTGGTTGCCCAAGCGGACATTGACGCCTGGCGGCTTAAAACCGGACGGCTAAAGGAAGATGATTTTGTCAAACTTTCTGACGCGATGGGGATTTTGGCAGAAGCGCCTTTGTTTATAGACGATACGCCGGCCATGTCTGTTCTTGAAATGAGAACCAAGGCGCGGCGCTTGCAAATAGAAGAGGGGGTAAAGCTTTTGATTGTTGATTATCTGCAGCTGGCAACTTCAAGCAGGCGGTGGGACAACCGGGTGCAGGAGGTTTCTGATATCTCCCAGTCTTTAAAAAATTTAGCCCGGGAGCTTAAAATCCCTGTTTTGTCCCTGTCGCAATTATCCCGGGCGATTGAAATGCGCGGCGGCAAAGAGCCGCAATTGGCAGATCTTCGCGAGTCCGGGGCGATAGAGCAGGATGCCGATGTAGTGATGTTTTTGTATCACAAAGATGAGGAGGATAGGGAAAATGTGACTCTAAAGGTTGCCAAACACAGGAACGGGCCCTTAAAGATGATTTCTTTGCGGTTTAAAGGCAATAGGATTAGTTTTTATGGAATGACGAAGAGGAAGAGTTAGAAATTTCTAAAAGTTTTAAATTCGAAATTCAAAACCAAAACTCACTTCCGCAGGAGTAAGAGCTTGAGTAGGATTTTTTCCACGAAGTTTTCCCGCAAGTTCAGGAGTATCTTGGAAATTAATAATGTTAGGTAGCCAGCCTACAAGAATGGCAACTTTTAGTTCGCTTTCGATGCCACCGCTTGTTTTTTTCATAATTTTTTTAAGGCAGGGCTTTTAACTTGAAGCTATTTTAGCATATTTTGAAAAAATTGTGCCGCGAGCCGGAGTCCCTACTTTACTAAAGCTTCGCAGGGCACGGCGGACCTATTTTTTCGATGTGTCAAGAGCGGGGATCGAACCCGCACGGGATTTTACTCCCATAGGTTTTTGAGACCTACGCGTCTGCCAGTTCCGCCACCTTGACATTTTCTTTCCTTAATTACTCAATTACCCCGCCTGCATTAGCTATGTTGGAAGCATTGCGGGCAGGTATAATTGCTTAATTACTTTCTTTATTTTATCTTTTTTTCTCTTGAAAAGCAAAAAATTTTTAAATTAGAGAGCTTGATAGGAAAATATTGCAAACTATTAGTTAACAATGCTAGTAAGAGATTCCAGAGCGCGATCAATAACAAAGTTTAGTTGTATTTACTGGTGGGCTTGGAGGAGTAGATAGTTTTTGAGTAGTTTCTTTCATTTCTATACAAGATTTTAGAACAAGACTATGAGGCAGGCAATGAGCACAATAAGTTGGCTTAGGAGGCCCCAGAAAAGAGAGGCGTTGAACTGGTAGCGGTGTTCGAACTCAATATATTTTTTAAGAAGGCCGTTTTTGGAGTCTAGAAAATAGTAGGGGATTTCTACTAGGTCGGGCAGGACAGACAAAAAGGCGCCGGCGGCGCCTAAAACCATTAGGTTTATATCAGGGAAAGTTTTAACAGCCCAGAGAAAACAAAAAAGGACAGCAACTAACCCATCTCCGATAATCCACTTCCAGGAGTTTTGGCTTATTTTCCTTTTTTTGCTCATTTCTGTATAAAGATGAGGGTTCCAATGGGGATAGAAAAAATCAAAAATGAAATGGCTTATGAAAGCGGCCGGCAGGCCGATTTGTGGCGGGAAACTAGTGGCCAGATAGATGCCGACTAGGGCGTGGGGGGTTGTTAACATGAAACAAAATTAAAAATGAAAAATTAAAAATGAAAAATTGTTATTGTTTTTTATAGAATTGCGCATATAGTCAAAAGTGGCAGTCTCAATATGGTTTTGATTTTTATTGGTGTTATTTTATATGTTTTTTTTGCAACAATGGCTTAAGTATAAATGTTTGGGTTGTCGGAAGTCAAATGAAGAGATATAATCTTTCCAGGAATAAAGATTAGGCGAAAAAGAATAAGCCAGAGATGTTTGTTTACTATTCGTTTATTCTTTATTCTTGGATTTTTTTGTTTCCAACTTTATTACAACTCGGACCAGTTTATATCTCCTCACTTGGCTTTTTTGCCTTTTTGGGATTTTTGGTTGGCGCTTTTGTGTTCTGGAAAAAGGGGAAAGAGGAGGGTTTTGATGAAGAGTTACTTTTGGATTTTTGGATACTTTCTTTTTTAGCCGGATTTTTAGTTGCCAGACTAACTTTTTGTTTAACAAACCCGGATTGCTGGAGTAAACCTTTTTTGGGTTTTTTTGCTTTTGTCAAATTGCCGGGTTTTTCCTTTTTAGGCTTTATTTTAGTTGGAGCGGCTGTCTGGGCAACTTCATCTTTAAAGAACAAATGGGATTTTTGGCAAATAGCCGATGGGGCGGTTTTTGGCCTTTTGGCTTTTCAAATTTTTTGGCGCTTGGGCCAGTTTTTAGACGGCAGCTTTTTTGGAGTAAAAACCTCTTTGCCTTGGGGGCTGGTTTTTCCTGGGGTCGAGGACAAAAGGCATCCTATCCAGATTTATGAAATTTTATTTTTACTTTTTCTTTATTGGCTGCTTAGCAAGTTTGAGCGGCGCTACCGGCTTTTTTCCTGGTATCAGGACAGGCGAGGGGAAGCCAAGCCGGGCTTTTTGTCTTTATCCTATATAGCCTTTTACAGTTTTTGGCGTTTGCTACTTGAATTTGTCCGCACTTCTTTTTTATACTGGGGAGGTATTAGCTGGGAGCAGTGGGTAAGCATATTACTGGTTGTTGCTGGCTTGGTTGGTTTTTATCTGCGTTCTGGCAGAGAAATAAAAATAGACCTGGCTTTTTTAAAAAAAGAAAAGGTAAAACCGCTTAGCCCGGCTAAAAAGGAACCTAAAAGAGTTCCCAGGAAGAGAAAAAAAGGCAAACATATTAAAAAGGGCCTGGATGCGAGGCAACAATCAAATAACCCAATCAATAAACAAATAAAAGAATAAACAAATTATTTGAGATTTGTCCGCCAGCTGGCGGATTGAAACTGATTTGATTATTTGTGGCATTTGTTTATTTGGTTATTATTCAGATTATGGTTAAATTTCCCTCAAAAGTTTTAAAGCCGCTGCAGGATTTTTTGAAAAAAAGAGAAAAAGACCTGAAGAAAAGAAAAAAAGAACTTGCAAAAGAGGATCCTTACAGAAACAGCGATCGGCTGATGGACAATGCTGCTTCAGATACTGATGCGGCCGAAGAGGCCGGCCATGAACGTGTTGCTGCCCTTAAAAAAGAGATCAGCAAAAACTTAGTAAGAATTAAAAAAACTTTAGCAAGGATTAAACTTGGCAAATATGGGGTTTGTGTAAAATGCAAAAAAATGATTAATACCGACAGATTAGCGGCTGATCCGACAGCCGAGCTTTGTATGGAATGCCAGAAAAAAATTAAAAATGAAAAATTAAAAATGAAAAATTGAAATTTAAAATTCAAAGTTTTTCATATCTCCTTTTATTTATCTTCATTGACCAAGGTTTTAAGTTTTTCATCTTAAGGTTTTTTTCGGAAATAATAGCTTTAAACAAAAGAGGAGTTTTTGGGGTTTTGCCCTGGTGGGGGTGTATTTTAGGTGTGGTTGGGCTATTAGGTTTATTAGGGAAGTTTGCCAAATTAGGCAAATTAGGATTGATGTTGATTTTAGCTGGCGGTCTGTCTAATATACTAGACAGGGTTTTTTATGGAGGAGTGGTTGATTTTATAAAGATATGGAGGCTGCCGGTTTTTAATTTGGCGGATGTATTTATTAGTTTAGGAGTTTTGTCTGTTTTGATAGTTGAGTTAAGATTTGTAGCAAAAACTAGACATTAAAGTTAATTTAAAATTGGAATTTAAAATTAAAAATTTTGAATTTTAAATTTCAATTTGTAATTTGTCATTTTGAATTTGAAATTTGTTGAGCCTCAAATAATATTTCAGGATAGGCATATTCTAGTGATCAATAAGCCTTCTGGCATGGTGGTTAATCGGAGCGAGACGGCGAAAGGTTTGACAGTACAGGAGTGGGTGGAGGATTATCTTGGATGGGATGAGGGCAACACTGAAACACTGAGCCTGACAGACACTGGGAAAACTGAATTTTTAAAAAGATCGGGGGTTGTCCATCGCTTGGATAAAGATACTTCGGGGGTGATGGTTTTGGCAAAAAATACAGAGGTTTTTTTTGATTTAAAGAATCAATTTAAAACCCGAAAAGTCAAAAAAGAATATATTGCTTTGGCGCATGGGAAAGTGAGTCCTAAAAAAGGCAATATAAATTTGCCGATTACCAGAAATCCCAAAAACAGGATGCGTTTTACAGTCAAGGCTAGCGGCCGAAGGGCTTTGACTTTTTATGAAGTAGAGAGACACTACGGCAGGGTCCGTCACCCTGCTAACGTCTTTAGCTTTTTGCGAGTTAGGCCAAAAACCGGCAGGACGCACCAGATAAGAGTGCATTTTACCTTTTTAGGCCATCCGATTGTTTCCGACCCTTTATATTTATCCAAAAAAAAGAGATTGAGAGAAGACTTGAAGTGGTGTCCGCGGTTATTTTTACATGCGAGAAGGTTGGCGTTTAGGCATCCGGGGACAAAGAAAAAAGTGAGGTTTGAAGTGAAGCTTCCGGAAGATTTATCAGCGGTTTTATCTTATTTCGGCAAGGTTCGATCTGGAATACTCTGAGGTCGGACCTTGCATCCCCCGATGAGGAAAAAAGTTATTACTAAGAAAAGACTTCCTTCGTGGAAAAAGGCCATTCGAGAGAAAAAAAGCAGGCAACTGCGGTTGTTTATTAAGTGGGCGTGTTTGTTTTTGGGGATTTTTTTGCTTATTAATTTTTTTATTGAGGTTTTTAAGAATGTTCGTTTTTCTTCGTGGGATGGGAAAGAACAGTTTTCTTTGGTAATCATTGAGCCGGAAAATATTTTGTTTTTGGCTTTAAAACCCAAAATTCCTGAGGCGGTTTTGGTAAAAGTTCCCGGCGATACACTTGTGGACGGTGCGTTGGGCTTCGGAGAAGTTAAGCTTGGTTCTTTAACCGGTCTAGCTGAGATTGAATCAGTAAGGGCAGACAGGCTAGTTTTGGAAAGTATCAAACAAAATTTTGGGATGCCGGTTGAAGGTTTTTTACAACTTGAACAGACAGAGGAGGATTTGAAGATGGTGTTTTTTACCCTACTTCGTTCATTCGACTACGCTCAGGACTACGCAGGGCGCAGTAGGACTAATTTGACGAAATTAGAACTAATGAGGGCTTTGTGGTTTGTAAAAGGCCTGCGAGTAGATCAGATACAGGCTTTTGACTTGACAGAAACCAAAAGCCTAGTTTTACAAAAGCAGCCAGATGGGTCGGGAATTTATAAGATTCAAAAAGAACAGTTTGACATTTTTGCTAATCGGTATTTTACCAACCAGCGGCTGGTTGATGAGGAAATAACCTGGGAGGTTTTCAATGCCACCGGACAGCCGGGCCTGGCAGAGATGGTAGGCAGACTTTTTAAGAACAGCGGTAGCATGGTGGTGGGGGTGGGAACGATGGAGGAAGCAGGGAAAGTAGGAGATGTAGGAAAGAAGAGTGGGGTTTATGTGGAGAAAGAACTAAAAAATAGTTTCGGGGTGGGGTTTTGGAGCCGGATCCTTGGCCTGCCAGTTGTTGAGGGTTTGCCGGACAAAGCAAGAGCCGACGCGGCGATTGTATTGGGTGAGGGGTTTTGGGAGAGAGTTTATACCAAAAAATAATGTTCAGTTCAGCTGCCACGTTTTGCTATATTGCGCTGGCATTCATCGATTGTTTTTAAATCGCTAGGACTAGGATTTTGCACGCTGCTAATTTTTATATTTTGCTTGTCTGTTACTGGGCGATGTAAACAGAAAGCAGTAATATTTGGTTTAGGAGAAAAAAGTGGCCACTCCCAATCAGCGCCTAGGGCAGTATCTGTCCATCTATTCCTCCGGCTATGTTCAAGTTCATGAATCCGTCCTCTTTCAGCACTCTCGGGACTCCTGAATTCACGGAGAAGTTTTCCTAAAACATAGGCCTGTTTTTGTTTAGCGCCCCTTTCCCAAACCCAATGAGGATTCCCCCCATCGAGGAGATATTTCATAAGTCTCTTCTACGTAGACAGTACCTTTGCATTTGCCCAGCTCATGATCAACTTCTATTATTCCTGCAAGGCCTTTTGCAATTCGGTCATTGACCGACAGTTTTTTTTTGTCTCCAAAGACCCTTGATAGTATTTTCATGAGAAAATTTTATCATAAGAACTACACATAAGAGAAGTATTATTTTGTAGGCAGAATTATTCTTCACTTTTTATCATTTATAACCGCAGTAGGCAGGGAGGTGGTTTTGGAGCCTGGGGAGGAAAAAGAGGGATAGTTTTTGTTCCTTTTTGAGCGTTTTACTTCGCGGACAAAGGCCAAGACGCGGTTTTTTTCAACCACTTTGACAAAGGCTTTGTAGCGATTTCCTCTGTTGACGAGCCAGGAAAGTTTTAAAGAAAGGTCGTCAGGCAGGCGGCCGATGTATTGGCTTTCTTTAGTATACAAAGAAATTGATTTGGTTTTGGGTTCAAGCACCAAAGGCTGGCCGGGAGTTAAAGAGAGTAGGTTTTCCTGGCTGCCGAGGCGGACAAGAGGAACGACTTTTGTCTTGCCCGGCTCTTCTAAAAAATTATCAGGGTTTTGGTCCAAGGGCACGGCCTTTGTTTTTTTTGCCTTTTTTAGTTTTTCAAGGTTTCTTTTGGCAATCGGGTTAAAGCGGTCAAGTTTTAAGACCTTTCGGTAAGCCTTTTGGGTCTTTTTTATTTGACCTTTTTGCGCCAAGGCCTGGGCAAGCCGGTTTAGAGCATCGACATTTTCCGGCTCATCTTTTAAAATTCGCTCATTTAAATTAATTGCCTCATCCCAGGCACCTGCAAGGGCTTTTTTAATGGCAAGGGTTGCGAGATCCATGGGATTAAGATACGTGCTTTTTTAGAGAGTGTCAAGATGATAAAATAAAATGAATCAAAGATTCATTTTATTAAATCCGAAATTCGAATATCGAAATTCGAAACAATATGCCCGCCTGCAAAAGCTATGCTTTAAATATTGCGGGCAGGTAAATTCAAATTTTTAAAATTCAAAACAAAAGAAACACAATTCAAAAATAGAAATATTTAGGTCATTTGAGTTTAGAATTTTGGATTTGTTTAGAATTTCGGATTTCGTGCTTCGAATTTACCGAAGGTTTGTCTGGGCACTCTAAGTGGTCTACTATAAAACACCAGAAAGCGGCCGAGGATAAAAAGCGGGGCAAGCTTTTTTCCCGGCTTTCAAAGATGATTGCTGTTGCAGTCCGCGAGGGCGGCGATGACGATCCTGACAATAACCCCAAACTGCGGATGGCGATTGAAAAAGCCCGGGAAGCCAACATGCCCAAAGATAATATAAAAAGGGCGATAGATAGGGGGGCAGGCAGAGGCGGGGCAGGAAGGCTTGAAACAGTGATTTTTGAAGGCTTTGGGCCGGGAAAAACAGCGGTGATTGTTGAGTGTGTCACCGACAATAAAAAAAGAACAACTTCTGAGGTTAAGTCTTTTATGGACAAAAAGGGAGGCAGTTTAGGATCGGCTGGCTCTGTTTCTTATCTTTTTGAAAAAAAAGGTCATATTTTAGTTGAGAAAAAAAGTGGCAACATAGAAGAGCAGATTTTAGACTTAATGGAAACCGATGCTGAGGATGTTTTGGAAGAAGGGGAGCTTATCGAGGTGATTACAAAACCCAGCGCACTTCATTATGTTTTAGGGCAAGTTAAGGAGAAAGGATATGGGGTAAAAGAAGAGAACTTGTTTTTTAATCCAAAAATAGTAATGCCTTTAAAAACCAGCGAGGCCCAAGAAAAGGTAATGAAGTTTTTGCAAGGGCTGGATGAGTTAGAGGACGTACAGGAAGTGTATTCAAACGCAAACTTCGTAAACGGTAATACGTAATACGTAAACCATAAAAAATCAATTACCTTTTACATTTTACTTATTACATATTACAAACTGGTGTTATTTACTAAGAGGAGGAAATTCGTTTTAAACGCGACGCTTTTATCTTTGGGGCTTTTGGCAACCTCTTTTGTGCCCGCCCAGTGGCGGTATTGGGCAATTTTGGCCCTGGGACTTTTCTCGGCTGGCCTTACTTTGTGGGGCCTTTGGGGAGATTTGTCCGGCGTTGCCTGGTTTATGGTGCCTGTTTTGCCAAGCCTTTATTCTTCTTCAGTAGCTCTTTTTTATTTTTTGCTGCCTGAGCAGATATGGACGCGAATTGCGATTTTAACTCTTTTTGGCATTGGTATGTATGCGATTTTTCTGACAGAGAATATCTTTTCCGTTGCTGCCCTGCGCACTATCCAGTTGGCGCGGGCTGCCCAGGCAGTCGGCTTTTTGTTTACGCTTTTGACGGCCTTTTTTCTTTTGGATACGATTTTTTCTTTTAAGCTGGCCAGTTGGTGGAACGGGCTTTTGGTCTTTTTTGTTGCCTTGCCCTTAGCGCTTCACAGTATTTGGAGTATTAACTTGGACGAAAAGTTAGGAAGTGGAGTAGTAAAGTATAGTTTTTTAATTTCCTGGGGGCTTGCTCAGTTGGGATTAATGATTAGCTTTTGGCCGGTAACAATTGTAATTGCCTCGCTTTTTTTAGTAACGACCTTATATGTCTGTCTGGGCCTAATTCATAATCTTTTAGTAGAGAGGCTTTTCAAACAGACGATCCGTGAATATGTCCAAGTGGGAGTGGTTGTTTTTATCCTGACATTTCTGGTTGCGAAGTGGAGCGGTTAGCCGCTTAAAATTCGAAGCACAAAGCACGAAACCCAAAACAATATCAAATGTTTAAATTCAAAATTCAAAACAGTTTAGTCCGCCAGCTGGCGGATAAATTTAGAATTTGTTTAGGATTTCGATATTTGAATTTCGGATTTACCAAAGAAGAGGGGAGTGGGACCGGTATAAAACTTGATACCAAAAGATACAGCATAAATAAGTATCCTATATTTTCACGGAAATTATAGGACAGTTTTCACGAGTTGGCAAAAGATGGGGACCAGTGCCAATTCTTCTTTGCAGAATTTCCTCCCTTAGGCTTTTTTTCGGTTTGTCATTTTAACAGGCTAGATGATATAGTTTGATATGGGTGGTTTAGAGATCACGGTCTGCGGACTACAGAGAAAGATAAAGAGGTCGAACTCTGTTAGAAGGGAGATTGTGGAAAACTTCTGAGTGAGCTGTAAGAGAGGCTTTTTATTTCTGGGAGAGCCTTTTTAGAAAGACAAATAAGACAGACAGGACGAATAAAGAAGAATATGAACTGCGCTTTTTAGAGACATTCCAGGAAACCTTTCTTCCCTAGCACAAAAGGGGCTCTTAAATAGAGGAGCTTTAAAGTTTTAATTTCTTATGTCGCACAATATAACTTTTGCGACACAAAATCAGTTTTCAAAGAGTAGGGGCAAATTGAGCGGCTTTTTAAAAATTTTATGCTGGGTTAGTTTTTAGAGATTTTTTATTTTCTTACTTCTCCGCTTCTCTTTTATTAAATGTGGGTAGTTTTTAAAATTTTGAAAATCCGCTTAAACCCAACTTTAACCGAAAAAGATCAGTTGCTGATTGTTTTTTCAAAATTTGGGTTTGGGAGAATGTTTTCAATGTCCAGCGTGTCTTAGAATGGCGCTGGTGAAGTCTATAAGAGGCAGGTAATGAGGGTTAAGGCGAAAAGGTAATAAGCGGCTTTTTTATTTCCCGCAAGGTCCAACCTACAATACTCTGAGGTGAGACCTTGCTAGCGTTCCTTTTTCAAAGGCGCCATTCGATATCATTGGCTTAGTGTATGAAATTCGACCCACGATCGTGGGGCAGTTATTAGACGGCGTGTCGCAAAAGTTGACAAGAGTAAGGAAAATTTTGTAATATAAAAAAAGCAATAAGCAAAAAGTAAAAAAAGAAAAAAATTACCTATTACGTATTACATATTACTTATTACGGTATTTGGCACTAACTGTAGTGCTTCCCTACCCTACACAGGCACTAACAATTAAAATATAGGAAATTTTTAGGTAATATTATAGGATAGATGGCTTTAGATAGAAAAGTATAGTTTGATATAGTTAGTAATTTGGCTGGTATGATGGGAAAAATTAACTAGTCTTCTTTTTTAGCACTCAAGTTTTTATAGTGACAAAGAAAAAGCAAAATAAAATCCGAAAATTAATCAAGCGTTTCTTAGAATATCTTGAAGTTGAGAGAAATTTATCGCCTTTAACTATTCGAAACTACAAGCACTATCTTTTTCGCTTTGCCAATTGGTTAGGCATAGATAAAAATACTGATAAATCAGTAAAAAAAATCACTCCAGAGGTTGTTAGACAGTACCGGCTGTTTTTATCAAGGTTTAAAAATGATGACGGCCGGACTTTAAAAAAGGTTACCCAGTCCTATCATGTAATTGCTTTACGGGCTTTTTTAAAATGGTTGGTTAAGCGAAATTATAAGGTTTTATCGCCTGAAAAGATCGACTTGCCAAAGACAAGCTCGCGGTCTTTGAAATTTTTAGACAAAGACCAGGTTTATAGACTCTTGAATCAGCCAAACCTCTCATCTGAAATTGGCTTGAGAGATAAGGCAATTTTGGAGCTTTTATTTTCTACCGGTTTGCGCGTTTCCGAGCTTGTTTCTTTGGATAGGGACGACATAAGTCTTAAACGCCGGGAATTTGGCGTCGTTGGTAAGGGCGGTCGCGCCAGAGTGGTTTTTTTATCGGATAGAGCGGCCGATTGGCTTAAGCGGTACTTAAAGAGCCGCGATGATGGCTATTCTCCCCTATTTATCCGCTACTCAGGCAAAGTTGACCCCAAAAAACAGGGGGAAAATATGCGTTTAACGGCCAGGTCGGTGCAAAGGATTGTCAAAAAATATGCCAAGCGGGCCAAGCTGCCGGTTGAAGCAACAACCCATACCCTGCGTCACTCTTTTGCCACCGACCTTCTAATGGCTGGCGCCGACCTGCGTTCGGTCCAGGAAATTTTGGGCCACAAAAACATAGCGACAACGCAGATTTATACCCATGTAACTAATAAGCAGCTTCGGAAGGTGCACCAGAGATATCACAGTGGGAACAGATAATCAGTAGTAGAAAGATTAGTGGGATTTTAGCAAATAGTTTTGCGTTTTCATATTTTCTTTTCCGATGCCTAAATCCTTTATAGTTTGGTTTGTTCAATCTTGGGCTTGGGTAATAGTTGGTTTTTCTGCTCTTATTCCTAGGGTTATTTCTGCCTGGTCAGGGATAGTATTTATTTTTCCCTGGATGGACAGGATTTGGTTTTTCAGGCATTGGTTCTTGGTTTTGGTTGTGCTCTGTTGCTAATTCTCTATTTTTCTAAGGCAAGTGAGGGCGGCGACCTGGCCGCCGTCTTTACCAAAACGCATCAGGATAACGCCCTGGGTGTTTCTGCCGATTCTTTTGATATTTTTTAAAGGCAGTTTTATAACTTGGGCTTTTTTGGTAGTTAAAACGATTTGTTTGACATTTTGAGTGACAAACTCAGCGCAGGCGATGTTGCCTGTTTTGACACCCAATTTGGCAACTTTGACCCCGACACCAGCCCTTTTTTGAAGAGGAAAAAGCTTGACAGCCGTCCTTTTGCCCAGTCCCCTTTCAGTGACTACTAAAAGGTCGCGGAAAAACTTTTTCCGCCGGTCTTTAGGCTTTTGCGGTTTGCTTGAGAAACTTTCAGCGGTAACAACATAGTCGTCTTTTTTAAGATTAATACCCTTAACGCCCGAGGTGGCCCGGCCCATTGGCCGAATGTCTTTTTCAGAAAATTTGATTGCTTTTCCTTTGTAGGTAACGAGCATAATCAAGTCGTCGCCTGAGGCAAGATTGGCTTTTATAAGTTGGTCGTTTTTCTTAAGGCGGATGGCAATTAGGCCGTTTGATTTTATATTGGAAAACTTAGAAATTAAGCTCTTTTTGACCATGCCGTTTTTGGTTGCCATGAATAAATAGCCCTGTTGGTCTTTGATGTTTTTTATAGATAAAACAGACTGGACTGTTTCTCTTTGGCCAATGTTTATAAGGTTTATGACGGCCAAGCCCTTAGCCTGGCGTGAGCCTTCGGGGATTTGGTAGGCTTTAACTTTAAAAACCCGGCCTTTGTTGGTGAAAAACAAAACATCATCGTGGGTAGTGCCGGTTATAAGGTGGGAAACCTCGTCGGCTTCTTTGGTGGTCATGCCGGCAACCCCTTTGCCGCCACGGCGCTGGGAGCGGTAAGTGTCGGTCGGCACCCTTTTAACATAGCCGGTTTTAGTGACAGTGATGATGACTGGCTTTTTGCTGATCAAGTCCTTTTCGGAAAATTCCTCAACATCCTGGCGGTGTAGTTTTGTGCGCCGCTTGTCGCCATAAACTTTTGCCAGCTCGTCTAATTCTCTGGTAATAGTTGAAAGGATTTTTTTTGGGGAGGACAGAAGGCTGACTAGCTTTTTTATTTTTTCAGCGATTTTTTTGTACTCTTCTTCGATTTTTGCCCTTTCTAAAGCCGAAAGCCGCCGCAATTGCATATCTAAAATTGCCTCGGCTTGAACTTTGGTTAAGCCAAACTTTTTCATCAGGTTTTTGCGGGCGGTTTCAGAATCTTTTGATTTTTTAATCATTTCAATAACGGCGTCTAGGTTATCAAGAGCTATTTTTAAGCCCTCCAAAATATGGGCGCGCAGCCGGGCCTGTTTTAAATCGTACTGGCTGCGTTTGATAACCACCAACTGGCGGTGTTTGACATACTGGCCAACTATTTGTTTTAAGTTTAAAAGCTGGGGCGTGCCATCCAAGAGTGCTACCATGTTTGCCGGAAAAGAGGCTTGAAGTTCCGTATGTTTGAAAAGGTTATTTAAAACCGCTTTGGGGCGGATGCCTTTTTTAAGTTCAATCACGATTTGCAGGCCCCGGCGGTCTGATCCATCGCGGATGTCGGTAATGCCGGTGATTTTTTTGGCCTTGACTAACTTGGCCATTTTAATAATTAAGCGCGCTTTGTTTACCTGATATGGGATTTCAGAAACTAAGATTTTAAACTTGCCTTTTTTGCCTTCGGTGATTTCTGTCGTTGCTCGGGTTAAAATCTTGCCTTTGCCGGTAAAATACGCTTGTTTGATTTCTTTCCAATTGTAGATGTTAGCGCCTGTTGGGAAATCCGGGCCTTTGATGTGCTTTAAAAGGTCGTCAATAGTTGCCTGGCTTGTCAGTTTGCCGGCTAACTTTTTAGCGGGGATTTTTTCAAGCGCTTCTTCTTTTTTAGGAGTTTTTTCTTGGCCTAGTTTAACTTTCGAACTTTCTATAAATTCCTTGATGGCGGCGACAACTTCATTTAGATTGTGCGGTGGGATCTTGGTGGCCATGCCGACAGCAATGCCGTCAGCGCCCATCAGGAGAAGATTTGGCAGTTTGGCCGGTAGGACAGTCGGTTCTTTTTGTGAGCCGTCAAAGTTGTCAGTGAATTTGACGGTTTTTTTATCCAAGTCCACCAAAAGCTCGTCGGTTATTTTAGCAAGCCGCGCTTCGGTATAGCGCATCGCCGCCGGCGAGTCGCCATCGATTGAGCCGAAGTTTCCCTGGCCATCCACTAAGGGATAGCGCATGGAAAAGTCTTGGGCCAGGCGCACTAGCGTATCATAAACTGCCTGGTCGCCGTGGGGGTGGTATTTACCCAAAACCTCACCGACAATCCTGGCTGATTTTTTATAAGAGGCCTTGTGGGATAAGCCCATTTTGTGCATCGCATAAAGGATGCGGCGGTGGACCGGCTTTAGCCCGTCCTTGACATCGGGCAAGGCGCGGGAGACGATGACGGACATTGCATAGTCAAGATATGACTTTTGCATTTCGTCAACGATAGCAACCGGCTTTATGCGGCCAAAGCGGGTCTGTTTTAGTTCTGGAGTTTGGTTTTTTTTTGACATATAGAACCTATAGGACTTATTTCAGAACTCTTTCAATTTCCGGAGCGATTTGTTTTTTTCGCGAGAGGCGGGAGCCGATGTCTAGGACATTGGCTTCTCCCTTACCCTGAAAAGCTTTTTCCACGATTTTTCTTTCTTGCTCATTTGAATAAATAAGCTTGCTGTTTACCTTTAAGACATCTGATATTACCATAAAAATTAAGTCAAGTTTTTGTTTGATTTTTACTTTTTCCATAGCCTTTAGAAGCTTTTGTTTTTGAGAGAGTACTTTTTCTTGCTCGACAGTTTCTACTTGGTTTATTAGAACTTTTCTGCCTGAGAACTTGTATATTTTATAGTCATTGGTGACAATTTGGGCTGGGGTTAGGTTGTTGATGTTTGATTTGGCTTTGAAGATCTCCAGAGTTAAGGCGTCAATATCGGGAATTTGGGCGATTTTGTTTAGCTCTTTGACGGATTGTCTATCAGTGTCGGTGGTTGTTGCTGATTTTAGGCCAACGGTGTCGGAGAGGATAGCGGCAAGCATTAGGGAGGCAATTTGCCTACTTGGGCGAATTTGAGATATTTGCATGAACCAGTAGATAATGGTATTTGTTGAACCCCATGGCTTGGTGGTGATAAAAATAGGGGTTGAGAAGTTGACGACCATTTTGTGGTGGTCAAAGATATCGGTTATTTGTTCGTTTTTAATGCCTTTTAGGCGTTGTGATTTTTCGCTGTGGTCGACCAAGACGAATAAGTCGTTTGGGTTGATTTGGTATTTTTTTAGAACTTTGGGAAGTGGAGCTTTGACTTTTTTGAAAATAATCTGAGTTTCTTTGTTGGCCGGGCTGGCGAGAACGGGAATAGTTTTTCTTCTTTGGAAGCACTCGCCGCGGTCAAATAAGTATTTTAAAGAAACAGCAGAAACTGCTGAGTCAAGGTCTGGTTTTATATGGCCGATGATGTAGGTGGACATAACAAATTTAAAATTTAAAATGAAAAATTAAAAATTGCAATTCAAAATTCAAAATTATATTTAAAAGATTCTGAAAATTCCTAAATTTTAAATTTGTAATTTGTAATTTTGAATTATTTTAAACATCCAGAGTGGCTAATTTCGCGTGTGTCTGGATAAATCGTCTTCTCGGCGGGACGTCGGAGCCCATGAGCATATCAAAAGTTTTGTCTGCCTGGGCGGCGTCCTCGACGTTCACTTTTTTTAAGACTCTTTTCTTAGGATCCATTGTTGTTTCCCAGAGCTGGGTCGGGTTCATTTCACCAAGCCCCTTATAGCGTTGAAGGGAAACTTTCCTACCCTTAAGCTCTCTTAGGGTTTTTTCCTTCTCTGCTTCTGTATAAACGTAGCGGATATCTTTGCCGGCCTGGATTTTATAAAGAGGCGGCATGGCGATGTAGAGGTAGCCGCCTTCGATGATTTCCGACAAATGGCGGTAGAAAAAGGTTAAAAGCAGAGTGACGATATGCTCGCCGTCAACGTCAGCATCGCACATGATGACAATGCGATGGTAGCGCAGTTTTTTGGGGTTTAAAGTCTCCCCTATTCCTGTGCCCAAGGCAATAATTAGAGCCTTTAATTCCTCAAACTGGATGATTTTGTCAAGCCTTGCTCTTTCAGTATTTAAAATTTTGCCGCCCAAAGGCAAGATTGCCTGGAATTTTCTATCCCTGCCTTGTTTTGCCGAGCCGCCGGCCGAATCGCCCTCGACAATAAAGACTTCGGATTTAGTAGGATCCGACTCTTGGCAGTCAGCCAGCTTGCCGGGCAGCGCCAGGCCTTCCAAAGCCCCTTTTCTGATAACGGCATCTTTAGCGGCGCGGGCCGCTAAACGCGCTTTGGCCGCCAGCATTACTTTTCCGATAATGGCTTTGGCATCGCTGGGCCGCTCTTCCAAAAAGACATCCAAAGCCTCTTTGACGACATTGTAAACGGCTGATTGGGCTTCGGGGTTGTTTAGTTTTGTCTTGGTTTGCGACTCAAACTGAATTTCTGAAGGCGGCATTTTTACCCAAATAACGGCTGTTAGGCCCTCTTTTAAGTCATCGCCGGTTAAGCCGTTTTTTTTCTCTTTTTTGCCTCCTTGTTTTGCAAGGTACTCTTTAACTGCCTTAGTTAAAGCCATGCGAAAGCCGGTCAGGTGTGTGCCGCCATCATGAGTGTTTATCACATTAGCAAAGGACTGGACATTTTCAGAAAAAGAGTCGTTGTATTGCAGGGCAACTTCAATGCCGATCGGGATTTCTAAATCCTCAACCTGTTTTTTAACATAAATTATCTCGTGGAGCGGCTTTTTGTTTTCATTTAAGTGGGCAACTAAAGATTTAATACCGCCTTCAAAATGAAAGTGGTATTGATTGTCTGTCCGCTGGTCAAAAAGATGGAAAGAAACGCCGCCGACTAGGTAGGCGCGCTCTCTTAGAAGGTTTTTTATTTTTTCGTAAGAAAAATCGGTTGTTTTTTTAAAAACCCTAGGGTCGGGTATAAATTTAGTGCTTGTTCCGGTTTTAAGCTGCGGGGTAAAGGTTTTAGAAAGGCTTTTGTCATATAAAGGATTATCCTTTATATGACGCACCTTGGTTTGGGGGCGGCCGCGCTTGTACTCTTGGGAGTAAACAATGCCGTCTCTTCGGGACTCAACCTGCATGAAAGATGAAAGGGCATTGACAGCCGAGGCGCCGATGCCGTGCAAGCCACCTGAAGCTTGGTAAGCCTTGCCCTCAAACTTAGCGCCGGCATGGAGCTTGGTCATGGCAACTTCCAGGGCCGAGAGGCCGGTTTTGTGCTTGTCAACCGGGATGCCCCGGCCGTTGTCGGCAACAACCGCCCCGCCTTCTTTTAAAAGAAAGACGTATATGTCGGTGGCGTGGCCCTCGATGGCTTCGTCTAAAGAATTGTCGATGATTTCCGTTAAAATGTGGTGTAGTCCCCTACTATCGGTTGAGCCGATATACATGCCTGGCCTTTTTCTGACCGGTTCTAAACCTTCCAAAATTTGGATCTGAGCGGCAGTGTAGTCGAGAGGGTTGGAATTGAGTTTTGGCATATAAGACCTATAGGACGGATACGACAAACAAGACGAATACGCTCCCCTCGTTTGAGGGGAGGAATAATGCCATTCTAGCAAGTTGGGGCGGGGGTGGCAAGAGGCGCGAGATGCGGGGACTGCCCTTTAATCCTATAATGTTAGAGCCCAGTTGTCTAAGGCCAGTTTAGTGTTTATGTTGGCTTCAAGGTCGAGGAGGGCTTGGTGGGTGAGGGTGAGGTTTTTTTTCAATTCGGCAAGATTTAAATTTCGGCAAGGTCCGTCCTGGCATCCACCGAGGACGGACTTTGCATGGGGCCTTGCATGGCTGGATCCTTTCGAGGACGGACTTTGCATCGTTGGGTCTACTTTGCTGCCACTTGAGTGAATTTGGCCATGGACAATATAAATAGTATCTTTTAACAAACCTATAGCCTTTTCCCTGCTTTTTTCATAAAGCTCGATTAGTTTGAGCCGCTGGCCCGGGGTGGATTTTTGCAATTCTTTTATTAACTTAAGGATCTTTTTTTCTTTTTCCAAACGGACTCGTGGTTTATCAATCTTAAAATATATTATCTGGCAGCGGGAGCGGATTGTTGGTAAAAGCGATTGTGGGTTAGGGGTTACCAAAAACAAAAAGGTATTTTTACCGGGTTCTTCCAGGATTTTTAAAAGGGCGTGTTGGGCGGGTAAGGTGGTAAGCTCGGCATTTATGAGAATAGCGGCTTGAAATGGTAGACTGACAGGCTTTCTGGAAAGGGTTTTTTTTAAATTTCTTATTTGCTTAATTTTGATAGAGTTTTCAGGATTGATAAAAAGGATGTCGGGATTATTGGTGAGTTCCGGCAAGGACCGTCCTGGAATTCTCCGAGGACGGACCTTGCGTGGCCTGTGTTCTCCGAGGACGGACCTTGCGTGGCCTTTCAGGACTTTAGTAATTTTTTTTAAGGCCTTTTGTTTACTATTGGTGGCTAAGATGTATGAATGCACGATTACACTAGTTGCTAGCAACTAGTTGTCTTGACACTTACCCTTATTGTAAAGGATAATGGAAGTAAATTTAAAATTTAAAATGAAAAATGCCAAATTGCAATTCAAAATTTGAAATTTGTCATTTGTAATTTGTAATTGAATTCTGTCTGCCCAGCCCTCCCCTACTACTACTAAAACCGCCAGCGATGAAAAAACAATAGCGGATATTCTTTTAAAAAACAAGGCCTTAAACCAGGAGCAGTACCAAAAGGTTAAGCTTGAGCATATCAATAGCGGCCGGCCAATTGAAGAAATTATCTTTGCAAAAAATTTTGTTTCCGAGAAAGAAATGGCGCGGGCCAAAGGGCAGGTATATGGTGTTCCTTTTGTAAATCTTAAAGAAACAAGCATTTCTCCCCAGGCAATCAATTTAGTGCCGGAAACAGTCGCTCAAAGATTTGTTTGCTTCCCATTTGCTTTAGACGGGCAGAAAAAAGTTCTTTCTCTGGCAATGGCCAACCCCCGTGACCTTTCGGCAATTGAGTTTATTCAAAGGAAAACAGGTTACAAAATAGCTCCCTTTATTGCTCCGGCCCCGTTTATAAAAGAATTTATTGAAACCCAATATGCGCAAAGCCTGCCGGCAGAAGTGACAGAAGCTTTGAAAGAAACCGGCTATACGCCGGGATCGCCACCGGTCATTGAGGCAGAAAAAATCGGCGAGATTATAAAAGAGGCACCGATTGCCAAAATCGTCTCTACCCTGCTTGAGTTTGCCGTCAAAGCCAGAGCTTCAGATATCCATATTGAACCGCAGGAGGCAAGGGTGCGGGTTCGCTACCGGATAGATGGCATTTTGCATGAAAAACTTATTTTGCCGAGAAACGTCCATGAGGCGGTTGTTTCCCGAATTAAGATTTTGTGCGGTATGAAAATTGATGAAAAAAGACTGCCTCAGGACGGCCGGTTTACCTTTAAAGTTGATAATGAGGAAGTGGACTTGCGGGTTTCTTCCCTGCCTTCAGTTCACGGAGAAAAAATCGTAATGAGGCTTCTTAAAAAAAGCGGTAAGGTGCCTGATTTGCCAGAACTTGGGTTGCGCGGCCGGGCGCTAAAGAACCTACAGGAAGCTATTCGGGTGCCCCACGGGATTATTTTAGTTACCGGACCGACCGGTTCAGGAAAGACAACGACGCTTTATTCGGTTTTATCAAAAATAAATACAATGAAGGTTAATGTCATTACTGTTGAAGATCCGGTGGAATACGAGATTGCCGGCGTTAACCAGGTTCAAGTAAATCCCCAGGCGGGTTTGACTTTTGCTTCAGGAATGCGTTCGCTTTTGCGCCAGGATCCGGATATTATAATGGTTGGCGAAATCCGCGATGAGGAGACGACCGATTTGGCTGTCCAAGCTTCTTTAACCGGCCACTTGGTCTTTTCCACCTTGCATACCAACTCAGCCTCTGGTGCCCTGCCAAGACTTTTGGATCTTAAGGCCGAACCCTTTTTGCTGGCCTCTTCAATGACCTCTGTGGTTGGCCAGCGGGTTGTCAGAAGGATTTGCGAAGCTTGCAAAGAAGAGTATGAGCCGCCGGCGGAAGTGGTTTCTGATATTAAAAATGTCTTAGGGTCCCTTTTTGCCCCCTACGAAGGAAAACTTTTTAATCTTTACAGAGGAAGAAAGTGCGAGAAATGCAATGAGACCGGCTATTTGGGAAGGATTGGCATTTTTGAAGTTTTACCAGTTAGCGAGAAAATAAGCAAGCTTATTTTAGAAAGAGCGCCGGCTAAAAAGATTGAAAACCAAGCGGTTGCCGATGGGATGATTACGATGAAACAGGATGGGTACTTAAAGGCCCTCGAAGGAGTGACGACAATTGAGGAAGTACTGAGAGTGGCGGAAGTGGCCACTTAAAATTGACCTAATTGACCTAATTATTCTAAAAAATGACCAAGCGCTAGTTTATTAATAACCAAATAAACAAATGCCACAAATAATCAAATCAATAAACAAATATTCAAATATTACAAATAAAAAGAATTTGATTATTAAATTATTTAAGAATTGATTTGGTTATTCATTAGGCTAATTAGGTCAATTAGAATAATTAGAAATTTAAAAAATGGATGCACCCACCCAAAAGCCCACTATCGCTCAGCTTTTAAACCAAGCAGTTGATAAACAAGCCTCGGATATTCATTTAATCGTTAACTCGCCTCCTTATCTGCGGCTTGATGGCATCTTACAGCCTATCCCTGAGATGCCGGTTTTAAATAAAGAGTGGACTAAGGAGCTTGTTTTTGAGCTTTTAACTGCCGAGCAGAAGGATTTTTTACTGCAAAACAAAGAAATAGATTTTTCCATTTCCTTAGGCGACAAAGGACGTTTTAGGGTCAATGCTTATTTCCAGCGAGGGTATCTAGCAGCCGCCCTGCGTTTTATCCCTGTTAAAGTCCGTACGATTGAAGAGCTTGGGCTTCCTAAGATCTGCCATCGTTTTGCCCAGCTTCGGGCAGGTTTTATTTTAGTTACCGGGCCGACTGGCCACGGCAAGTCCTCAACCTTGGCGGCAATTATTGATGAGATTAATAAAGTGCGCGCCGAGCATATTTTAACGATTGAAGACCCGATTGAGTATATCCACAAAAACCAGAAAAGCATTATCTCCCAAAGAGAGATCGGCCGCGATACTCTTTCTTGGAAAGTGGCCTTAAAAAGCGCTTTGCGGGAAGATCCGGATGTTGTTTTAGTTGGCGAGATGCGCGATTACGAGACAATAGCAGCTGCCCTGACGATTGCCGAAACCGGACACTTGGTTTTTGCAACCCTTCATACCAACTCGGCAGCGCAAACTGTTGACCGGATTGTTGATGTTTTCCCAGAACACCAGCAGACGCAAGTTCGCATGCAGCTTTCAAATACCCTGGAGGCGGTTTTCTCCCAGAGGCTTTTGCCGGCCAAGGACGGCGGCCGGGTGGTAGTGGCCGAGACTTTGCTCGGCTCAGCGGCAGTGAGGACTAATATTCGTGATGGCAAAACCCACCTGATAGACAATATTATCCAGACTTCGGCGGAAATCGGGATGACAAGCCTTGAATCTTCAATGATTGAAAAAATAAAAGAAGGCAAGCTGTCTTTAAAAATGGCCAAGTCTTGGAGTCTGCGGCCGCGGCAATTAACGCGCATGATGGGAGGAGAACAGTAATTAGTGATTAGCGATTGGCAATACATAGAAATAGAAGAGAAATCAGCTGTTTGGAAATTGGAAATTAGTCAATAGAAAATGGATATTGGAAATTGGCTTTCAGGGTCTTTAGCTATTTTCTAATTTCTATTTTCTATGTAGCTATTTTCTATTGAAGCTTGGAAAAATTTCACTACAAAGCGAAAACTTCTCGGGGCAGACCGGTTACCGGTATAGTTGAGGCCCAAGACAAAAAATCAGCTGCCAGGGTTCTTCAGGGAAAAAAGCTGGTGGTTATAAGCCTTTCCCAGATTGGAGAAGGGACATGGTACAAACTAAAAAGCCTTTTTACCCGCATTTCTTCAAAAGATATTGTCAATTTTACCAGACAGCTTTCGACAATGATCTCCTCTGGTCTTTCTTTAAGTTCTTCTTTGGCGATTCTGCAGGAGCAATCTAATCCGGCAATGGGCAAGGTAATTGCCGAAGTTTTGGAAGATGTCCAAGCCGGTTCTTCTTTAGAGCAGGCATTTGCCAAACACAAAAAAGCTTTCCCCGACGTTTATGTGGCGCTGGTCAAGGCAGGCGAAGAGGCTGGTTTTTTAGGCAAAGTTTTGGAAAGGCTGGCGGCCAACCTTGAAAAACAGGAAAACTTTAAAGGAAAAGTCAAGGGAGCGATGATTTACCCGGCAATTATTGTGGTAGCTATGATTATAGTCGGTATTATAATGGTTGTTTTTGTCATTCCCAAGGTGATGGATATGTATGAAGAGTTTGAGGTCGATTTGCCGGCAATGACTAAAATCCTGATGGGTATTTTTACTTTTATAAGCCGCTTTTGGTTTTTAGGTTTAGTTGGGCTTTTATTAGGATTTTATGGGGTTTATATGTGGCGCAAGACCCCGTCGGGCAAGGAATGGTTTGACAGGGCTATTCTTAAAATTCCAATAATCGGCGTTTTGCAGCAAAAGATGATTTTAACGGAGATGACAAGAACTTTGTCTTTGTTGAGCAGTGCCGGCGTTTCTATAGTTGAGTCTTTGGATATGATTGCCGATGGTGTTGGCAATGCTTTGTTTGAAAGGGCCTTTAGAAGAGCTGCTGAGGAAGTAGAAAAGGGTTCGGCCTTGGCCCAGAGTCTTTCAGGATATGATTTTATTCCGCCGGTCGTTGTCCATATGGTTTCTGTCGGTGAGGAAACAGGTAAGATAGATGAGGCGATGAGTAAAGTTTCTAATTATTTTGAACAGGAAGCAGAAAGGTTAATTGAGGCCTTGACAACGGCTGTGGAGCCGGTTATGATGATTTTATTAGGGGTAGGAGTCGGTTTTTTAGTAATTTCTATAATCTTGCCAATTTACAACTTGACAACTCAATTTTAAAAGTAGTAGTTTTAAAATAGAACTTCAAGGA
>Ga0180437_10002801_pt1 | contig 26955 bp, 24 predicted proteins | sample SS_ome_4_FD_132410 | JGI IMG/M metagenome (GOLD analysis project Ga0180437, IMG submission 132410) | Hypersaline lake sediment archaeal communities from the Salton Sea, California, USA - SS_3_D_1 metaG | ecosystem: Environmental > Aquatic > Non-marine Saline and Alkaline > Hypersaline >...
AAATACAATATACTGCTCCTTTCAGGGGATAAATTAGATCAATTCTATATCATTTAATAAATGAACAATAAAATTTTCTTTTATTCTTAAAAAATAAATTTTATTTAACCCTAACAAAATATTTATAAGATTTAAATCTATTTAACTAGATAGGAGGTGTAAAAATGCGAGCTATTGAAGAATACTTAGAACCAGAAATGATAGACCTCGAAGATGAATGTTACGTTGCATTTTGGGCTAGTCTCTGTTAAAAAAGCCCACATATTGACATCCGATATTCCAGACTGTTGAAATTTTTTTTCTTTTTTCCCTTTAATATTCCTATTTTTTCCTAATTTCTATTTTTTTTAGAAATATTTACACAAAATGAGTATCTATTTTCCACTCAAAAAATATATATAATTTTTCTCAGTATCCTCCGGTTCTAATGTGTCTTTTTCTGTTTCTGTGTCTGTTCTCCAAATAATCCTGATGGGAGGTTTCCATCCATGTCCTGTGGAATCTCAACGCCCATAATGTGCAGGATAGTAGGTGCTATATCTATGATTGAGATGGGATCAATCCACTGGTCAGGTAAAATGTGATTACCTGCAGCCATGAAAATTCCATCCATCTTATGACCTCCTGTGGAATATTTCCCTTCTCCTCCTCCCCACATGGGGCCGAATCCCTGCTCAATCAAATAGGAATAGTCTTCAAGAGATACTAACAGATCTGGAGCATTTTGAAAATGCACTCCTGAATATATATCCTCTTTCTTGTGCACGGTGACATGTATATTCTCTCCAGTGGCAGGATGAGATATAGTTAATAGGTCCTTTATGAGTTGATTTCTTATTGTGTCATATTCTTTTCCCATTTCAATAATACCTTCTGGTTCTCTACCCCGTACATTGAGATACATGTTCCCCAGACGAACCGAAAATGCTGTTGTCTGAGACCAATCAATCTGATACATTCCTCCCACAGTATCTGAAGGCTGGCCAGATTGTGAGGTCATGGGGGGAGATTCGTCTTTTAAAAATCTCTTGGCTACCTGCTCAAAGAATAATTTTTTACTCTCCTCGTTCAGTTTCAGATATCCTTTAGAGAGCAGCCATTGATTCAATCGAAAAAATCCATTGATAGGGCCAAATCCATGATCTGACATGATAATGAGTGTGGTATTCTCCGGGAGTACATCTATTATATTCTTTAAAATAGTATCCATTCGTTGGTATGAATTTCTGATTGCTGATTCAAGGTGAGAAGGGGTATAACGGGGATGATCTCTGTCCATGTAGTGCCAGAGAGTGTGCTGTACTCTATCTACTTCATAGAGTACGGTGATGAAAAAATCCCATTCGGTGTGGGTGAGCAGGTGATGTGAAATCGTAACCTTCATATCGGTGATAGCACGCTGTTCTGCCAGCCATTCATCAGGACCAGAACTTGTGGTAAGATCGGCCTCAATCAGATAGGGAGGATCAAAGAGAGGTTCGATCTCATCACGCAAATTGTGAGGATACATGAAATCTGGAGCTTCATAATCTCCCAGCATTCCAGAAATGACCCATCCATTTACTGGTCGAGGAGGATAGGTGCCTGGGACATTGAACACCCCTACTCTGAACCCATTCTCACTGAGGATCTCCCACAAATCGGGAACATCTACGTAATCTGCTCGAGAGGGTGTAATAGAATAGGTTCCTGGTTCTTTATACAGAAGATCATAGAGCCCCAGTTTCCCCGGATTCATACCAGTGGCAAAAGATTTCCAGGCAGGGCAGGAAAAGGGGGGAATTGTAGAAGTACACACTGCTGCAGTCCCATGTTTCATAATAGATTCGATAGTGGGTAAATACCCCTGTTCAATCAATGGATTCATCACCGAGAATGTGGCTCCATCAATTCCAAAGACACATACTTTTTGATTATCATCCATATGTCTCTCTCCTCGCTCACGCATTCAATCAGGATAGCATATGCATCGGTATATCCATCCAGGAAAAAATTTTTTCACCTCCCTTCTTTTTCCAGATAATCCCTTAAAAGTCTTTTGTTTTCTGTATGTTACATGTTCTTATATGAATATCCTGCTGAAAGTGCTAAATGATTTCCCAGAAATCCTATTTCACTGCAGACAATGTGAATCTGGTGGACTTTTTCTGCATAGTGGATTTCACCATCCAGGAAACGATTTCACTTCTCCGAGAATGGCATATTTTTTTTCACCCAGTGGGAAAACAGGTTGAACTATCCTGTATCTCTCTTCACAGGGTGCCTGGAACACATTTTCATCAACAGAAGCAGCCACTGCCCGTCCGAAAATAATAATTTCATCATCATAGATTTTATGGAATTCTTCCCTGCATTCCAAATGAACATAACATTCTACAATTCGGGGGGGAGATACTTCCTGAGAAGGAATAGCAGTTAAGCCTGCTTTTTCCAGTTCGTTTACTCCTTTTGGATAATCTTTTGCTGTTTCCAGAGTTTTTTCGAGTATATGTTCTCCAACAACGTTAATTACAAATTCATGAGTTTCTAAGATATTTTGAGCCGTATGATGAGTGAGATTACATGAAAATCCAATGATAGGAGGATCAGAGACCATCCGCATGAAATCTGATTTCAATGCTGCATTTATCTGTCCCTGAGTATCTACTGTGGTTACAATGATTAACTGTCCTGTCACTGGAAGTATGCTTCCCACAGCACTTCGAAAACTATCAATTTTAACTTCTTTTCGTGTCATATACACACCTCATAACAGATAAGATATCTTCCTATTTTAAATGTTATGCTCTGCATTTTCCATGAAATAGCACATAGATAATGTATACACGTAGACCATGGGAGATTGATAACCTCAAGAAAATGAATCATTCAGATTCAATGGGAAGACGGCATCTGTATCCATGGAACGATGAATCTGAAAATCTGTTTTCTTTCCCTGGAGAGGAGAGGGTGCTGCATCATGGTGAGTACATTACCCATCAATACAGTGGGATAGAGGGAACCGACAATTTCACCCTTTTCAATGAGCCCTCCCCGGGATACAGAGAGGGTGATATGGGGAGAGCGGGGATCTACCACATTGGCTCCCAAGCTATTGATGATGATTCCATGGTGGGTATCCTCAACAAGCTCGGTAAAGGGAGACTCACCAGCATCCAGTATAACATTGGTGAACATACACCCTGGAAGATCCTTAAATCCCTGACGTAATGCATTTCCTGTGCTCTGTGTTCCATCCCGGAAAGCATGATAGGAATCATAAATAAAATTTTTGAGAACACCTTCTTCCAGAAGCACTGTGGTTTGAGAAGGTACCCCTTCAGCATCAACAGGCTGGGTGAATAATCCATTGGGATAACATCCATCATCATAGAGAGAAACATCATGAGAAAGAATTTCATTATCTTTCAATTGTCTCAGAAAAGAACTTTCATTGACAACATTTTTCCCATTCAAAGCCATAATAAAGGGACGAATAAAATTGGGTACTGCATTAGGTTCGAGAATAATGTCTCCCTTATTATCCCATTTCATTCTCTTTTCTGGAACAGGAGTTTGTAGTATTTCATTTTCCATGAATTGAGTGAGTGCTTGTGTGTCCCATTGTGAAAAATTGCAATAAGAAGCAGCTGTATGAGGGGCTGCAGCAAATTTAACAGAACAGTCAGATTTTTTATACGCCACCGATACTTCATGAGAATTAGAAATAGCACATTCTCTAACCGTAATCTGAATCGTGCCTGTTCCCTGTTCGATGCTGGAGAGGAGTTCAGAAACCATATCTATCAATTCGGTTGTGTGAGCTTGTTGAAGCCGGGGATCGGAAAGAGAGGGTATATGGGGAATTGCCTGGGGGTGAGGTAATGATCTGAAGAAGGGATCGGGAGAAACTATCTGAGCATTATCCATGGCTTTTTTCACAGGAACCATGATGGTGGATAAATCTGTGGAATAGGCAAATCCTATTGCTTTCTGGTGGATGACCCGTATGCCAATTCCCTGTGATTCTCTCTCTATCACCCGAGTTATCCTGCCCTCAGAAAATTCTGCTATAAATCCACGTTTTTTCTGAGCAAATGCTTCAGCCTCATCCTGTCCATGGGAAATAGCTTTTTTCACAGCTTCTATAGAGCATCTTTGCAGCATGATTACCCTCCTACTCTCAAATCTGATATCAGTAAGGCTGGGCTTCCCAATCCCACCAGAACACTCTGGCCTTTTTTTAAACATTCTGAGTGATACATTTCACATGTGGTTCCCACTCCCTGTATCCCTGCCAGTGAGGAGAGAGTGGATCCACTGATAATACTCCTCCCAACAGGGGTTGTACGATCCCCATGGTCAATCCTATATCCTCCACGGGCAGCAAATCGGAAAGCTCCTCCAGCAACAGCTGCCCCCCCTACAAATCCATCCAGGAATAATCCAGTATCACATTCCTCTATCATTTCCTCATTAGACATATCCCCTGGTTCCACTGTGATATTGGTCATCCGCACCAGGGGCTGGGTTTCATATCCTGAGGCACGACTGTTCCCTGTAGATTCCTCATGAAGAAGGTGAGCAGTCTGGCGATCGTGTAAGAATCCTCTCACTTCACCTCCTTCTATGAGTACAGTTTCTCTCTTGCAGATGCCCTCATCATCATATGTGTACCAGAGTTCACCTTCATCTACTGTATCTCTGACCATCACTGCAGGGTGGGTAATAACAGTCCCTCTCTTGTTACCCATGATTGAACGGGGTTTTACAGCTTCATCAGCTTCCAGACGGTGTCCTACTGCTTCATGAATGAAAATTGAGGCAAGTGAAGGTCCTAAAATTACGCAGAATTCTCCATTGGGTGGTCTTTGAGTATCTAATGTGGATATGGCTTCTTCAGCAGTCTTTTCTGCTTTTTCAATCAATGTATTTTCAGGTAATGATTCTACATCTGTAGAAGCGAAGGTAAATCCTGAATTGGATGATTTTCCACCTTTTCTAGTCACTACCTGTGAATCGATAAGTATCTCAGTTTTATTCTGCTGAATGTCACTCCCTTCTGTGTTCCAGAAATCTTGTACACCCTGCCTGAGACGCATTCCAACCCTGCCCTCTTTAACGAGAGGAGAACAGTGCAGAGCTGATTCAATATTCTGGAGTAATTCGATCGGTTGAGCATCAACTGTTCGGGGGGGAGAAGAAGAATCTGCATGAATCACCGGTCTCCCTACAGGGAGATGTGCTGAACCGGGAATAGAATTACAGGTATGATATGCACGGTGTACTGCTTTCTCCAATCCAGAAACTGAAATATCGGTAGTTGAACAAAATCCCCAGGTTCCCCTGGACATCATCCGGATAAGAGCACCTTTTTCATTTCCCTGTAAACAATATGTTATTTTACCGTTTTTTACAGTTATTTGTTGCAATTCAATCTGTAAAATACGGATATCTCCGTACTGGATATCACCACAGGCAAAGTATGACGGATCAAAGCTTTTCACAGATTTTACTTGTGGAGAGTACTATTTAATTTTTTCTGATCATCCCTCTCACATATCAGAATATATTTCCATTCATATGAGAATAAACACCAAAATCTGGTATGGTGAGGATATCATTATAGAAAGCTATCTATACTTCTGGTAACCGGAACATTTTTATGTCAAAAGGAAAAAAATTATATTCTGGTGAATATATGATACAACCTCAATTTGATTCCATTGCAGAAAAAATAGTATCTAAATGTGTGAATATATCTCGAGGAGATTGTGTGTTTATTTTAGCCCGTCGTGATACAGCAGATTTTGCAGAATCTATTGGAATTGCCTGTATTCGACATGGAGCCCATCCTGTCATACAATCTCGATCAGATGATTTCCGGCGCCAGAGTGTGCTTCAGGCAGATCATGAAACCCTGGCTGCTTCTCCCCGTCATTTTCTCTCTCTTTTAAAAGAAACTGATGTCTTTTTCCAGGTGGGGTTCTTACTGGAGACTCCCGGATACCTCAAAGACATTCCTCCTGAAAAATTTGCAGCCCAGGCCCGGGGACACCAGCAGATACAGCAGATAGTATATGATGGTACGAAAAAATGGATTGGTATTGCCTGCCCCTCTCCTGGACAGGCAGCAGCATTCCAGATTCCCTGGGAATCATACCACGATACTATGTGGAAAGCTCTGGATACAGACTATGATGCATTGATCCAGCGGTGCACCCTGGTGGAACAGGCACTCTATGGGGGAAAGGAGGTACATATTACTACCAGAAAGGGTACCGATATTCTCATTCATATTGAGGATGCGCCCCTCCTGCATGATAATGGAGTCATTTGTGAACCTGGAGAAGGGGTTCCCTTATTGAATCTTCCCTCAGGGGAGGTATATCTTATTCCCAGAACTGCCCACGGTACTGTAATTTACGATTATGGATTCCTCCAGGGAACGCCTATCATAGACCTCAGAGGAGAATTTCAGGATGGTGTGGTGGAATTCAAAGAAGCGGAAAGCGGATTTGATACGTTTATGGAAGCATTCCAGAATACCAAAGGTGATATCAATAAGGTAGCTGAACTGGGTATCGGTGTCAACCCCTACATGACTGTGTATGGGAATGTGATCGCCACAGAAAAAATGAATAGTACTGTACACCTGGCCATAGGAGATAATCGTCCCATAGGGGGGACAAATACAGCTGGTGGACACTGGGATATGTTCATTTGTGAACCCACTGTGACTGTTGATGGAAGAAAAATCCTCAGCCAGGGTAGATTTCTCATTGAAGGATTATAATTTCTTGTACAATATCTCACCAATCCAACCTGCACCAGGGGAATTCACAGAATATACTGGATGTTAAAATCGTTCCAGAGTCCCGAATTTTTTAGCCATGGTCTCCAGTCCCCTAAAGAATCCAATACTCAATCCCAGATATATGAACCCCAGTAAAAGAGATGAAACTACAGACGGCCACATGACAGTACCTGATGCAATAGCTTCTCTGGCACCTGCTGTCCCATAGGTGAGGGGAATACACCGGGACACATATTGCACAGCTGTGGGTAACTTTTCTATAGGAAAATTGACTCCACATAATACCAGTAATAGAAAGTAGATGGAATTAGTCAGGAAAGACACATCTCTAAACAGCAGCCCAAATGTACCCAGCAACAATCCCAATCCCACCATACTAAAGCACGTTATTACCACCACAAAAAGTAACTGAGGCACATAAGCGAGGGGGATAGAGAGATTGAACAGCATAATTCCTATGAGGAGCCCCATGAATACTTTGACCATGCTGTCTGCAATTGGTAAGAACATCCTTCCTGTAATCATGGACACCCGATTGACTGGCGTACCCAGTAAGAATTGCAGTGTTCCCTCCTGTCTTTCCTGGGCCACTGTCTGAACAGATCCCACTATGGCTGCTATGGACATGATCTGGATGGAATTGCCCACCACTACATAATGAACAGTGTCTTCTCCTCCCGTAAATCTTCCCAGGGTAGCAAAGAAGAGAATCTGGAAGAATGGCAAAAGAATACACGATGTGAGATAGGTTTTTGGTTCTAACCATGCAAATAACGCCTTATATGACATTATTCCTCCCTGTAAAATTACATTGAGTTCAGTTCGAAAGTTCATCAGTAATACACCAACTGTCCAGTTTTTCGAGCATGTGAATCCATTTTATGGACAAGAATATAGGCAATAACCAGATACACAAGAGAGAGGATACAAATTGCTCCAATATCCAGCCAGATTCCCTCTGTATTCCCCAGAGCTGCTTTTCGAAGGGCCTGTATTCCCCACGTGGGTGAGAGAATCATGCTGAAGGGGTAAGTCCACTGGGGAAGCAGGCTGAGGGGAAACATGAGCCCACTCAAAATTATTATAGGGTATTCCAGTAAATTCACGAAAGCCTGAACTGCCCGGGCCAGGGTGAAAAAGGTGGCAAGGATCACTCCCAGACAGGTAAGCGAGAAGATGGTGAGCAGAAGAGCACAGAAGAAGAATCCAGGTGAAGCCAGCTGGAGAGGAATATGGAGCACAGCCCAGCTGTACAGGATAGCCACCCCTAATCCAATGAGACCAAAGCAGGCATTGGCCAATCCTTTGCCCAGCATCACAAATTCAAAGGGAGCAGGAGATCCAAATAAAACCTCCAGAGTGCCCAGAAATCTCTCTATCAATATGGAGATTCCCGATGCAAATAAAGACATGGACCAGATGCTCATCATGCCCACTCCCAGCACCACATAGAGGAGAAAATTTTCTTCTTCAGAGCCCTGAAAGAGTATAAATCCTACCGTGGCAAAGATCATGGGCTGTACTGTTACCATAAACCAAAAGAATTTGTTAGCACGCTGTCTTTTAAGCTGAAGGATCAGAGAAGACCAGATAACCTGTATATATCCTATCATTCTTCCACCAGCTTAATATATGCATCCTCCAATGTTGGTTTCACCACTTCGATGCTCTCAATTTCATACTCTTCCAGCAGGGAAAGGGTCTTTTTGAGTAATTTCTCTGTGTGTGAAGATTGAATTCGCAAATACTGATAATTATCAAAAGTTTTCTGAGAGACTGCTCCCACATCATCCCAGGTTTTCATTTCCTCTATGACTGAATCAGGAATTCCCGTACCGATAATACTGAGAATGGAAAGATCTCTTACAATATCCTTTAAATCCTGGGGTTTTTCCAGAGCCACTATTTCTCCCTTTTGCACCACTGCTACCCTGTCTGCTAATTCATCTGCTTCAAACATGTAATGCGTGGTCATGAAAACTGTTTTTCCATCATCTACAATAGATCGAATCATCTTTCGAATATCGCGAGCAGCAACTGGATCCAATCCCAGAGTGGGTTCATCCAGGAATAACACTTCTGGATCATTTAACAGGCCCCGTGCAAGATGAAGTCGTTGCTTCATTCCCCGGGAATACTGTTCCACACGGCTGTCCTGCCGTTCCTTCAATCCCACTACTTCTAAAAGAGATGAAATCCGTTCCTGTGCAATAGCTTTCGGTATGCCGTAAAGGGTGGCGAAATATTTCAAATTATCTTTTCCAGATAATCTCCAGTACAATCCCCTCTCTCCTCCAAAGACAAAGCCAATTCGCTTTTTTAGATCTCTGGACTGTCTGGTCACATCCAGTCCCAATACAGAGACCCTTCCTGATGTCGGGAGGAGCAGAGTAGTGAGGATTTTCATGGTGGTGGTCTTTCCTGCACCATTGGGTCCAACCATGACAAAGAGTTCACCCTTATTCACACCGAAGGATATATCTTTTACCGCTTCAATTACCTGGCTCTGTTTACCAAAAACCCCCCTCTTATCTGTGTATGTTCTTTTCAGATTTTCCACATGAATAACAGGAGAATCAGTTACCATGAAAAATACTTCACAATTCTACTTATAAACGTTTCTATAGCATAAAATTCCTGAAAAAAAGAAAAAATAACATAAACTATATCTATTTTACGCTTTTTACAGTGACAGTACTGTACTTCAATACACATTACATCATTCTATATATCCTAAATCCTGTAATCTCTTGAGGACTTTTGAATCAGTTTCTGGATTACATTTCCTGCTGGGTGCTGATGATGTGGATAGTGGACGCTTATCTGAAATTATGTCCTCTTTCTCTCTCAACAGGCTCCCTTGTCTGAACAGTTCATGGAGGACACACCCGTCCATGTCTCCTGGAATTACACCATCCATGATGTGCAGGATGGTGGGTGCTATATCCATGATGGAGATGGGATTCATCCACTGATCACGTATAATGTGAGTGCCTGCAGCCATGAATATCCCTTCCTTCTGGTGGCCACCAGTTGCATATCCACCTTCACCTTTGAGTCCCACCCATAGAGGTCCAAATCCAGGTTCTACAAAATATCCTTCCATGGAGATTAACAAATCGGGAGCATCATTAAAATACGGTCCCCAGTATACCTCTTCTTTCTTGAGAACTGTCACCTTCATTGGTGTTTTTTTCTGGGAATGGGATATGGTTGATAGATCTTCTATGAGTTGATTTCTCACTGTATCGTATTCTTTTCCCATTTCAACAATACCTTCTGGTTCTCTGCCCCGTACATTGAGGTATATGTTTCCAATCCGGGTGGTATAGGCTTTTGTGTGAGACCAGTCAATCTGATAAACACCTCCAATAGATCCTGGACTGGATCGATTTTGTGATACATTCTGTGCATTAGGTGATGATTTGGATTTCAAGAATCGGGAAGCCATGCTTTCGAAGAAGCTTTTCATGCTTTCCTCATTGAGGGTGACATAGGATTTGGAAAGTAACCACTGACTCAATCGAAAGCTGCCCTTCACAGGCCCGAATCCATGATCAGACATGACAATCACGGTGGTATCTTCAGGGAGGAGATCCAAACACTGTTGTAAGAAGGTATCCATCCTCTGGTATGAGTGTTTAATAGTATCTTCATACTGAGAAGGAGTGTATCGAGGATGAACCGTATCCATGTAATGCCAGAAGATGTGCTGAACCCTGTCTACTTCATAGAATACTGAAATAAAAAAATCCCACTTCTTCTTTTTCAATAAATACTGGGCAATTTTGACTTTCTGTTCGGTGAGAGCATATTCCTGTTTGAGCCACTGGTCGAGATCACTGGTTTCTTCTTCTGCCTCGATCACATATGAATGTCCCAGCATCTTCTCTATTTCCTCTTTTAATTCGGGAGGATAGGTAAAATCTGGAGCCTGAGCATCTCCCAGCATGCCAGGAACGATGAATCCGTTCACAGGGTGAGGAGGGTATGTTACCGGAACATTGAAGACTCCCACCCTGTACCCTGCTTCACTGAGAACATCCCATACATCTGGTGCTGCTATCATATCTGCCCGGGGTGGTTGTATAGTATAGGTGTCAGGTTCCCTGCACACCAAATCAAATACACCCAGTTTCCCCGGATTCATACCGGTGGCAAAGGATTTCCAGGCAGGACAGGACACAGGAGGGGTGGTGGAATGAGAAATAGCACATGTTCCCTCCTCCATGATTTTCCCGATAGCAGGAAGTGCACCTTCTTCCACCCATGGACGAATCAGGGAAAATGTTCCTCCATCAATACCAAAAATGAACACCTTTTCTGTATTTTTGTGTGATGTCCCTTCTTCCACCGTATTGTTGTTACTCATATGAAATGAATCCTCCTTCTTTCAACTTCTCCAGAAATGTTAAGACATCTTCACGGACTTTCTCTTCTGTCACCGATGTGGATTTTATATTATTAAAAATTTCCCTGGCTATTTCATCTGCTCCTCTTTTTCCGTCCATGAGATTCCAGATTATGGTGCTCATGGGATTGAGCTTTTTCAATCTCCCAAATTCTGGTAAAAAAATAATTGATTCTCCCTCCTCTTCCCGGAATAACACATGTTCGTCCTTTTTAGGGATGATAGTATCACCTCCCGGAAAAGCTCCACATTCTCTTGAAGATGGCTTTTCCAGAGCTTCACCTGTTTCATTCTTGGGGATTCTTTAAAAATCTTTCCATTTCTTTTTTTTCTAACTTGTTGAAAAAATAAAAAAAAAGGATACATAAGGGAGTAATAACATTAATTAATAGAGAGAGCGTAATTAATACTTTTTTTCTGATATAAATAGAAATAAATTACAAATAAGAAACGAAAAGTTTTTATCGGAGCTAAAAAAAATCTCTTCAGAATCTTATATGTATGTGATCCCATGATTGATGTGCTTCTCATTCATCCTCCCAATCGATTGGATGTTGATCTGTGTTTGAACTCTGCATTACCGGTAGAGGTGGTGGGATACGGACTGCTTCATATTGCGGCATTTCTGGAAACTGAAGGATATTCGGTGAGGGTGATCGATGTACCCGGACTCTTTGCACAGAATTTTACCACTGAAGAAGTACTGTCCTTCATACGATCCTATGATCCTGAATTGATTGGAATCGAACTTAACTGGCTTCATTTCTCCCGAGGAGCCATTGAAATGGCCCAAGAATTAAAAAAATCCAATCCAAATATTCCTATTGTACTGGGAGGTACTCATGCATCTCTTTTCAAAGAAGAAATTTTGTATTCCTACAGTCCATGGATCGATGAAGTGATCCAGGGGGAAGGTGAATCTTCCCTGTTATCCATGCTGGAGGGAGCTTCTCCACAAACAGAATGTCTTGAAATTGACAGAATCCCCCCATACGACCCATCTGTGATCATACCAAAAAGAGAGGGAAGAACCATGTTTTTAAATACCTGCCGGGGATCCTGCTGCAATCCCTGCATGTACTGTCTGGGAAACAGCATACACGAATTCACAGGAAGAACCACCCTCACCCGGCATTCTACTGACTGGGTGGCTGAGCAGCTCCAGCTCTTTATCGAAGGAGGATATACAGATATTGGATTGCAGGACCCCTGGACCAGTGGAACTGGAGTTGATACCTATGTGGAGGAACTGGCAACTATGTTTGATCGAGAAGGATTCAGCGACCAGCTCACCCGATTTAATCTGGAATGTTTACCCGGTGCCCTGAATGGAGAGCAATTGCACATCCTGGCAGAGATGGGAGTCACCGATATCGATTATGGATGCGAGAGTGGATCTGATAAAGTGCTTTCCATAGTGAATCGACCGGTGACCACACAGAAGATGATTGATTCCATTGAAAAGACAGCTGCCCAGGGTATCATCCCCATAACCTACTGGATGACAGGATTTCCCCGGGAAACATCGGCAGATATTTCTCTGACCACCCGGACCATCAGACGCATAGCAAAAGTAGGGGGAATTCCTCACTGGATCACCCCTATCGTCATCACCCCGGGTACTCCACTCTATAAGAAGAGAAAGAGCCTGGGCATTCAGCAGCGGTTGCATACTTTTGAAGATTTTTCCATCTATTCTCAGGTGAAAAAGAAACAGTGGGCCTGGTATCCTGAACTCATTTCCCATAGTACCGAGGAGCAATCGGTAGAAGAAATCCTCATGAGCTCTATTACCCTGAAATTGGCTTCTCTTGAATGTAGAGACATAATACTGAAAGCAATTAAACCCCTGGAAAAGATGTTTTATAACCGACATCCCGACTGGGAAGTGGAAAATCGGATATTTCGCAGTATTGATTATGCATTGAAGAGCATGAAAGGTACCTATTTTTAATGATTTTTTCTCATTGTCCTTCTTCCACATGGGCAACTTTCCAGCAGTTAGGATCTTCAGCCAGATAATCTCCGGTGACATTGTATGCAGACGCTCTGCATCCACCACAATTATAACGGAGTTCACAGGTCCCACACCGTCCCTTGAGCAAAGTCTTATTCTTTAAATCTGCTAACACTGTGGAATTTTTGCAAATGTCTGAAAAGGATTCCTCTCGTATGTTACCCACAGAGAGAGGGAGATAGGGACAGGGGACCAGGTCTCCACTGTGGGTCATGGCTATCCATGCTCCAATGTTACAGGGACTCTCATAAAAGGAGAGGGGTTTGATCTCACTGAGTCTGGCAGTTACCAGGGGATCCAATGACATGAATTCGATTTTTTCAGGATGAAGAATGTGGACACAGTATGAATCGATGACCTCCTGATAGCATTCAGGGTCCATCCATAAATCGTCCCTGTTAGTTTCTCCTCTTCCTACGGGGACAAATCTCCTCAGGCTGAATGTGTTTACTCCCAGGTTCTGGGCCAGAGAAATAACTTCTGGAAGTTGTGTATAGTTATCTGCAGTACAACAAAAATCGATTCCAGTATGAATCCCCGCCTGTACCGATTCTCTGATTCCCTCAAGTTTTTTCTTAAGGGTTCCTCCTGGACCTCCGTAGAATCGATCCTGAGCGGAAGGATTAATTCCTTCCACGCCCACATAGATCCCTTTTAATCCTGCTTGCTTCAAGTCACGGGTTCGTTTCTCAGAGAGTAAGATTCCGTTGGTGCACATAAACATGGCGATACCGGCATCTGTAGCATAGGATATGATCTCCAGGAGATCCTTCTTGAGCAGTGGTTCTCCTCCAGACAAAAACATGCCCTGGACACCACAATCAGCGAATTCATCAATACACCCCTGCGCTTCTTCTGTAGTCAATGGTTCGGCCTGAGCATCACACATGGATTGAGTACAGCAGTGAATACACTGCAAATTACACTGTATTGTGGAAAGCCATGTCACAAATCGGGGATAGGATGAATTTGCTGATTGAAATTTTCCTGGCGACATGGATCATCTTGGGTGAATATCCATATAAATATTTGTATTGTTTCTTTAAAATAAAAATAAATGAGATAAAATTACATTAAAATAATACAATCAGGTTTTCTCGACTCAAGAACATCATGGCAGGACTCTCTCTTCTCTGAGTAATGAATATATACAGGTTGTGACTTCTTTACATCCACGTAAGACATCCTCTGTATGCCAGGACTGTTCCCATCCCCGTTCTCCCACTACATCTGTGATAACATATACTGCCCCTGCTGATTTCTCATAATAGTTACATACAGAAAACAATCCGGATCCTTCCATTTCCACACAGAGTGCACCCTCTCTTCTGAATTTCTTGACCTTCCCCCAGGTCTCTCTATAGGGCGCATCTGTACACCAGTGTATTCCAGTCCTGAAAGGGATATTAATTTTTTGTGCCATATCCACCAGCTTCTGTGTAATCAGGGGACCTGAAGGTATCAATAGGTCATCCCATCCATAGAGAGAGGGGATTCCTGTTTCATTCAAGGCCCCCTGGGTAATGATGATATCTCCAGGAATAATATTCTCATGAATTGACCCTGCAAAAGCCAGGTAAATGAATCTCTGTGCTCCCAGGGCAATCATAATTTCTGCATCCATGGCCATGAGAGGAGTCCCGATTCGTGCCTCTACCAGACTGGCTTCCACATCGGGAATGAGATGGTGATTCCTGATTATTGTTTTTTCCTGTTTGTTGCAGGTCACTATTTTCTTGAATACCTGCAAAAAAAAGGGTGTAGCTACCAGTACTGTAGGAGAAATTCTGACTTCTTCTGAATTCCATTTCTGTCTTTTGCATATGTAAGAAATATAATCTGTTGATGCTACAAGAGGAACATCATCATCCATAGAAGGATGTCTCCAGCACTCTATATAAATCTTGAGGAGTGTACAACAGTACTATTTCGGTATGGAGTAAATAATAACCCCCCGCTATTGCTCAATTATGACAATTACCCGGGCTACCTGTTCATTCTGTCATTATGATTGAAATTCATTATGTCACAGTCAATACATATATATAGTCCATTATACAGAATATAATTATCCAGTGTACCAATGAGAAGGATTTTACTGTCCATTTCCATCAATACCATTGAGTTGCATGACATATGGATCAACCGAATACATCATCACAGGAAAAATACACAACTATAGATGTTCTCCAGGGATACGATAGATGGGCTTCTCGGTATGATACCACACCCAATCCCCTCATCTATCTTGAACAGAAAACTACCCGGAAATATCTGAGAGAAATACAGGGTCGTCAGGTGCTGGATATAGGATGTGGTACTGGTCGATACTGCGCATGGCTGGCACAACAGGGCGCACATGTGGTGGGAATCGATCCTTCTTCCAATATGCTCAAAGAGGCCCGGAAAAAAATCACTCCGGAGTGCGAATTTGAGGTGGTGCAGGGCTCAGCCCATGCCTTAAAATTTCCTGATAATCATTTTGATCTCATAATTTCAGCCTTTACCATGGGTCATATAGAAGATATAGAACCCATATTCACAGAGGCATCCCGTGTACTCACTCCTGGTGGACAGATGATTATCTCTGATTTTCATCCGTACTGGGTAGTATCAGGACACAATTATTCAGAATTTTTCGATGAATCTGGCAGACAGTATCGAATTCCCATAGTCCCACATCTCATAGAAGAATACTGGAGAATTTTCAAGAAGGTGAATCTTTCTCTCTGCGACCTTGATGAACCACATATCGGCGAGAAGGTCCTGGAAAAAATCCCCTTTGCCAAACATCTCAAAGCCATTCCCATGGTCCTGGTATTCAATCTCTATAATCGGTGAGTGTATATGATTTTAAAAAAGGAAATGCCCATGCAATAATCATTTCTCTCACTATTTAGGATATACAGATACCCAATGATAACTTTTAAATAGAATATGCCTTCATTCATACTGTATGCAAAAAATCCAGCAGTACACTCTGTGTCTTCAACCTGAGTGTAACCTTTGCGGAGAGTGATTGGTCGTGAGAATACTCTTTCTCAATGCTCCTACCCGATTCCCCACGAATCCCATGCCTCCTCTGGGTATTGGATTCCTGGCTTCAATCCTGGAAAATCGAGGATGTGATGTAAAAATCATAGATTTACAGGTGGAACAGGTATCCCTTGAAAAAGAAATCCTCCACTTCGATCCTCACCTAGTAGGGATTACCACAGTGACCAGCACCTATCCTGCAGCCATTGAAATAGCCAGATCCATAAAATCCGTCTGGAAGGGTCCAGTTATCATGGGAGGACACCATGTTTCATTTCGGGATGCAGAAGCACTGGATACAGGACTGGTAGATGTGGTAGTGCGGGGGGAAGCAGAACGCACAATCTGGAATCTGAGCAGGGCTTTACAGGGAGACATCCCCCTGGACACGGTACAAGGAATTTCCTTCAAAAAAGCAGACACCATCATACGCACACCTCCTGCTCCTCTGGTAGAACCCCTGGATGAATTACCCTGGCCAGCACGGCATCTCATGCCCATGCAGAAATACCGAGAGATTTCTGAATTGACTCATGTGCTCATGAGCCGAGGGTGTCCCTACTCCTGTCTATTCTGTTCCTGCACACAGATGGTTCATCACACCCACCGCATTCGCCACCCAGACCCGGTTGCTGAAGAAATACGCCATATCACAGATACATATTCCTTTGAAAAAATTGCATTTTTTGATGATTTTTTCACCTACTATCGGGATACAGTTATAGAACTCTGTGAACTGCTCACAGAATTATCCATCCAGTGGTCCTGTGCAACCCGGGTGGATTATCTGGATTTAGAATTGCTCGAGAAAATGAAAGACAGTGGGTGCTTCAGGATCTTTGTGGGAGCCGAATCGGGAAATCAGAATATCCTCAATAATGTATCCAAAGGTACTTCTCTGGAAAAAATTAGAGAAGTGGCAAGCTTCACAAAAAAGGTGGGGATTGATCTCATTCCTTCATTTGTCATTGGGCTTCCCTGGGATACAGAAGAAACAATACAAAACACGGTGGAATTTTCCCGTTCCCTGGATGTGGGAGGAGTATGGTTCTTACCCATGACCCCTTTTCCTGGAACTCCTCTCTATGATGAGGCAGAAAAATATGGGATCACCATTATCGAAGATGACTTCACCAGGTATACCACCCGCAGTATTGTGGCTACCAATCAGCACCTGAGTGTAAATAAGCTGAAAGAACTGTATCTGGGTGCTCTCTTACAGAATCCCCGGGTACGCACTCCTGAATTCATGTAATTGATTCACTTCATATTCTGAACGCTGTATTACATATTTGTATTTTTTTCTCATAATAGGAAATAATGAAGCTACGAAGAACAAAAGACTTTTATATACAGCGTATATTGAAGTGTTGTTCATGACAGATATCCCACTTCATACCATGCTCTCGGCCCCATTGGTCGCATATCTGGAAATATCAGGAAAATGTAATTTGAAATGCGACCACTGTTTTGTGGGTGAGAAACCTGAAAAAGAACTTTCTCTCCAGGAATGGAAACGGGTTATTACTGAATGTGCCGATATGGGAATAATCGCTCTGGGATTCGGAGGCGGTGAGCCTCTCATCCAGAAAGATATTATCCGCATACTGGATCATGGTGCATCAGAAGGAATCAAGAGCATGGTTGTAGCTACCAACGGAACTGTCCTGCCACAGGGTATGGTTCCTTTTCTCAGAAAGACTGAAGCAGCCATCACCTTGATGATCAGTCTCGACAGTCATCGGAGAGAATTTCATGACGCGCTGCGAGGAGTGAAAGGAACCTATGATGCTGTGCTTAAAACAATTCGTACATTGAGGGATGCAGGAATACAGCCTGCCCTCTCTACCGTGATCACCAAGGAGAATTATACAGACATCGAGGGTATGTGGGAACTCATGAAGGATATGGGTATCCAGAGATGGTTTTTAGAACGAATACAACCCATAGGAAGTGCAAAGGAGTCTTCCAGAGAATGGGAACCCTCTATTGAAGAATGGAACCATACACTCACCTTTCTCTTTGAGGAAGTATATGGACAGGACACCATCCTGGCTTTTGGAGATGCTTTGCGAGGAATTTTCTGGATGTTCAGGAAAGAGCCCTGGTTTCCCAGAGGACTCATACGGAAATCCAAGTATCCGAAATGTGAAGCTGGTAAGACCTCCCTTTCCATCACTGCTACCGGGGATGTGATTCCCTGTGTTCAGTGGCGAAAAAAACTGGATTCGGTCAAAGACACTCCCCTGAAAAAAATCTGGAAGGAGAATCCTTTTTATACAAAATTGAGAGCCCTTCAGGTAGATGATATTGAGGTGTGCAAAGAGTGTGAGGAAAAGGCTTTCTGTGGGGGAGGATGCCGGGGAGTGGCCTATGATTCCTCCGGGTCTATCACTGCTCCCAATCCTTTCTGTCCCAAACTCCTGTGATTTTCATAGACGATACACAGGAGAGATGAGTTGAAAACGCTAATGAGTACCTGCCTCATGAGGTCTGGAATCAATCAATTATTTCTTCGTCAGTATCAATATCAGTATCTGTATCCATAGTTATTTCATCTTTCTGATTATATCCTGCGGCATAGAGGAGAATTCCCAGAGATGCTGCTGCAAGCAAGCCATTTAATATACAGAGGGTGTCCCATCCGAATCCATAAGAAAAGGACATCCCTCTGTAAGAGAGAAAAGATGAAATGAAAATTGGTATTACAAGAAGTGATATGACAGTGGCCAGATTTTTTTTGATAACCTGCGTCATCAACATGAGAATAGCCACATTTGAAATAAGAGAGAGTACAATTATGACCCCATGAAAAATGAAAAATACCGGGAAGGAGGGAATAGTAGCTATGATGAAATACAGAGCCATCATGAACAATCGGGGATAGATAATTACATTGGTATATTTTGAGTGTGGGTTCACATATAAGAAGATAAGAAAAAGCAATACCCCTGCAAAGAAAAAGCCACAGAAATACGCAATACCAAAATACGTATTAAAATCAACATTGAAAAAAGGATCGTTATATGTGCCTAACAGGCTGATGAAGAGAAATGAATTTGAAAAAGAAAATCCTGAGATGAAAAAATGAATTCCCACCAATTGCACCACCCTGTTGGATAAACATTGAAAGAGTCCCTCTTTTCCAGTTTCTCTAAAAGACCCATGTTGGTTACCATAATTTTCTGGAAAGGTAATCATATATATTCCTACCAGTAAAATCCCCACATATTGCAGGGTATACACCAGGGAACTGGGAACCCAATCAGGATCAAGAGTATGCACAACATATCCAGACAAAATGAATACTGATACCAGTAAAAACAGGACCCCGTGAGCAATAGCAATCCCTTCCCTTCCCTCATGATCGAATAGCCAGGCTATCGATCCATTCTTCCATGCTGTAAACATGCTCAATAGGATTATGATTGCTATCCCAGATACAAATATAGCAGAATCAGGGACAGAGGCACTGTTGTATAACCAGAGACTCCCTACTCCAAAAGCACATACAGCCAGTGCCCATACTCTTCTCCTTCCATATATATCGGCAACGATTCCTCCAATAATCACAAGGAGAAGTGGTAAACTGAATCCTAACACAGTAAATATGTGTGTACGAACACCTTCATGTATTGAAAATGTATTGAGTATTATCCTGTCATATGTATTCAAATAGAGAGGTGAATAACTCATTCCCAGTAATGCTGTAACTGCTGCATACCGAAACACATTCCTGGAGAATTTCTCTTTCATGGATGATTCTCCTCATTTATTATTTGTGAGATTTCTGTTTTACAGATAGAATAAAAAAGGATGAGTTCAATACTGATCATACCTACGGTACCTTTGTTATGGTAGATTGTTTCCGAATGTATATATGTATATTTTTTAAAAGCATATCATGAAAGTATTACCCTGTATCCTGTTCATCGTGTTGCTGTCCTGCTGTGTACAGCAGGAAAATCAATTACCTGAAATCAGTGTATCCTCCAGTTCCTACAATTTTTCGAGGCTGGATATGTTTCTAGAGGAAAACACCCTAGCTCATGGAGGAATGGCCTTAGTTTTGGTAAAAGATGGTGAGATCATCTATGATACAGGCTTTTCTGGTATGACCAGTGATACTGTCATTCCCATTGCTTCGGCCTCAAAATGGTTATCAGCAGGGGTCATCATGGCGTTAGTGGATGATGGTGTACTCTCCCTGGATGATACAGCATCTGACTACCTTCCTCATTATACAGGAGCCCACGGGGAGATGACGGTGAGACAGATGTTTTCCCACACATCGGGATTACCTGCCCACAGCTCCTCTACCGATTTTCCCGGATCAGATGATATTCTGGGTAATAGAAAAATCACCCTGGCTGAAAGCGTGGATCAGATAGCTGAGGTAGAATTGATTGCAGAACCGGGAACTCAATTTGTGTATGGTGGATTATCCATGCAGGTAGCAGGACGGATTGCCGAAATTGCCAGTGGTAAAGGATGGCTGGAATTGTTTACAGAAAAGGTTGCAGATCCTCTGGACATGGAAGAAACTGATTATAATGGATTGGGTCAGACCACCAATCCACGGATTGCGGGGAGTATTCAGACTTCTGCTCACCAGTATGCTCGGTTTTTAGACATGCTGCTCTCAGGTGGATTATACAAGGGGACCAGGATTCTCTCCCCTGATGCTGTGGAAGAGATGTTACGAGACCAGACACAGGGTGTTCCCATCGTAGACAGTCCCTGGCAGGGGTATATGCGACCTCCTCCTGTTGCTGATGAAGTGCGGTATGGAATCGGGTGCTGGCGGGAAGTGATCAGTGAATCAGGTTCTATACGAGAGGCAAGTTCTCAGGGTGCCTTCGGGTTTTCTCCGTGGATTGATGTGGAACGCAATCTCGCAGGTGTCCTCGCTGTGAAGAGTCGGGCTTCCAAAATCATACCCGTATATCTGGAGATGAAGGAAATTATCAGAGACATTATCGATTCACCTGTGAAAGACTCAGACCAGGAAAACTCAATAACAGAACTCTATCATCCAGAACCCGGTCTGTATACTGTGGAGGTAATCGAGCACCATGTCATCTACGATGCACAGAGAAAAAAGGAACTCCAGCTCTGCATAACATATCCAGAGGAGGAAGGAACCTACCCTCTCATTCTTTTTTCTCACAGCTGGCGAACATCAAAAGACATGTATCAATCTCTTGTCCACTACTGGGTCAGTCACGGCTATGTATGCATTCAGATGAATCACTCAGATTCTCTTGAACTCTCTGATCTGTTTTCTGAACCAGATGATTTCGAGAATCGTCCTCTCGACATTTCCTTCGTCATCGATTCGCTGGATGAATTGCAGATTTCGATTCCTGACATCCAAGGAAAAATAGATACAGAACACATAGGAGTGGGAGGTCATTCTTTTGGCGCCAATACTGCACAACTGGTAGGAGGTGCTGTACCGGTGAGAGGTCACTCTTTTGAAGATAGGAGCATACAGGCAGTAACTATGATTTCAGGATGGGGAACAGGAACTGGGCTGGATGCACACTCCTGGGATACCTTTATTCATCCTTTACTGATTATTACAGGGACCAATGATGACTGTGACCGGACCGGGAATACCTGGCAATGGCGGACAGAGCCCTATGTATATGCTCCTCCAGGAATCTCATATCTGGTGGTCATCGAAGGTGCTTACCATGGATACGGTGGAATTACCCGGGAAGGGGATCCAGGCCCCAAAATGGGTCCATCCAATGAAGAGCATGTCCTCTTTGTGAAGACCATCACCCTTGCCTTCTGGGATGCATACCTCAAGAATGATGCTGCAGCACTGGCTTTTCTCGATCCTGACCTCATAGCTTCTGTTACTTCAGGGGTTGTTTCTCTTTCCAGAAAATGAACAGATAACTGAAAAAAATGAAACTTGAGTAATAGAAATCAACCTCATCAATATATTTTTTTTATCACTACTCTTCATCTTTCACTACTAAGGTGGGTGCTTTTGATTTTTCCACAATGTCTAAAGAGGGATTACTCAGCAACAATGTCTCCAGTATACCAAACTTATGAGAACCTACCAGCACCAGCCCATAATTGACAGATTCTTTTTCAATTTCGGTCTTGGGATCGCCCACCCGTATTTTGACCTTGGTTTCAATGCCTGCCTTATTGAGAATAGCCTGTGCATGTTCCACTGCTTTCTGGGCTTTTTCCCGTTCTTTTTCTGTCTTGGCCACAGATAATACTGTCACCTGTGCATTGACTGCTTTGGCAAAATCACGGGCATATTCGGCTGTGATTCTGGATTGTTCTGTTCCTTCCACGCATAATAATATGGTGGATACGTCGCTGACACAGCTGGCCACCAGAACAGGTATACTGGCGTGTTCGATCAATCGTTCAGAAAAACTTTCAAATTTAGCTTTGATACCATGAAGGGCTCTGGACCCCACCACCATCAAATCATATCCCCCTCTCACGCTTTCCTTGATAGCTTCCTTTACCGGGTCTCCCTGTTTGAGCATCACTTCTGCATGTATGTTTATCCCTGCCAGCATCTGCTGGGCTTCTTCCAGTAGCCGTTGATCTATCTGGTGAGAGGTTTCCACTCTGTCCTTGATTGATTGACCTCGTTTATCTGTATCGGCCTCAAAATATTCATCGAATCGTTCAGGAACCTTAGGTAATACAAATAATACTGTAATATCAGAATGAGTGGCTAAGGCTATGCGTCCCCCTACAATCAATGCATTTAATCGACATTCACTCTTCCTCAATACGACTAAAATATTCATTTTATTCTCATTTGTTAATCCTTTTATAAATATTACGCTTTCATTTCAGGTTCAGCGGATATTTGTAGGAAAATTAGGAAGAAAATCAGATCCCCAAAAATACCCACACCACCCTGATGAAAAAGAACAGAATGAGAAAACTCGCTCCTGTCTGGAATATGCCTGCCTTGAGAAAATCACGGGGAAATACATATCCGCTGGAGGACACGATGGCATTGGGGGGAGTCCCGATTACCAGCAGGTAGGCAAAGGCTGCAGAAGATGCGGTGGCCAGTCCCACACGGATGAGGCTGGCTCCCGATAAATAGGCTAATTCTAAATTGATGGGCCCTATCACTGCCACTGCTGCCCCATCACTCATGGCCTGGGTCATCATCACTGTCAGGAAGGCACTGGATGCAGCAAAAGACTGTTCTGAATACAGCCCTAAATTCTGTAATATGTAGAGGAACCCTTCAGCCAGGTAATAAGCTGCACCTGTATTCATCATGGCAATACCCAGAGATATGGCTCCCGAATATAAGAGCACCACTCCCCAGGCGACACTCCGCTGATAATCTCCCCATTCCACCAGCCCTATGATTAAAAAGAGAACTGCCCCAAAGAGAGCAATCATACCCAGTCCAAACCGATCTCCAACAGTAATCCATAATCCAATAATTGAAAAGAATATGAGGAGTGTCTTTTTTTCCTTTGTGCTCATTTTTGTGGCAACATTTTTCTGATTAATTTTGGTAAGGGCATTTTTCAAATCTTTGACTTCTGGTTTGAAGACCCTGGTGAGAATGAATGTGGTGACAGGAATATTGATGAGTACAATGGGGAAGGCTGCAATCATCCACTGACCATATCCGATATGCACATCATAGAGCTGTCTCCAGTATGCTATCATGATGGCATTGCGAGCTCCTCCCGAAGGAGTCCCCATGCCTCCAATAGCGCACCCATAGGCAATGGAAAACATGATCAATTTTCCCAGCAGTGGTGACCGTTCTTCACGGGCCGATTCCACCATGGCAATTCCCACAGGGAGCATGACTGCAGCCACCATATGATCGGACATGATCGATGATAACACTGCACAGGCCGATACGATGCCAAAAGAAACTTTGAGAGTGCTGGTGCCTGTCCGTTGAAGGATAAAGGATGCAATTCTCTTATCCAGTCCATGTTTGGTGAGCACAGCTGCAATCATCAATGAACCCATGATAAAGAGCACCGAATCACTCATCATGGAATTGGCAATGCCATCGGGAGTATCAATACCAAACACCACCAGCCCAATAGGAATGAGTAATGCCACACCCGGCACAGGAAGGGCATCGGTGACAAAGGTGCCTGCTGCCATCACTAACACGGCAATTACTCTCTTTCCCTCCTCTGTAAGTCCTTCTGGGGTGGGTATGAGGATAATACATGCACCAACGAGTCCGATTATGAAGAGCCACTTCCAGCGTATTGTATGTCTCACATTATACATCTTTTCATGAGGTATAAATGGTTTTTCCTCACAATGTTGTGTTGCACAATTTTTCATTTACATGTTCCTTTTGAAGCATTAACCAACCGAAAGCTTTAAACCAGAGAGAAACCAAACCGCTTTCATGGACCGAAAATGGAGTAAATGTAATAAAAAATTAGTAAAGAGAGGAGAATTCTATTTATCTTTTGATTTTATTGAATATTGGGAGAAAGAACTCGACGATATGAATAAAAATAAACGGGGATCACCCTATAAATTTCCCCACTCCTTCAAAGAATTTTCACCATTTGTGAAATGTGTCTTCAATGTATCTTTCAGGCAGTTGCAGGAGGTGTGCAACAGATTATCATTGTATGTAGAGTCCATTCTGCAGATTACACCACCTCATGGAGAAGGGTGAGAGCCATAGAGTAATACATCAGCAGCCTCTACATGACAATAATGAGTTCAAACATGAATCTGAAAATGGCATCGTGGTGGCTATCGATGCCACCGGTATGAAGGTCAGTAACAGGGGTGAATGGATGAAAGAAAAGTGGAAGAAGAGGAGGTGGTGGATAAGGCTCATATTGCTGTCTATGTCTGCACAAAAGAATTGGTAGGTATCATAGTGACCGATGAAGGGGTGGGAGACAGTAAAGAATTTGAAAATGTAGTTTCACAGGCAGAACACACAGTCAATAAAAGGAAAATTAATAGAGCTACAAAATCTTTGAATACGGCAGCTGAAAATATCAGTAGAGCTCTTGAGGTAATTACTAAAATAATACAAATTTGATTTGAATCTGATAATTTCCAATTTATGAATCTATCTTCATTTATGAGTCATTTCTGATGATTGAAATTAAAATTCCTCCGAAAATAATGCATACTAAAAATGAGGTACCAGCACAGGTACCATTCTCAGATTCTTCTTTGAATGGAGCATCAGATTCAATTACTCCTGGCTTCACTTTACTGGATAATAGTGAAGGAGGTATGTGATACCCATAGATATTGCCATTCCCATTTCTCATATCCATCCACACAATAGTATCTTTGTAGATAGCCGGTAAATCAGCATTATCCAGTCCTGTTGTTATCTTGAAGATAGTAGATGTGGATAGATTTCGACCATAAATACAATCTTTCTCCTTCGACATATCTGTCCACACTACAATATCTCCATAAAGTGCAGGATGAATCTGCATGAGTTCACCAGAGATGACTTCGAATTCTTCTCCTGTTGTAAGACTACATCCATAGACATCCCAGGTCCCATTTCTCTCATCTTCCCATACCACAATATCTCTATGAATAACTGGTCCCCCATGATTTTCCCAATCTTGCGTGATCCGAAATTCCTCTCCTGTTGAGAGATTATAGCCATAGATATAACTCCCAAATAATCGAAATCTGCTGTCTTGCCAGACTACTATATCTTCCCAGATGTCTGGAAGGATTTGAGCCCCTAATTCTATACAGACAGGAAAGATTTCACCTGTCACAATGTTGTATCCATAGATATCTCCATGATCATTTTTACTCGGAGTGAAAAAGTTCTCCCATACCACAATATCCCCATAAATTGCTGGATTGCTCTGGATATTTTCTGCATCTATTATGGAAAACTCTTCTCCTGTTGTGAGATTAATCCCATAGATATCACGCCTTTCTATCCCATTTCTATAATCCTCCCATACAACGATATCCCCATAAATTGCTGGATTTTCCTGGTCGTGTTCATCTGTGGTGATCTGGAATTCTCTGCCAATTGTAAGATCATATCCATAGATATCAATGTTCCCATTTCTATGATCTTGCCATACGACAATATTCTCATAAATATCGGGACGACCTGCTCCACTGGGATCTGTGGTGATTTGGAATTCATATGACCCCTGTGTGGAAACAGAGAAAAATATGCATATGAAAAGAGAAAATAGTACCAATTTATATTGATTCATTCCATTCTCCTCCATTATCTGTTGAGATAAATGTATGTATAGTTTATACCTATATCCTATACTTACTAATTTATTTCTGGTCATGATTAGACTTCATGAAAATTTCTTCCAATTTTTAAAGAGAATAAACATAAAAAAGGAACTTCCAACAATACATAGAAAATACATCCATTCAGATGTATCCTTCAGACGATCCTGACATTCATAGACCATTTTCATATTCTCCTGTTCTTTGTAATACTCTTTTGCCCTCAGATAGAATTCTCGTGCAGTCTTTCTGTCCCCTTGATTTTCATATTCTCTAGCCTTTTCAAAATATTCTTCTGGATTCGTTCCAAAACAATAGAGGATGCCATCTGTTGAACCTATTACCATCTTTCCGTCACTGATTGCAGGAGATGCAACCACAGAATCACCAGTCTCAAATTCCCACCAGATTGATCCATCTTCCAGGTCAACACAGTAGATA